>Ga0255758_10000053_pt1 | contig 103010 bp, 93 predicted proteins | sample 011ome_24_FD_179958 | JGI IMG/M metagenome (GOLD analysis project Ga0255758, IMG submission 179958) | Coastal salt marsh microbial communities from the Groves Creek Marsh, Skidaway Island, Georgia - 011513CT metaG (version 2) | ecosystem: Environmental > Aquatic > Marine > Intertidal zone >... | reverse complement strand
CCAGGTTTGTCGCCGGGATAATCGGGCCGACCAGTAAAACCGCATCACTCTCTCCTGATGTTAACGACCCTGGGTTTAGAAACACGAGCTTTGACGAACTTGTCGAAGACTATAGTAACTCTGCGCGGGGCCTAATCGCAGGCGGCGCTGACATAATAATGATCGAAACAGCATTCGATACCTTGAATGCTAAAGCTGGGATATTCGCTGTGCGTCGGGTTCTTGAGGAACTCGCTCTTGATATCCCAATTATGATTTCGGGCACAATCACCGATGCGAGCGGTAGAACCCTATCAGGACAAACCGTTGAGGCATTTTTAAACTCCGTCGCGCACGCAAAACCACTTTCGGTTGGATTTAATTGCGCCCTAGGTGCAGAGCAGCTACGCCCTCATATCGCGGAGACCTCCCATCTGGCACAGAGCTACGTTTCCGCACATCCGAATGCTGGTTTACCGAATGAATTTGGCGAATACGACCAAAGCCCGGAAGAAATGGCTTCGATTATTAGAGAGTTCGCTACCAGTGGATTTCTCAATATTGTAGGCGGCTGCTGTGGCACATCCCCAGAGCATATTGCTGCGATGGCCGCGGCGATCGATGGTATACCACCCCGAAAAATTCCCTCGATTGAACCGGCATGCAGGCTTAGTGGTTTAGAAGCGTTCAACATCAGCGCCAATTCTCTGTTCGTCAATGTAGGAGAAAGGACGAATGTCACTGGGTCAGCGCGCTTCGCCCGCCTCATCCGAGAGGAAAATTACGACGAAGCGCTCGAAGTCGCGCGCGAGCAAGTTACAGCTGGCGCCCAGATTATCGACATCAACATGGACGAGGGCATGCTTGATTCTGAGGCTGCAATGGTTCGTTTCTTGAAGTTAGTTGCCGCTGAGCCGGAGATTTGTCGCGTTCCGATCATGGTGGATTCGTCAAAGTGGCAAATTATCGAAGCTGGTCTTAAATGCATTCAAGGAAAAGCCATCGTAAATTCTATAAGCCTCAAGGAAGGCGACGAAGAATTTATCGAGAAGGCAAAGTTGTGTCTTGCGTATGGCGCAGCAGTTGTTGTTATGGCCTTTGATGAAAAGGGTCAAGCAGACACGCTAGCCAGAAAAAAAGAGATCTGCAAACGCAGCTACGATTTGCTTATTAGCATTGGTTTTCAAGCCGAGGATATTATCTTCGACCCAAATATATTCGCCATCGCGACAGGTATCGATGAGCACAATAACTACGCAGTGGATTTTATTGAAGCGTGCAAATACATCAAGGCTGAACTACCTGGAGCGCTTATTTCGGGGGGAGTGAGTAATGTTTCTTTCTCTTTCCGAGGTAACAACCTCGTACGCGAAGCGATCCACTCAGTCTTTCTATTTCACGCGATTAAAGCAGGTCTCTCGATGGGTATCGTCAATGCGGGGCAACTCGCTGTCTACGATGATATCCCCCGGGATCTTAAACAAGCAGTAGAAGACGTTGTCCTTAACAGAACGAGGGAAGGAACAGAGCGGCTAATGGCCGTCGCCCAGAACTACAGTGGGACCGAAGGAGTTGTAGCGACCGAAGATCTAGCATGGCGGGACCAAACGGTCGAGAAGCGTCTCGCGTATGCGCTGGTGAAAGGTATTACCAAATATATCGAGGAAGACACCGAGCAAGCACGACTTAACGCTCAGCGCCCAATTCATGTAATCGAAGGTCCCTTAATGGATGGCATGAATGAAGTTGGCGATCTTTTTGGCAGCGGCAAGATGTTTCTCCCGCAAGTAGTAAAAAGCGCACGAGTAATGAAACAAGCCGTAGCTTATCTGCTGCCCTTTATCGAAGCAGAGAAGCAAGGAGGCGAGGTAAAAGCAAAGGGTAAGATACTACTCGCTACAGTAAAGGGAGACGTACACGATATTGGCAAAAATATCGTTGGCGTTGTCCTTGCTTGTAACAACTATGAGATTATCGATCTCGGTGTAATGGTGCCGGCCGACAAGATTTTGAAAACCGCTATCGACGAGAATGTCGATATTATCGGCCTGAGTGGCCTGATCACCCCTTCACTCGATGAGATGGTTCATGTTGCCTCGGAAATGCAGAGGCTCAATTTTCACATACCTCTACTCATCGGCGGCGCGACAACGTCCAAAGCGCATACTGCGGTTAAGATTGAGCAGCACTACAGCAACGATGCGACAGTTTACGTCCCCGACGCTTCGAGAAGCGTTAACGTCGTGAGCACGCTTTTAAGCGAGTCAAATAAGGCGAATTTTACGGCAGATATCCGATCAGAATACTCTATGATTCGCGAGCGAACCGCGAATCGAAAGAGTAAACGCGAACTCGTTAATTACCGAGCAGCCAATCGAGCAGCATTGAAGCTAGACTGGGCAAACTACACTCCTCCCACGCCTGCGTTTGTGGGCACGAGAGTTCTTGACGACTATCCACTAGAGAAGCTCATCGACTACATCGACTGGACTCCATTTTTTATCACATGGAGTCTGGCTGGAAAGTATCCTGCCATTCTCTGTGACGAAAAAGTTGGGGCGGCTGCACGAGATCTTTTCCAAGATGCTCAGGAAATGCTGACGCAAATCGTAAATGAAAAACTTATTACTGCACGTGCTGTATTCGGGTTTTGGGAAGGTAACAGTGTAGGCAATGACGTACAGCTCGGCGCAACAGGATTGAATAACAAAATACATTTCCTTCGCCAGCAAATGCCAAAGCAGGAAGATAATGCTCAACTCTGTCTTGCGGATTTTGTTGCCCCAATCGATTCAGGCAAAAAAGACTACCTAGGGGGCTTTGCTGTGACAGCCGGCATTGGCGCAGAGGCAATCGCGAAAAGTTATCAAGAGGAAGGTAACGACTATGCCTCACTCATGATTAAAGCATTAGCTGATAGGCTCGCCGAAGCATTCGCAGAGCACCTGCATGAACGCGTCAGAGCGGAATTTTGGGCCTACGCACCGAACGAAAAGCTTTCTGCAGAGGAGCTCATAAGTGAAAGGTATCGCGGTATACGGCCGGCTCCAGGGTATCCTGCATGTCCTGAGCACTCTGAGAAAGAAACGCTCTTCTCGCTTCTGGACGCTGAGGCAAAAACAGGTATCTCACTTACTGACAGCTACGCTATGACACCCGCTGCGAGCGTCAGCGGATACTATTTTAGTCATCCAGAGTCCCGCTACTTCTCCGTGGGTAAAATAAGTAGCGAGCAAGTTGAAGACTTGGCTACTCGGAGCAGCAGAGACTTCAAGGAGTTAAGCCGCTTGCTTGGTCCTAATTTAGAGTAATTTACCGCCCAGTAGTGACAGGAAAACTCGATGTATAGATATGACGGTTATGACGCTACGATGCTTCAAGAGCGCGTTTCGCAATTTCGCGAGCAAACTCGTCGCTATATAGAAGGCAAGCTCTCTGACGCGGAATTTCTGCCGCTCAGACTACAAAATGGTCTCTATGTCCAACGCTTGGCACCGATGCTTCGTATAGCGATACCGTACGGGATGTTGTCGTCGCAACAGCTAAGAAAACTAGCCTTCATCTCCTCGCATTATGACAAGGGCTACGGGCATTTCACTACTCGCCAGAATATTCAATTTAACTGGCCAGCACTTGAAGATGTACCGGAGCTACTCGCTCATCTTGCAGAAGTAGAAATGCATGCGATTCAAACAAGCGGCAATTGTATCCGTAACACAACCACCGATCAGTTTGCGGGCGTCGCTATCGATGAGATTGAAGACAGCAGGCCATACTGCGAGATAATTCGACAATGGTCCACATTTCATCCTGAGTTCGCATATTTACCACGGAAGTTCAAAATAGCGGTCTGCGGAACAAAAGAAGATCACGCGGCCACGCAGGTGCATGATATTGGTCTCTACCTGCGTAAGAACGACAAGGGGGAAATAGGCTTTCAGGTCCTCGCAGGCGGCGGACTCGGGCGCACGCCTGTGATCGGTCAAGTCGTATTCGACTTTATCCACCGACACGAATTATTGACAGCATTAGAAGCAATCTTACGCGTTTATAATCGCGAAGGACGGCGCGATAACAAGTACAAGGCGAGGCTAAAAATATTAGTTCGCGAAACAGGCTTAGACGCGTTTTGTGAGAAGGTACTAGCTGAGTGGGAGCAACTCCGCGGAGGAAGCCTCACCCTTACGGAAACTGAAATTGAAAGATGCAAACGCTATTTCCAAGCGCCACCGTATAAATCGCTAGACGCATCTCCTGAATCACTTCGCACTATACTCGCGCGAGATGTGCTATTCGCAAGCTGGTATAGCAACAATGTAACCCCTCATAAGAGATCTGGCTATGCGGCGGTGGCTATCAGTTTCAAGAAAACGGGGTATGCACCCGGCGATGTCACCGAAGAGCAGTTGAATACCCTCGCCGACCTAGCTGATCGATTCAGTTTTGGCGAAGTGCGAGTAACTCATGCACAAAACGTAATTCTCGCAGATGTTGAGGAGAGCGAACTCTATAATCTCTATCAGCAGCTTGCTGCCGACTCGTTGGAAACATCTAATCTCAACAAGCTCAACGATATCATTTGCTGCCCCGGCGGCGATTTCTGCGCGCTCGCAAATGCGAAATCAATTCCTATCGCTGAAGCGATACAGCGGCAGTTCGATGACCGCGAGCTTCTTGCCGATATAGGTGAGGTGTCACTTAACATTTCTGGCTGCATGAATGCATGCGGTCACCATCACGTTGGAAATATCGGTGTACTAGGTGTAGATAAAAAAGGCGAAGAGTTTTATCAAGTCTCTATTGGCGGATCATCAAAACGCGAAGCCAAACTAGGCAAGATTCTAGGCCCTTCCTTCGCACAAAGTGACATTCCAGCCGTTGTTGAAAATCTAGTCGCGGTCTATCGTGAGCACCGCTTAGATCATGAAAAGTTTATAGATACCGTAGATCGAATTGGTGTCGATCCCTTTAAAAAGCGTGTCTATGAAAAGGAACAATAATGGCGATCCTAATTAATACCAAAGAAAAGATTTCCGATCATTGGACGCTTATTCAGTCCGCGTCTGGTCCAGAGGTGTTCTCCGCCTTAAGAGGTAGAAATGCTTTGCTGCCTCTTGCGCTTTTTTTGAGTGACGAAGAGGAAGCCGCTTCGCAGTTTTCGGCAATAGGCGTCTGGTTAGACTCTCATCAGAATCTCAATAAGCTTGAAAATAGACTTGATAGCTTGCCTATAATCGCTTTAAATTTTCCCGTCTTCAGCGACGGTCGTCCATACTCACTCGCGCGACGTTTACGACGCGATCTAGGCTACACCGGTGAAATTAGGGCAATCGGAGATGTGCTGCGTGATCAACTCTGCTTCCTTAAAAGCTGTGGATTTGATTCGTTTGCGCTGCGGAGCGACCAGGAGCCGGAGGATTGCCTCAAGGCGTTCTCAGATTTTAGTACGAGCTACACATCAACAGTGGTGAACGACATACCGCTGTTCAGGCGACGAGGCTAAATGACACAAATCTAAGCCTGTAAATCGAGCACATAACGCCCAACCGCTCCACCGGCGAGTACTTTTGTGAGCACAGATGGAAGTTCGTCCAGAACAATCGTTTCAGCAAGAGAGTCGATGGCTGTCAGCGACCACTCACCAGCAAAAAGCGACCAAATTTCCTGCTTTTTCGAGAGAGGGAGTTCGACTGAATCGATACCGAGAAGATTAACGCCGCGCAAAATAAAAGGTAACACTGTTGCGTTTATTGCAGGACTGTCCACCAACCCACAAGCTGCCACACTGCCACCGTAACTCAGACTCTTTATCACATTTACAAGCGTCTGGCCTCCTGCCACGTCGACGGCTGCCGCATAGCTCTCTTTGAGCAAAGGACGAGGGTTTTCTTCCGACAACGCCTCACGCGATATGACTTCAGCGACACCTAAGGCCTTTAATCTCTCGCTCTCTGACAATTTCCCGGTGCTGGCTACAACATCGAACCCGAGCTTAACGAGTAACGCGCACGCTACTATACCCACTCCTCCTGTAGCTCCAGTAACTAGCACCTTACCGGACTCAGGTGTAACACCGCTCTTTAACAGCTTATCCACACAAAGTCCTGCTGTGAGTCCGGCAGTGCCAAGTACCATGGAGTCCCGCAGGGATAAACCCGGAGGAAGCTTAGTCACCCAAGTAGCAGGAACACAAATCTGTTGCCCAAAACCACCGGCGGTGTTCATTCCCAAATCATAGCCAGTCACTATGACTTCCTCGCCTACTTCAAAGTTAGGATCGCTACTCGTGAGCACCTTTCCTGCTGCATCGATACCCGGGACATGCGGGTAGTTGCGAGTCACCGCTTTGCTGCCAGAGGCAGAGAGCGCGTCTTTGTAGTTTACCGATGAGTAACACACTTCGATAACAAGGCTATCTTCTCCAGGCTCCACGCTGCTTTTTTCAACGATACTACCGTGAAAATTTTTCTCCGGATCCTCTGTTACTTCGAACGCTTTGTATGTGCTCAATCCTAGTTCCTCATTCAGTACTACTTATTTTATAGGGTGATCTGAGTCTCAACTTACTGCTATTGAAACTCTTTCATTCTATCTGCTGATAGTATTCTAGTGGTCGCTCGCGAGATGCCTGCTTCAATAGCTGCGCCAAGCTTGTCCTGCAGTGTTTGTTTAAATTTAAATTGCACCTCAAAGACATCGGCATCGCGACAAGCCGCCACTAAGACATCGTCGCTTGTATTGAGCTCATCAATCAGATAGCGCTCTTTGGCCTGCATGCCGACCCAAGTTTCGCCGGTTGCAACACGACCCACGTCTACGATGGGACGGTGCGTCTTAACCCATTGTTTAAATATATCGTGAATATTTTCGACGTCCTCCTGCACTTTAGCGCGGCCTTTGTCTGTAATTTCGCCAAACGTACTCAGAGTTCGTTTGAATTCACCCGCGCTTATAACTTCGTAATCAACGTCATTTTTCTTCAAGACTTTATGAAAATTGGGAAGCTGAACAACGACGCCGATAGAACCGATTATCGCAAACGGCGCTGCGATGAGTTTATCCGCCAGGCATGCCATCATATATCCACCGCTAGCGGCCACCTTATCCACGCAAATAGTCAGCGGGATTTTTGCCTCTTTAATACGTTGTAATTGACTGGCAGCAAGACCATAAGCATGGACCATGCCGCCTGGGCTCTCTAGCTTGAGAATTACCTCATCGCATGGCTCAGCTATCGAAAGCACCGTAGTAATCTCTTCGCGTAAGGAGCTAACTTCTTCTGCAGCAACATCCCCGTCGAAGTTTAAAACGTATACTCGCTTGCGTCTCGCAGCAGTTTTATTTTTAACTCCCCTCTCATTCTCGAGGCTTTCATCTTCTCCTGCGAACGCTGCCTGAGATTTATCGGACGCAGATTTAGCTTTCTCTTTGGCTTCGATTAATGCCCTTTTCTTCTCAGCTTTCGCTTTCTCTTTATCGCGCTTAGCACGCGCCTTGTTCTCTAGCTTCAAAGTCGCGCTATCAATTACTTGGTCGCGAACGGCGTCGCAGAGGTCTTCTAAATGATCATTGAGACGCTCTACAACGATCTCTCCTCGTTTACTCGAGCGCCGTTGTCGATTTCCGGCGGAAGCGATAGCACCAACCACAAACATGAGTGCGACTACTATTGTTGCGGCTTTAGCTAAAAACATGCCGTATTGAATCAGGTATTCCAAGAGATGCCCTCGTTGATGTGCGACTAATTTAGTCGTCGGTTTATAGGTAGTATCAGAATCACTCGCGATCCAGAAAGTGAGCAATCAATTTTCCAGCGACGCTGATACGAGCTGAAGGCACATTAGGCAGATTATCTGGATCAAACCACTCCGCATCAGCTATCTCACTTGGTTCTGGAGTTATTTCACCACTCTCATACTGTGCAATAAACCCTAGCATGAGCTGAGAGGGGAAAGGCCATGATTGACTCGAAATATAATCGACTCTACCAACCTTTATTCCAACCTCTTCGAATACCTCGCGGCGCACGGTATCTTCAGGAGATTCACCCACCTCCATGAAACCAGCGAGGCAGGAATAAAAATCAGCGTTGTGGCGTGAACTTTTCGCTAGAAGCATTTTGTCGTCGCGAACCACCAACACAATTACGCAGGGGTTAATTCGAGGGTAGTAATGTCTCTCGCAAGGCAAGCAAACAAGCGCCCTTTCGCTCGTATGCGGAATTGTGCTCCCGCCACAACTACCGCAGTATTTATGACCCCTTAGCCACTCTTCAAGCTGCTTCGCCACGCCTGCACCCATAAAAAGTTCTCTCGACTCTGAAAGCAACATGCTGCGGAGAGACCGAAGCTCTGCACCCGGAAGCGATTCAAGCGGGGAATTATTTAGGTAAACGGCGATAAGGTCCCTCTCAGATTCTTGAGTGATGCAAAGAAGCTGTGCGCCCATAATTACTTCGGGATTAATCGTTTCGATAGTCCATAAGTTAAGGGGCCCATCACAAACAATTTGTCCATCGAAAAAAAGGATGAACCTGTCGTCCAACCGAATATGCTGCGGCGTTATAAAGGTCGGCCGACTGTCATGTTCCTTAACTAACATCATGGATCCTATCGAATTCTTAGTAATTATCGAGATTGCTAGGAGTTTTGTGCCTATCTAGACGTTCTATCGAGGGTTAACCACAACGCTCCGTCTCCGCTCGATGAATCTATCTCTGTCAGCCGATCAAAATGAGCGGCTAGTTCTTCTTCACTCGCTTTTATTACGTCAAGTTTAGGCCGTTTCTTCGCGGTTCGTGTCGCTCTACTTTCGCTTCTTTGCTCTGGAGATTCCTCATCTTTTAATAGCAGATTGCGCTGACCGCTTGTCATAACAAGATAAAGATCTGCGAGGATTTCGGCATCCAGCAGAGCGCCATGTAGTTCACGCTGAGTATTATCTATGCCATAACGTTTACAGAGTGCATCTAAGTTGTTGCGCTGACCGGGATGCCTTTGGCGCGCTAGAACTAAGCTGTCGAGTACGGTACAGAAAGAATCCATCGAAGTGTTTGTTGAGTCGCTGCGCGCAAGCTCCGCATTCAAGAACCCGATATCGAACGGAGCGTTATGAATCACAAGCTCTGCGCCGTCGACAAACGCTAAGAATTCTGACTCTATTTGATAGAACCTTGGTTTGTCTGCAAGAAAGGCTGGCGTGATTCCGTGCACTTCTATCGCGCCTGCATCAATATCTCGGTCGGGGTTTAAATAACAGTGAAAATGGCGATTAGTTAGTTTTCGATTGATAATTTCTACGCAGCCTATTTCAATGACGCGGTGACCCTGAGAAGGGTCTAATCCGGTCGTCTCTGTATCTAATACTACCTGCCGCATTTCACCCTCACTACTTACTAATTTAAATCCACACTAAAGATGCTCAGTTCTTAGCCTTGTGATCTGAGTTCGTCGATGCCTTGATTGGCGAGTTCATCTGCGATTTCATTTTCCCTATGGCCACTGTGGCCTTTTACCCAATGCCACTGGATTTGATGCTCGCTCGCCGCTTTATCCAAACGTTTCCAGAGATCGACGTTTAGCACTGGTTTTTTGGCGGCCGTTTGCCAATTGCGCAGCTTCCAATTTTCAAGCCACTCCGTCATGCCCTGTAATACGTATTTCGAGTCGGTCGTGATAGTTACATTACAAGGCTCGGTAAGTGCCTCTAGCGCACAGATGACAGCCATCATTTCCATTCGGTTATTCGTCGTTTCGGCTTCGCCGCCGTACAACCTCTTCTCAGTTTCGCCAAAGCGCAGTAAAGCTCCCCAGCCTCCGACTCCTGGATTACCCTTGCAGGCACCGTCAGTAAAAAGTTCCACAAATTTAGCCATTAAACCCTCGCGGTGACCGCTTTCTTTCTAGGCTGCCAGACCACTATCATACCTCAGACTGCTTCGAATGACTCTGAAGAGTTGACGGTACGCCTTGAATTGGAGTGCGTATCGGAGATCTCCATTTGCGCAGTGTTGGTGTTAAGGGACGACTCTGCTTCACACCAACAATTACGCTGGTTGCTCCGAAGGGGCTGTTTAGGCGGGATCCCAAACTAGCCATAGTTTCTGCAAGACGCCTAAACGGCTCCCTCTGATCTGAAATTGCTATGGGGAATTCATGCATAGCGCTAACGCTGCTCAATTGATGAACATCGAGAACCTCTAGCCAATCAATCAACCGCTTTAATTTCCTGAATGTACCCTGCCAAGGAGGAAGTCGCGCTGACTCTTTTCGCACCGGCCAACAGACAAGCAGGAGCCTTTTTAGCCCCCATAAGCTCAATGGATTGAAAGCGATTAAAATGATATGCCCGCCTGGACGAAGAACCCTAACGGCCTCTCTGAGCACAGCACGACTGTCTCCTGCAAATTCCAATTCATGGTGCAGAACCACAACATCGATCGAATCGCTCTGTAGCGCGAGTGCACTGGGATCGGACACTAATCCAGGAGAATCACCTACATTTGGCGAAGAGCCGCCCAGTCCAAGTGCAATTCTATGCGAAATAGGACTCGTTTCTATCAGACGCGAATCAGCACAGCAGCCTATATACAAAAGGTGGTAACCAAATAAAGTCTCTAGCAGCGGATTAAGGATTCGTGTTTCGGCTGCTATCAGCCTGCGCCCAAGCTCGCTGGTATACCAAATACTCAGAGCGCGCTGTTTATCGATACCCGATAGTTGAGCAGAGTCTCTATCGACGCTTAACGCCTTGCCGCCTAATATGAGGCGCCTGATACCATGTTTAGAAAATTTTCCTCCCACCATTTCCCCTTTTGCCGATCTTGTAGCTTGTCCGCTGTTCTTTGTTGTAATCAACAGCAATCCTTATATCATAGGCACTACTTGAAAAACGACCCGCTAGAAAGCATTGCGGTGAGACAATTACTTTTACTCCAACGTAGAGAGTCGTGCCCACTATGATCAGCCAAATTAAGGCGTTGCCTGCTTTCGATGACAACTACATATGGTCCCTTTGGGATGAGGATAGCAAGACTTTGTGCGTTGTCGATCCCGGCGATCCTATGCCAGTTATTAAACTGATAGAGGACGAAAAGCTAACTCTCGATAGCATTCTCATTACCCATCACCACCCAGACCACACTGGGGGAATAGCGGAATTGACAGCGAGGTATTCCTGCAAGGTCTATGGACCAAACAACCCAGGGATCGCCGGTATTAGTGAGAGGGTTGCTGAGAATGATGAATTCACACTCTTAGGGGAACGAGTGCGTGTACTTGAGGTGCCTGGTCATACTCTTGATCATATTGCCTATGTCGTCAGCCAAAATGCCGAGAGTGGCGCATCTACACACCTCTTTTGTGGAGACACCTTGTTTGCCGCTGGCTGTGGTCGACTTTTCGAAGGCACTCCCGCTCAGATGAGCAGCAGTCTAGCCAAATTAACTAATCTCGGAGCAGAGACTTTAGTTTATTGCACGCATGAGTACACCCAGGCCAACCTTCGGTTCGCTCTCGCCTGTGAACCCGGCAATCTGGCTACTCACCTGCGTGTAGCCCAAGTCACCAAGCAGCGAGAGAATGGACAAATAACGCTCCCAACAACGATAGGCCTCGAGCTCGTGACCAATCCCTTTCTTCGCTGCACTAATCAGCAGGTAATCGAATCAGCTGTATCGTTTGCAGGAGAGGTGCTTGCAGACGAAATAGCGACCTTTGCAGCAATACGCGCTTGGAAAGACGAATTTTAATGCCGATTGCGAGTCTTAAAACGCGATTGCGCCGAGCGCTTTGCGCAGAAGGATTAAACCGCCTGACGTCCGCTTGTTTTCTGAGCACCCTTCTCGCTGCATGCTCAGCGGTGGATACATCGAAAACCGCCTCAACCGCGGCGATAGAAACTCCACCAAACCAAGAAGCCATCGCAACTGCTACTAAGATTCAGCCGAAGCCAATTAATCGCATAGTCGCAAACTCCGAACCTATAGACCTCTGGGAGCGACTAAGACTTGGCTTCGATCTGACCGCAGACTACGAACATCCGAGCGTGGCAAAGCAGCTCAAGAGATACAGGCAGCAGCAGAGCTATTTTGACCTTGTTACAGAACGCGCTCAGCCATTTCTATACGAAATAATAGAGAAAATCGAGCAACGCGGACTCCCACTTGAGCTTGCACTGGTCCCCTTCGTGGAGAGTGCATTTAATCCCGATGCAAACTCTCAACAGGGTGCTGCGGGTCTTTGGCAATTTGTCTCGGCGACGGGGCGCAGTTACGGGTTAGAACAATCGTGGTGGCTAGACGAGAGGCGCGACCCACTTGAATCAACGCGGGCGGCATTGGACTATTTAGAAGTCCTCTATGCGGAGTTTGATGAGGACTGGATTCTTGCGCTAGCCGCATACAATGCAGGTGGCGGCAGCGTCCGCCGCGCGCTCCGGAACAAGAAAAATCAGTCAAGCGAAAATAGCCGATCGAGATTCTGGGATTTGAAACTCAATGCAGAGACTCGCGATCACATTCCTCGCATCCTTGCCCTTGCGTTGGTGATCAAGTCACCCGAGGAGTATGGCGTGCAGCTCGTTTCGATTCCGAATGAAAAATACCTTTATCCTGTATCCCTGACAAACCAAATAGACCTGAGCCTAGCAGCACGCCTTGCAGAGTTCGACTTAGAATCCTTAAAACGACTCAATCCTCATTATAGGCAATGGGCGACACCGCCAGATGACACCAGAACGCTCTATCTGCCTGATCGAGAGGGGCAGCGCTTAGCCTCAGCGCTACTCACCTTAGACAGTTCTAAATTAGTCACGTTCGACCGGTACAGTATCAAAGCGGGTGACACTCTAAGCTCGATCGCTCGTAGGTTAGGCACTAAGGTCGACGTGTTACAGCGCGCTAACGGACTCAAAGGTAGTCGGATAATAGCGGGAGACTCTTTATTGGTTCCCCGAGGGGAAATCTCTGAGTCACAATTTGAAGCGATAGGCCAAAACAATGAGAAGGCTCAAATACCATTACCGGCGAGCTATACAGTGAGACGCGGAGATAATCTCTGGTCTATTGCGCGCCGCTACAATATACGCTCTGCGGACATTCTACAGATGAATGATCTGTCAGAGGCAGCATTGTTACATCCGGGGCAGCAGCTCGTCTTGAGAGAACCCAATTCAAGTCGGGGTAATTCGACTGACAGCGATTAAGACGAAGAACCCTGACTAAATCGCTTCGACCCCAAAAGAGCGCTATCGCTTAGATAAGAACTCGGACGACAAAAAGAAAGAAGGCGAGAACCCTATGACTACAACAGCAACAAATACAGGCACCGAATTTTTTGGCCATCCAAAAGCGCTCGTTATCTGCTTTCTCACTGAGATGTGGGAGCGGTTCAGCTATTACGGTATGCGTGCACTGCTGATTTTCTATTTGACCCAGCACTTCCTGTTTAGCGACCAAGTCGCCGCCGGTATCTTCGGCTCGTATATTTCACTCGTTTACATCACCCCGGTCTTGGGAGGCATCATTGCCGATCGTTACTTAGGCGCGAGCAAAGCCGTTGTGCTTGGCGCGCTGCTACTAGTAGCTGGACACCTAGGAATGGCGCTCGAGGGTACACAAGCGATAGAGCGGCTAGGTGCAAATGGCACCGAGGTGATCAGAGACCCTTTTTATCTCCAGATCTTTTACTTCTCGCTTGGTTTGATAATCGTGGGAGTCGGATTTCTGAAAGGGAATATCTCAACTCTCGTTGGATCATTATATGAACGGGAGGACCCTCGTCGCGACGGCGCCTATACACTCTTCTACATGGGTATTAATCTTGGCTCATTTTTAGGCGCGATTATTTGTGGATTCTTGTTGCAGTATAAGGGCTTTAGCTGGGGCTTCGGCGCGGCTGGAGTTGGCATGCTGGCTGGACTTTTGGTATTCCTCAAAGGCAAACACCTATTCGGTGATGCAGGCCTTCCTAAAGAGCCAGAAGCATTGACACGAAAATCGATCGCCGGTTTAAGTCGCGAATGGGTCATCTATGCTGCGAGTTTTTTCGCAGTAATCGTATGTTGGCAGTTGATGCAGTCACCCGAAATAGTAGGCGGTCTGCTGGGGATTTCCCTGTTGCTTGCGGTAGGAGCAGTTGTATTTTACTCGTTAACGAAGTGCGAGCCTGTCGACCGTGATCGAATGCTCGTTTGCCTTTTCCTAATGAGCTACCAAGTAATTTTTTGGTCACTCTTCGAACAAACAGCTAGCTCATTAAGCTTAATGACAGACCGCAACGTGGATCGCGTTCTTTTTGGCTTCGAAATACCAGCAGCGGCGTTTCAATCGATTAATGCCTTTTTCATAATCACACTTGCACCTCTATTTAACTTCCTTTGGATATCTCTTGCTAGACGCGGATGGGAGCCCTCCACGCCGGCAAAATTTGCACTCTCACTTATCCAATTAGGACTAGGCTTTCTCCTGCTAGTCTATGGCGCCAGTCTCGCTACCGACCCTACCCAGGTCGCTGTCATATGGATCGTACTTCTCTATCTCTTACACACCACGGGAGAGCTATGTATATCGCCAGTAGGGCTATCGATGACATCACGACTTTCGGTACCAGGAGTAGTTGGCATGATGATGGGGTGCTGGTTTTTAGCCTCGGCGGCAGGTAATTACGTCTCCGGTACAATTGCAGCAATGACAGGATCCGACACGGTCGGCGGCGAAATCGTTGATCCCGCCGCTGCGCTTCAAACCTACATGGACGTATATCAAACCGCTGGCCTTTACAGCATAGCAGCAGGCCTATTGGCATTGTTAATAGTGCCGATAATTAAACACTATATGCACGCTGCATAAACGATCGATTAACATCAAAACGGATACGATAGAACAAGGAGTAGCTCCATGGGTTACATGACAGGAAAGAAAGTTCTCATTCTCGGCGTTGCAAGTAAGCTCTCTATCGCCTCTGGTATAGCCGAGGCGATGCACAGAGAAGGTGCAGAACTTGCCTTTACCTATCAAGGTGAAAAACTGCGTGACAGAGTCATTAAATTTGCCGCCGGATGGGACTCTGATTTGGTTTTCCCTTGCGATGTTACCAGTGATGAGCAAATCGAGGATTTGTTCAAGAATTTATCAAAAAGTTGGGACGGTATCGATTGCATCGTTCACTGCTTAGCCTTTGCGCCAGGCAATGAACTTGACGGAAACTATGTTGACGTCACGACGCGGGCAGGCTTCAACCTCGCGCATGAAATTAGTTCATTCAGCTTCGTCGCCCTCGCGAAAGCCGGCGCGAGAATGATGGAGGGTCGAAACGGCTCCTTGCTAACACTGAGCTATTTAGGTGCTGTGCGCAGCCTACCTAACTACAATGTAATGGGGCTAGCTAAAGCGAGTCTAGAAGCAAATGTTCGCTACATGGCCTCGGCTCTCGGCCCCAAAGGAATACGGGTTAACGCAATCTCTGCTGGCCCGATAAAGACACTCGCTGCGGCAGGAATAAAAAGTTTTAGAAAGATGCTAGAGCATAATGCAAAGCAAACACCGCTTCGCCGCAATGTCACAATTGAGGAAGTTGGGAATGCGGCTAGTTTTCTCTGCTCGGACCTAGCTTCAGGGATAAGCGGTGAAATACTGTATGTCGACGGGGGCTTTAATACCACCGCGATGGGTTCGCTAGAACAATCTGCTGAGTAGTACTAGCTATTACAGAAGTTACGCTGCTTAGCAAGTAGACTAAGCAGCGTCTGATGGGATACCTAGAAAGCGTCGGAATTCAACTCGCGCTCAGGAATAAAGATATCACCTGTCTCCCTGAGGTTTGCAATAAAGGCCCTCAATTCACTGCTGCCCAAGTCGCCGACCACGCTTTCACGCATCGAACTCTTTTCTGTCTCTGCCAGCGACTCGAAGCTGCCTTCTGTAACCGATATTAGCTCAGCCAATACGAACGTTCCGTTGCCTAATGTAAGTTGTGAACGTGTCACATCGCTCTCAGTTGGCGCAGGCAAAGCGAAAACCGCTTCTACAATTTCACGGTTTACAGTACTTTGGTTTCTCCTTACCGAGGTTTCTGAACGCCACTGCAATTCGTTTTCTGTAAGGAATTCCTCGGCATCATCGCCTCTCTCCAGCAGCGTAGCTAAATCATCTCCAAGTGCAGCAACAGCATCGCGTTCCATTTGTGCACGCAGTTCTACAGCAATCTCAGGTTCGACAGCTTCTAAGGGGAGAACACCTTCAGGCGTTATTGAATTAATACGGAGTACTACAGCACGTTCATCGCCGATTTCGATGACGTCACTGTTATTTCCGTCCAACATGACGTCGCCTGAGAACGCAGCCTCAAGAACACGCGGATCAGAGAAGATTCCTCCACCTCCGGCGCGATCAAAGTCACCGCTTGTTAAAATGCTAAGATTCAATTCGTCACTTATTCGCTGCAAATCCGAGGATTCGAAGGCTAAATTAGAGAGATCTGATAAGACGCTTGCGTATAGTTGCTCGACTTGTGCAGCTTTCAGATCGCGTTCTATGCGCCCTGAAACCTCTTCAAAAGACTGGAATACAGCCGAGTTATCTTCGGTAAGCTTAACGACATGCACTCCAAATTCGGTTTCAACTGGACCTACAGTCTCACCAACCTCAATACCTTCGAGCGCCTCCTCGATCTCAATCGGAAATGCGCTGCCGTCGCTAAAGCCTATGTCCCCGCCCTCTTCTGCCGATACCTGGTCGCTCGACAGCTCAAGCGCTAGCGCCTCAAAACTCTCGCCAGCATCTAACCGCGCGACCGCAGCTGATGCTGCCTCACGTGCTTGATTAACGGAAAGTGATGGACCTGTCTCAAACAAAATGTGCGAGGCGCGCTTTTCAGCAGATCCTTCAAACGTCGACCGCTCAAGTTCGTACTGCGCAAGCACAGCTCCCTCTTCGAGCACTACTTCATCAGCAATATTTGTCTTATCGAGAACGACATAGTCAACTATCACACTTTCGGGGCGGACAAAACGCGCTTGATTAGCTTCATAATAGGTCGCAATTTGCTCATCTGTAATTGGCGTGCCTAAAGTACGCGTTCCTGGCGGGATCGTGATGTACCGAAAATCACGCGCTTGAGCGCTCAGCGCCGCTAGCGTCTGTAGCTCTGACTGAGTAGCGAACCCTGAGGAAGAGTACGCATTGACGACTTGAGAGAGCAGCATCTGCCTGCTGAGTGCTTCTCGATAGGAAGTGACGGTAAAGCCCTGGCTATTCATTGTTCTCACTGCAAACTCCGGGTCGAAGCGCCCGCCTACCTGGAAGTTTGGATTCTCGATTATTGCCCGATCAATTCTCTCTGACGAAATACTTAAGGCTGCAGCCTGTGCCGATTGTCTTAGTAGAGTCTCCTCAACAATTTGGTTCATTGCGATTTGCTCCAGCAATGACTGCTCGATACCCTCGGCGTTTCCCCCTATAGAGTTTATAAGCTCTTGGATGCCCTGCTGCAGTTGAAAATCGCTTATGTCCTCGCCATTCACTTCCGCGACGCCAGGAGCGCGAGTGAGACCACCAATAATAGACTCAGCACCGAAGAGAACGAAAATAGCAACGATCAGTCCTATGATGACTTTGGCGATGACACCTTGAGAATTGTCGCGAATGTCTTGCAGCATGGTAATTCCTATCCTGAATGAGTTTTGCTTATGTTACTTTAAATAGAGGGCTAGCCGGACAGATTTTAGCATCATACAACGAAAAAAGGCGCATCAGTGATGCGCCTTTTTTCGTGTAAAGTAGCCCTGAAGGCCACCTCATCTATCTAAGAATTTACTGCGTCTTTTAAGGCTTTGCCAGCTTTGAAGCTTGGTACTCGCGCTGCCTTGATCTCAATCGCAGCACCAGTCTGTGGATTACGCCCGGTACGCGCGGCACGATGCTTAGTTGCGAAAGAACCAAAACCAACCAAAACTACAGGGTCTTCTTTCTTCAGCGAATCTGTAATCGCATCGATCATTGCATCGATTGCACGCCCAGCAGCTGCCTTGGGTAAGTCTGCAGTTTCTGCTACTACATCTATTAGTTCTGATTTATTCACGATATCCCCTTATATTCCAATTTTGGTAATTTGTATTATGTTTTTAATTCACGAATTGTCGGTAACCTATCAAAGAAATTACCGGAAACCACTGCGTAGTTCTTGGTGATGAACGAAACAATGCCATGTTATCTGAATTGGCAAATAGTTACAGTAAAAATCATCGGATCGCCCTGAAAACCACGGATGCTGAGCCTTTATACCAAGCGCCCAAAACAAGTGTCAACAAAAATCAGGGCAAAAAACAGCTGGCTTCAGTTGTGTTTTTACGCGTTGCTAGCGACTTGACCAATATCGAGTTTTACCGCTAATGCCGCTCTAAATTACCTGCTTCGTTCGTCGAGACTTGCGTCTCAGCGCCCTTTGTAGAGGCTACAGCGTCAAGACTTAGCGGCGTTGGCTGATGCTGCAAAGCAATTTCTAAAACTTGATCAATCCATCGCACGGGGACTATTTCAAGATCAGCCTTAATATTATCTGGTATCTCAGCCAGATCGCGTTCATTCTCTGCAGGGATAAGCACTGTTTTTATATTTCCTCTGTGCGCCGCGAGAAGCTTCTCTTTTAGCCCCCCTATTTTTAGAACCTGGCCACGGAGCGTAATTTCTCCGGTCATCGCGACATCTGCACGAACGGGAATATCCGTTAAAACAGACACGATTGCCGTGCACATGCCAACTCCGGCACTTGGACCATCCTTCGGAGTGGCGCCTTCAGGGACATGTATGTGTAGATCGCGAGTTTCGTGGAAATTTGCAGGAAGACCAAGCGACGCGCTACGGCTTCGAACTACGGTTAAGGCGGCTTGAATTGATTCCTGCATCACATCGCCAAGCGAGCCTGTTTTAATCGTTTTACCCTTGCCTTCTACGGCGATCGCTTCGATTGTAAGAAGCTCCCCGCCGACCTGAGTCCATGCAAGCCCGTTTACCTGGCCTATGTGGTTCTCCTCTTCGGCTTTGCCATAGTCATACTTTCTCACGCCCGAGTAGTTTTCAAGATTATCAGCATCGAGTTGAATTTTTTCGTGCTTACCCTTGAGTGAATTACTCTTCACAACTTTTCGACATATCTTCGCAACTTCTCGTTCGAGACCACGAACACCGGCCTCTCGTGTATAGTAGCGGATAATATCTCGAATAGACTGTTCTCCAATTTCGAGCTCTTCCTCCTTAACGCCATTGTTTCTTCTTTGCTTCGGCACCAAGTAACGCTCAGCTATATTGAGCTTCTCCTCTTCGGTATAGCCAGGAATTCGAATCACTTCCATTCTATCCAAAAGTGCTTCTGGAATATTCATACTGTTTGAGGTGCACACGAACATGACTTCAGAAAGATCGTAATCCACCTCTAAATAATGGTCATTAAAGCTGCCATTTTGCTCTGGGTCGAGCACTTCGAGGAGCGCGGATGCTGGGTCGCCGCGATTATCCATTCCCATCTTGTCTATTTCATCAAGCAAGAAAAGTGGATTTTTTACACCTACTTTAGACAGCTTTTGCATTAACTTGCCTGGCAAAGACCCTATGTAAGTTCGACGGTGCCCTCTGATTTCAGCCTCATCTCGTACACCGCCGAGGGCCATCCGCACGAATTTGCGGTTCGTAGCTCTTGCTATAGACTCACCAAGTGATGTCTTACCCACACCAGGCGGTCCTACGAGACAAAGTATAGGCGCCTTCAATTTTTTAACGCGCTTTTGAACAGCCAGATACTCTAAAATGCGCTCTTTTACCTCTTTGAGTCCGTAATGATCGTCCTCGAGAATCTGCTCAGCTTTATCCAACTCTAATCTAACTTTACTGCGCTTCTTCCATGGGACATTGATCATCCAGTCTAAGTAGGTGCGAACGACCGACGCTTCGGACGACATCGGTGACATCTGCTTAAGCTTGTTCAACTCCGAGACTGCTTTGTCTCTCGCCTCTTTTGGCATTCCCGCATCATCAATTTTCTGCTTTAACTCTTCAGCCTCATTGGGAATGTCATCGAGCTCACCCATTTCCTTTTGGATAGCTTTCATCTGCTCATTGAGATAGTACTCTCGCTGGCTTTTCTCCATCTGCTTCTTCACACGTCCGCGGATTCGTTTTTCGACGGCGAAGAGATCTATCTCGCTTTCAATAAGCGCCATAAGGTGTTCGATGCGCGCTTGGAGCCCTGCCAGTTCAAGTAGATTTTGTTTCTCTTCGAGCTGAAGTGACATATGCGAGGCGATGGTATCTACCTGCCTGCCCGCCTCGTCGATACTTGAAATAGAACTCATCACCTCTGGAGGAATTTTCTTGCTTAGCTGAACGTAGTGATCAAACTGCGCAAGCAGGCTCCGAATTAGGGCATCGGTCTCTTTAGCGGAGGGTTCTTCACCTGAAAGGACGCTAACGTTAGCAGTTACGTAGTCTTGTTCGTAATTTACCGATTTTATTTTGGCACGATCAAGACCTTCAACTAACACTTTCACTGTTCCATCTGGCAAGCGTATTAGCTGCAGTATCGTTGCGACCGTGCCTATTTGGTAGAGATCAGATGCACTGGGATCATCGTCGGCAGCGCTTTTTTGCGCAACCAATAATACTTTTTTATCCGAAGCCATCGCCGTTTCAAGCGCCTTAATCGATTTAGGTCGGCCTACAAAAAGAGGCTGCACGATCTGGGGGTAAACGACTACATCCCTTAGGGGTAAAAGAGGGACGGATTGGGTTGGAATAGATGGCTTAACTGGCTCTTCGTTAATACTCATGGGCTACCTTTGAGAGCGGCGACCCCTGAGAGCCAGCCTTATGATTAGTGAGACACTCAAGTAATGGTGATGCTAAGTTAAAAATTCAAGCCTGTTAGTCTTCTGCGGCAGCCTTATTTTGACCGGTGTCGGCGTTTTCAAACATAAGAAGAGGCTCTGATTCACCTTCGATAACAGCCGCGTCAATCACTACTTTACTTACCTTTTCAAGCGAAGGAATCTTATACATGCTGTCGAGGAGCACAGACTCCATAATCGAGCGCAAGCCTCGAGCCCCGGTTCTTCGCTCTTTTGCCTTCTTAGCGATAGCGCGTAACGCGTCATCTCTGAACTGTATTTCTACGTCTTCCATTTCGAAAAGCTTCATGTACTGTTTAGTCAACGAGTTTTTCGGCTCTTTGAGAATTCGTACCAAAGCATCAAGATCGAGTTCTTCAAGCGTTGCAATCATCGGAAGTCGCCCGACAAATTCAGGGATTAAGCCGTATTTGACTAGATCCTCAGGTTCTACGCTGCGTAGCGCTTCCCCGACCTTATCTTCTGTTTCTTTGGATCGAACCTCCGCAGAAAAGCCAATGCCACTTTTATGTGAGCGGTCGAGAATGATGCGATCCAAACCAGCGAACGCACCACCGCAGATGAATAATATATTCGAAGTGTCCACCTGCAAGAACTCTTGCTGGGGGTGTTTACGCCCACCTTGCGGCGGGACCGACGCAACTGTGCCTTCGATAAGCTTTAAGAGCGCCTGCTGTACGCCCTCGCCCGATACGTCTCGCGTAATGGAAGGGTTGTCGGATTTGCGTGAGATTTTATCGATTTCGTCAATGTACACGATACCAATCTGCGCTTTATCGACATCATAGTCACATTTTTGCAGCAACTTCTGAATGATATTCTCTACGTCCTCACCAACGTACCCGGCTTCGGTGAGCGTGGTCGCATCTGCGATCGTAAACGGCACGTCTAGCATCCGAGCTAAGGTCTCTGCAAGAAGCGTCTTACCAGTGCCAGTCGGGCCAACCATCAAAATATTGCTTTTGCCAAGCTCTACGTCGCTTTTGCCACTCTCGTAATTGAGGCGCTTGTAATGGTTATAGACGGCTACAGCAAGAACCTTCTTAGCGGCGTCCTGACCGATAACATACTCGTCGAGGGTCTCTTTTATTTCCTTAGGAACAGGCAATTTGCGCACTTTGGAGTCTGATTCGCGCTCCTGAACCTCTTCCTTGATGATATCGTTGCACAGCTCAACGCATTCATCGCAGACGAACACTGAAGGCCCAGCTATCAGCTTCTTTACTTCCTGCTGGCTCTTAGCGCAGAAAGAGCAATAGAGAAGCTTGCCACTATCGTCTGGCTTGTTAAATTCGTCGTCTGACATAGGAAATGCTCAACTTTGCAATCATGACGCCTACGTTAAACGTCGGCTACTGTCTTTTTATCTTCGCGTCTTCCGATAACTTTATCTACGAGACCATATTCACACGCTTCATCGGCACTCATAAAGTTATCACGCTCAGTATCTCTTGCGATCCTTTCTTCATCTTGGCCGGTGTGTTCTGCCATAAGCACATTAAGTCTTTTACGTATCTTTATGATTTCATTAGCTTGAATCTCAATATCCGACGCTTGGCCCTGTGCTCCACCACTGGGCTGATGAATCATCATACGCGAGTGAGGTAGCGCTAGCCGCTTTCCTTTCGCGCCGCCGGCGAGAAGCATAGCACCCATACTTGCGGCTTGACCGATACACATTGTGCTCACGTCAGGCTTAATAAACTGCATGGTGTCGTAAATTGAAAGACCGGCGGTAACGGAACCACCAGGCGAATTGATATAGAGGTGTATGTCTTTATCCGGATTCTCAGACTCAAGAAAGAGCAACTGAGCCACCACCAAATTCGCCATATGATCCTCGACTTGTCCTGTCAAGAATATCACTCTGTCTTTCAAAAGACGCGAGTAGATGTCGTATGAACGCTCACCGCGCGCAGTCTGCTCGACTACCATCGGAACTAACGCGGCTGAGGGTTGTTCGAAACTGTAGGGCATGTTGTCGTCCTTCGAATCTTTAAAGCAGGTCGCAACGCGATACGCGACCACCTATGTCCACAGATATTACTCCGCGTCGGTGTTTTCAGACTGCCTAGGCTCAGGTTTTATAACCTCCTGATAGGAAACAGTCTTATCTTCGACCTTAGCTGCTTCGAGAATGAAGTCAAATACCTGATCCTCAACCACTGAGCTCTCAATTGCCGCTAGCTGCTCTTGGTTACCGTAATACCAATTGATGACCTCTTCGGGGGACTCATAAGTCGCCGCGAGCTCTTCAATGGTTTCTCGAACTTTCACAGGGTCGGCCTTTAGGTTTTGCGTTTGCATTACCTCACCCAATACGAGACCAAGCTTGACTCTTCGTGCAGCCTGCTCCGAAAAGAGCTCATCGGGTAGCATGCTCGCATCGAGGTTAGCGCCTCCGCCCATTTGTTGCAGCGCCTGTGTTTTGAGCTGCTGTATTTCGGCAGTGACAAGCGCCGCGGGAACGTCCAACTCGACAACTTCAATCAGCTTGTCCATAACCTGCGCTTTCAGCTTGTTGCGGCTTGCCGCTTTTAGCTCACGCGTCATGTTATTTGCAACCTCTTCGCGAAACGCGACGTCGCCCCCCTCTTCGATACCGAAGCTCTTAAAAAATTCTTCATCTACTGCGGGCAGCACTTGTTCGCTAACGCTATTGAGCACCATCTCAAACTCAACCGCTTTGCCGGCTAGATCAGCGTTGTGGTATTCCTCGGGGAAATTGAGGGCCAAAGTAAATGCATCGCCTGCAGACTTGCCTATTATTCCGGCCTCGAAGCCCGGAATCATCCGCTCGGAGCCAAGAACCAGGTCGGTTCCAGTCGCTTTACCACCCTGAAACTCTTCTCCATCCAGTTTGCCGTTGTAATCGATATTAACGCGATCGGAATCGGCTGCCGCACGTTCTACAATTTCCCATGTCTGACGCTGCTTACGCAGAGTTTCGATCATTTCATCGATATCGCTCTCGCCGATGTCAGCACCTAATCGAGTAACTTCAAGCACGCTGAAATCAGGGAGAGTTACCTCAGGATACACTTCAAACGTAGCTGTAAACGTGAGGTCTGCACCCTCTTCTAAATTAACAGGCACAATCGTCGGTTGTCCCGCAGGCTTCACCGCTTCTTGAGTAAGCGCATCGAAATAGGACTGATTGATCATCTCACCCACGACGTCTTGGCGAACACTCTTACCGAACCGACTCTTTATGACCTTAAAAGGCACTTTGCCTTTACGAAAGCCTTTTAGGTTAACCGACCCTGCAGCCTCCTGAAGGCGGGCATTGACGGCCGTTTCAACCCTTTCGCTTGGCACAGCGATAGTCATTTTCCTTTCAAGACCTTGGGTTGTTTCTAGAGAAACCTGCATTGATAAACCTCTTCCGAACAAGGGCTGTATGAGCGCCCTCGCGATTAATGAATTTGGTGGTGTGGACTGTCTTATTTACATTTTTAAAGCAGGATCATTGCCCCACAAAGCACGCGATTTTCCCACAGCGGCAAGGCTTATTCAATCACAGTCTGAAGAAGGGCTGGTCGAGTTATAAAACGGGGTTGCTATCGTCGCTAAGGAGTCAGACAATCGGGATTTGAATAGAATCGAACACACGCAGGAACCTACGAACTTCGCGACCTATACTTCGCGACCAACACAATGAATAAAAAACAAGGAGGTGAAGACATGGGCGCTTCAGCAGTAGGGGAAGGGAAGCACAGAATTCAAGGCCCAGAGGGTATTAACACAGCCGAGAGTGAGATTTTTGAGGACGACAAACTTTGGTACTTCCATAACTCTCACGGTGAAAAGATCGGTCCATTTCGCTACGCTAGCGAAGCGAGGTCCAACCTCGAGTCCCTGATGGCGAGTCTAGAGGCGAGATTGAAATCGGAAGAATGAGGAGAGTGCTGCACTGCTTGACACCATCCGCTAGGCGGCAGCAGCTATCGGTGATTGAATTCGTAGTTTAGTCAGGTCACCTAAAATTTGGGCAGAATGCTCTAAAAAGAAAAAGTAACCACCTTGGCGAAAAACAGCGCGAGCTCGCCCTTTAGGCAGCTCTGCTGCAAGCAAGGACGCTGAGCGACCATACCGACAGCTTTCGTCTCGACCTTGCCAAAATTCTACAGCGAGGGACAGGTTAGCTAGCTGATAATCGAACGGCGCAAAGCCTATCGACTCATCCTGAGCCACTCCTCGCGGCCCTTGAACTAAAGCCTCCCGTCTGTCGCTAAGAATAATGCGCCTGAGCTCGCTGCTATTTAAGGCCCGCTGATCGAAACTACAAAGCTCGCTGCGGAGAGTCTCGATATAGCCAACTTGTGATTTTCGATCAAAACGCTCTCGCAGCGACCATCCATGGCGGACAAGTGATGCGAACCCCCTATGCATTAGAGCCTTGATGTGCCCTGTTTTACGGGCGGTTAAAAGGGGTCCGCAGGGAATCGCGCCGAGACTACTCTGACCGCTGATTCTTGAAGGGGCAAGCTGAGCAAGCGCAAGAGCATAGACCGCGCCATGCCCTAAGGTGAGTGTCGAGACCTTGTTTAATTTAAGATGATCAAGCAGTTCAACAAGATCGCGCGCAAACGGCTCAGGGGTCGAACTAAAATAAAATTCGCTCCTGCCAATACCGGGTCTATCAACCGCAATTAATCGAATTCCAGCTCGTTGCGCATGCTGATGGAACAACTTGGCTTCCAACCGCGAGCTTCCACTCGAGTGAAAAAACAGGACAGGAAGCCCATCTACTTTGCCAAATTCGCTCCAGGCGAGCAGCCTAGCAGAGGTCAGGCGCAAAGTGGAAAAGTCTTGTGAGCCACCTTTTTGCTCGAGATCTTCGGGGGTCGCAAGAGCCGTGAGATCAGTATATTGCGCATTTCTGCCTCCCATCCGACCCCCCCAATTGCAACGGCTAAGCTATTTCAAAAAAACGTGCGTTGCATTATCTCGCGACTGCTTGATAGTATCGTGGGAATAATTCCCACGTCAACAAAATCACGAATCAAGTAGCACTGATGAATGGATCCTGGGACTACCCAGCGGAACTCAAAGGACTATACTTCGAACATGGCGGAGCATAACCTCGACTCACAGCAGGCATCACGCTTGATTTTTGCAGCTATCTCGAAAACGCTGAAACCTGTCGTGCGCTTACTTTTGCATTACGGTATTGGGTATCCACAGCTTATCGCGCTACTCAAAAGACTCTATGTCAGAGCTGCCGAAGAAGAACTCAATACCGTGGATAAACGTGTTTCGGATAGCCGCATCACCTTGCTAACAGGCGTGCATCGAAAAGACGTCGCGAGATTAAGAAAAGAGTCACCCGAAATCCAGCAAGAAATCGCAGAGGGTTACTCACAAGACAACCCCTCAGACAGCCCAAATGATAACACCGCCTCGCTTGGCGCGAGGCTTGTTGCCGAATGGATGGCTAATCCGCGTTTCTTGCAAGAAGAAAGAGAGGATAACCCACCCGCCCCTCTTGTTTTCCGTGATCCAGAAAAGCGTGGTCGAGCAGACTTTTGTGAACTGGTCGAGACGGTCTGCAGGAAGGATATCAGGCCTCGTTCGGTCTTAGATGAATGGCAGAGGCTAGGCATCGTAAGCGTGAGTGATGACATAATCTCGCTAAACACCGAGGCTTTCGCGCCCAAGGCTGGACTCGCAGAAAAAGCTTATTTTTTTGGTCGAAATATTCAAGACCATGCTGAAGCAGGCGCGAGCAATCTTCGCGGTAGCGCGCCTCCTTTCTTTGATCGTAGTGTGTTCTACGATCAGCTCTCACAAGACTCTATCGAAGAGTTGCGTGCGCTCTCGGCACTCGGAGCTAGTGAGCTGCTTACGAAGATAAACGCGCGCGCCCACAGCCTACAAATGAAAGACATCGCTAACAAAACCGACAGCGCGCAATTCCGTTTCAATCTCGGTATATTTAATTACAGCACCGCTCAATCGCAGCCAGAAGAGGCAACTTGTGAAGAGTAACGGAAAAGTCCCAGGCGTCCGCATGAACGCGCTCGCGAACGATGATACTCGCATTCTCACTTCGCGCATGAGGCTAGCATTACTCTTGCTTGTCGCCAGCATTTACGTACTTGGCAACCTTCAGCCCGCAGTCGGAGATCGCAGAGGTGGGGAGGAAGGCAGTGGCGTCGGAGGCACAGGCATTTTAGATCTCCCCGGATCCGGTCTGGGCGGCTCAGGCATGCGCCCGTTCTTAGGCATTGTTTCACCACAGGAGACAGTGCTTGACGGTCTCGACACACAACTAGCAGCGGGTGGCTTCGATCAGGGCCCCGCGAATGAAGTCATTGTGTTACGCGATGCGTCGTTTCCCCGCAACACGCCGCAGAACACAGAAATTACGGAAGAGGTCAAGATCAAACGCGTGCTTGATAATCCCGTATCGTCTGTTCGTTCCACTACTCAGCAGACACCTCAATCGCCGACTCATACAGCTACTCAGCCTGCGATAACTCGAAACGATGGGTCGACCGGTCGACGGATCGAGGGATTTCTGCAATCGGACTTATCTTCTCTTACGACCGATGGCTCAATCGAATCGGCTTCAAGCATTAGCATTTTGGAATCGATAGAAAATGGCACGCAGCAAATTAATGCCCTACTCGCGATAAGTGCCAGTGAGCTCGGGATGCCTGAGGCAGAAATAAATGAAACTGAGATCGAGCCAGCGGCGGTGCAATGGGCTGATATCGTCAATTGGCTCAACGCAAATGCGTCAGCAGAGCAAGAAAAAGCTGTTGAAAAGCCAACCACCATACCAAAGGCCACAAGAGACAACTTGGCGATAGCAGAGATTACGCGGGCCTCTGGGCTGAGGCGCCCGCAGTTGCCGTCGTTACAAAGAGCGAGACCACTTCAACGCGCAACAATTTTGCCCCCGAGAGTTCGTCCTTTGGGTCTTTAGTACCTATCGTTGAAGCAGAACGGAGAGCCTCGTTGGCTGTCTATTTGACCTGGTAAACTAACTGCAGGTACACAGCGTGTTCAGCGCTCGATGCAGTGAGTCCCGTACTTGCTAGCGCCGTTAGCGACCAAGTAGGACTCAACTCCCAACCAGCATAGACCCCCACCTCCTGAACATCGCCGAAAAATTTCGAGGCGGTTTCGCGATAATCGTAGAGTAGACCTGCGCTGGTCGACTGACTCAGTCTGCGCGCGATGCCTACCTGCGCATAGCCTGAGTTCTTGATATCCGTGAAAACTTGCGATGCCCCACGATCACTGTATCCAAGCGTTGTGAAGACGGTGTTTTGCCCAACATAGAAAGAGGATTCCAGCTGCAATGACACGTCCCGCTCACCAGTTCCGAGGTTTTTTTCGACACTCGCTGTGGGGAGTTTGACACTGAGTCGCGCACCCACTGAGAGAGAATCGCCGAATATACTCGGTAGTACTCCCTCAGGAATTCTCTGTGTTTTCGTATAGCCTATTTCAACAAGACTATCTCCTGTCCCAGAATAGCGCCCTATAGAATCGGAAGCGACCGCCCTTGTAACACCGCCCAGATTAACGAGCACGTTGCCTGGACCCTCTACGCGCAGCCTAGCTAGCGAAAGTTGCCCGCTCCAGCCACCTTTTGTCACCGCCCAGCTTAAGGGCAAATAAGTGATACGCGTAGCATCCTGGGCGCCATAGTTTCCCAAAGCAGAATAAAAACCGAGAGCAACATGTTGCTGCAACTCATGGTTTACAGGCAGTTCTTGCGCCGCAAGACCAAGCGGGAATACACCAATTAACATCCCGGTGCGGCAAAATAAGCAACCTCTAGCCCTGGTCATTAACTCCCTCGAAATCGAGACATGCTGAGTTTATGCAGTAACGAAGTCCAGTTATTGCAGGGCCGTCATTGAAAACGTGACCGAGGTGGGAATTACAGCCAGTGCAAACAACCTCTGTTCTCTGCATACCATGGCTTGTATCTAAACGCTCTTCGATTGGTGCGGCCGACGCGGGTAGAAAAAAACTTGGCCAGCCGCACCCAGAGTCAAATTTGGTATCAGATAGAAACAACACCTCACCACAGCCTTTGCAGCGGTAACTGCCCTCTTCCTTGTTATCCCAAAACTCGCCAGTAAAGGCGCGTTCAGTCCCTTGTTTGCGCATAATAGCGAACGCTTCAGGACCAAGCCTTTCTAACCACTCTGCTTCTGTTGTAGGCAGCGCACGCGGCGTTATATTTTCATCAATCGAATCACTCATAGATTTTACCCGTATAATTTCATGCTTTAAGCTCCACTCATTGGGCCAGCACTAGGAATTTTGTACAGCCAATCTCTTCACCAACACACTCTCGCTAATGCGCCCCTCAAGTCGCTAGGGAGCAGAGTAATTATTGCGTTACAATCAGTCTAGACTAACGCTAAATGTCCTAGCTATCTAGATCGCAACAGGCTGAATTGTGGATGTTTGGGCCCATGTGACTGAATAGTAGACAAACGGCAAGCGAGGCCACCAGATCGAATGCTGCAACGAACACGATGACCTTGGGCATGACTTACCTCAAAGACCTACTATCAACCTAGTTGATCAAGGCTAACAAGGCTAAAGAGAAGAATGAAAACGACGGAAATCAAACAGTCAGAAAAACTAGGCATGGTTTGTTATGACATTCGAGGCCCTGTACTAGAGCGGGCCAAACAACTCGAAGAAGAAGGTCACCGCATTCTGAAATTGAATATCGGCAATCCTGCCGTATTCGGGCTAAATGCCCCAGACGAAATTATTCAAGATGTTATCCGCAATCTTCCAAGTGCTGAGGGATACTGCGATTCGAAGGGGTTATTCTCCGCGCGAAAAGCGATCATGCAAGAATGCCAACGCTTGGGCATCATGGATGTCGATATTGATGACATCTACCTAGGCAATGGTGTGAGTGAACTCATTACGCTGTCTATGCAAGCGCTTCTCAATAATGGCGACGAAGTCTTGATACCGGCACCAGATTACCCCCTCTGGACCGCAGCCGTGTCACTTAGCGGCGGTAGACCCATTCATTATCACTGCGACGAACAAGCTGATTGGTTTCCAGACCTCGCTGACATTGAAGCGAAAATAACAACTAAAACAAAGGCGCTTGTCGTCATAAATCCAAACAATCCTACTGGTGCAGTTTATTCGCGCGAACTTCTCGAAGGGATTATCGACCTCGCGCGCAAAAACTCGCTCATCCTTTTCGCCGATGAGATTTACAGTAAAATTGTCTACGATGATGCCGAACACATCCCCCTCGCCTCCTTGAGCAACGACGTCTTCACAGTAAGTTTTAATGGACTGTCAAAGTCTTATCGCTTAGCTGGATTTCGATCCGGATGGATGGTCCTTACTGGGCCGAAATATTTGGCCAAGAGTTATATTGAAGGGATTGAGATACTCAGCAACATGAGACTGTGTGCCAATGTACCCGCGCAGCTCGCAGTGCAGACAGCACTTGGTGGCTATCAAAGCATCAACGACCTCGTTTTGCCTCAGGGGAGGCTGCGACGGCAAAGAGACACCGCGTGGGAGCTACTCACACAGATCGAAGGCGTAAGCTGTGTAAAACCGCGTGGAGCACTCTACATGTTTGCCGCACTCGACCCGTCGGTGTTTAAGATCCAGGACGACGAAAAACTCATTCTCGACATTCTAGAGCGCGAGCAAATTCTTCTCGTTCAAGGTAGCGCGTTTAATGTGAATGACACGTTCCATTTTAGAGTCGTGTTTTTACCGCGAGAGGAAGATTTACGTAGAGCAATCGGAAAACTCGCTAAGGTGCTAGACAGCTATCGGATCTAATGACCTGGATACCAACGGCTGCAAGTAGCATTTTTTCGCTGTCATCAACATCATGTTTCAGGCATACGGAATAGCTGCTGAATTCTTGGCGCTGCAGTAGTTCTTTTCTCAAACTGTCGAACAAATAAGGTGTCAGCCCCCTCATCGCCAAGTTCCGGAAGGCGCCATCGAGAGATTCCAGAGGAAAGAGTCTCTCGATAATTTGCCAACAAGACAGCGCCGTATCGAACTCATGCAACCGGCGCGACTCTGACGCAGAATTCACGCTCTGTAATCCTAATGCAAAACGTGAGTTTACTGCTTTATCCTCAGTCTTAACGAGTGAGCTATGCCGATCAAGAGCCGAAAGTAACATAGCAGTAGCAGCGTTCTTGGCTTGCCTACTGTATCCGGCAATATGCGGTGTGGCGAGCCTCGCCGCTGAAATTATTTCAGGAGCCACTGCAGGCTCTTCCTGCCAGACATCCGAGCAGTAGCTAAATCTTGGATTTTTAGAGACAAACGCAGCTAGCGCCGCCTCATCGACAACACCACCCCGGCACGCATTAATTAACAAAGCACCCGGGGGCAATAATCCTAGTTCCCGCGACCCAATAAGATGCCGAGTAGCGTGCTCGCCCCGCTCGTTATAGGGCACGTGAATGCAGACAACCTCACACCGCATGACTTCGTCTAATTGCACGAAGCCGCGTGTTCTTTCTGTGTCTTCATAAGACGCAAGTGGCGGGTCACAGCAAAGCGTTGAAAAGCCTGCGACTCTTAATCGTTTATTCAATAACTCACCAACACAGCCAAGACCTACTATCCCAATTCTGACGCGACGTTGAAACCCCGAATCTAGCAGGCCCTTGCCTACACAATAGGCAAGCACAGCAAAAACGTAGTCCACCACCGCCGATGCGTTGGCGCCTTTACTATCGGCTACTACGATACCTCGAGAATTGAGATAATGTTCGTCTAAATGGTTGCGACCGCTAGTAGCTGTGCCCACAAATCCTACTGCCGTACCGTCGATAAGTGCTTTATCCACGCGCGTAATGGAGCGAACTAGCAGTGCGTCTGCATTCAGTAATTTATCATTTGTGATTTCGCGACCCGGAACCAGAACAAGCTCAGCGCCTTCTAAGTTAAAGTCGTCGAGTCCCAAAATACCGCTATCAGCGACAATTCTCATGACGAGACCTCGACCAACCTCACTAACGCCTCAGACATCCTCGCAATTTGCACTTTCGGCACGAGCGCTTCTTCGAGCAAATTTGAGAATTCATTCAGGCTGGGGAATGCGAGAGTGAGATCCGCAATCGAGGCATTAGCAAATGCGTCACTGCATCCCTCAGGTTCCTCGACAATCGTTGCGAGTAGCTTACAGCGTCGCGCCTGTGTCTCGAATAGACCTAGTTTGTTGGCCAACGCTTTTGCACCTCGCAGCGGCATCGCTGCTACCTTATCTAGATTCGAATAAATACCGTCCAGTGTGCCGAATTCAGATAGCAGCGCCACCGCTTTTACCGGTCCGACACCGGGAACACCGGCGATGCAATCGACGCTGTCGCCGACAAGACCGAGGTAGTCGGGTATCAAAGTCGTGGAAATGCCGAGTTCGCGTTCAATGTCAGCGCGCGAACGACGTCGATTCGACGAAAAATCCCACAGTACATCGGCCTCTGTTCGGATGAGCTGCGCGAGATCTTTATCTCTGGAGACGATACAGACGCCTCCCTGCGCATCATTAGTACTGGAGTCCCGTGAACGTTTCGCGAGCGTACCAATAATATCGTCAGCCTCGTACCGCATACTCGCGAATACAGGCCATCCAAGCGCATCCGCAGCTCGAGCACAAAAATCTAACTGCTGGGCTAGATTTTCGTCGGGTAACTCACGATTAGATTTGTATTGCTCACTTAATGCGTGTCGGAAACCGGTAAATAATGCATTATCCATCGCAACTGCACCTGAAAGCGGCCTTTCCCGGCGATACAGAGACATGAGGAATTGAACAAACCCGACAAAGGCGCTTAGATCCTGACCCGCTTCATCTACGCTGTTATTATAGGGCGAAAAATAGGCTTGAAATATGTAGATCGACGCATCGAGCAAATAAACAGGCGCGGCGGTGGTCACTCCGAACCCTTTCTAAGCAGATAACAAAATCGATCGCCTTGCTGTTCGCAGGCGACGAGGTCATGACCTAAAAACGCGCAAAACTTGGGTACGTCTCGTGTTGTCGAGGGATCCGTTGCAGTGAGCTCCAAGACCTCATCTACGGCCATCGATTTAAAATGTTTATGTAAAAGCATTATCGGCTCAGGACAATAAAGCCCCGTTGCATCGACTCGAACATCCGGGACGACGTTTTCTTCGTTACGGATAGGAACTAAACTCGGAATACTTTGACTCATTTTCTGTTCACCACGTCTCTCTAATGCTTCGCCTTATCAACACATCGCTGCGATTGTTATTTACGAAGCATTTGTTACGCTTGATTCTTCCAATGCCGCGCGTAATTCCTTTGGGTAGAGCTGGCATGTCCCCGCAAGGGGATCGAAGCTCAGAAACACGTCACCTCGATTGAGTTGTTCTTTTACTTGCGCCACTTTTTCGGCAAGCTCGAGATCACACTCCCCGTAATCAGTACCCTCGCGCGTTATAAATTCCTCAATGATGGCATCCAACACTTCAACCGAAAGTTGGCTGTGTGGAATCTCCATGCGTACGCCTATACCAACTCAACGAGAGAGAGCTTTGCTTCATCAGCAACTCCCGCACGCAAACTATTGAACGGAAAGAGCGATGGATCAGCAAGTTGAGAGGGCTGCACATTACAGATACTTCTAAAAATAGTTTCAACCCTACCCGGCTGCTCTTTATCCCAACCGCGCAGCATGGCCTTGATATTTTGTCGTTGCATGTTTTCCTGCGAACCACAGAGATTACAAGGAATAATTGGAAAATCCATAAGTTCAGCGTAGCGCTCAATTTCACGCTCTTTGCAGTATGCGAGCGGACGGATTACAACGTTGCGCTTATCATCGGAGAGTAACTTAGGCGGCATAGCCTTGAGCTTACCGCCGTAAAACATGTTTAAAAAGAGCGTCTCAACTATGTCGTCACGGTGATGCCCCAGTGCAATTTTTGTCGCGCCTAATTCGACTGCTTTGTTGTAGAGTATTCCCCGCCTCAGTCGAGAACATAGCCCACAAAAGGTTTTACCCTCTTCTACTTTATCCATCACTATCGAATAGGTGTCTTGCTCAATGATCGAATAATCGACACCAAGTGACGAGAGATACTGTGGAAGAACATGTTCCGGAAAACCTGGCTGCTTTTGATCGAGATTTATCGCGTGCAGGGAAAAATTTATCGGCGCGCTTTTCTGAAGACTCATGAGAATGTCTAACATGACATACGAATCTTTGCCGCCAGAAAGACAAACCATGACCTTGTCACCCTCTTCGATCATCGTATAGTCCGCAATAGCCTTTCCCACTTCGCGGCGCAAATTTTTGCGGCAGCGGTTAAGCTTTAAAGCCTGATCGATCTCACTCTTAGTTTTTATACTTTTTATGGAAGTCATCTTTGTACCGTTAAGCCCCTACTCAATAGTAGAGCTTGATTGTTAAGCCCGTATGTAAAGCCCGTAACTAGAGTTCTTTTGTTGAGCTCCAGCATCTTTCTACCGACTACTTTTTACTCGCTATAATACGACAGTTTGGCTTTGGCCATCTCACGCAGTTTAGCAGTCGGCGTAAGCATGGGGCCAAGATGCGTGTAACTGTCGGCAAGCTCACAAAACTCTGTCAGGCCTAACTGATCAATGAATCGTAGCGCACCGCCTCTAAATTTAGGAAACCCAAGCCCGAGCACTAGCCCCATATCGGCCTCTATCGCAGTCTCAACAATGCCATCTTCCAAACAACGCACTGTCTCTAAACAAAGCGCGAGCATCAATCTGTCGCGAATTTCACTATCGCTAAAGCTGCGACGCTTGGCGCTAACGCTCGCAATAAGCGAATCGATTTCTGGGTTCGGCTGTTTCTTAAGTCGGCCGTTCTCGTCAACTACGTAATCATAGAAGCCACGACCGGATTTCTGACCTAAATCGCCCTGTGAATACAATTTATCGATAACGCTTTCGAAGCCTAACTCCATACGCGCGAAACCAGCTGCCATTACCGCTTGGGCGTGCACGGCAGTGTCTATACCAACAACATCGAGCAAATAAGCAGGACCCATCGGCCAACCAAATTCCTCCATAACACGATCAATCTGTCTAAAATCCGCCCCTTCGTACACTAATGTTGAAAACGCGCCGAAATAGGGGAAGAGGATCCTGTTCACAAGAAATCCCGGGCAATTGTTAACGACAATAGGCGTTTTCCCCAAAGATTTTGCATAAGCGACCGTCGATGCAATAGTTTCTTTGCTAGTCTCTTGGCCACGGATGACTTCGACCAGAGGCATGAGGGGTACCGGATTGAAGAAATGCATCCCGCAAAAACGCTCAGGCTTATTGAGCGCTGTCGCCAGACAATCAACAGAAATAGTTGATGTATTTGTAGCGATGATTGCATCTTCAGCCACAACGCTTTCTAATTCGGCGAGCACTGATTTTTTGACACTCTCGTTCTCGACGACCGCTTCGACCACCAACTCGGCACCAGCGACATCCTCATAGGCGAGGCTAGGCGTTATCGAACCGATAATCCTATCCGCCGATTCAGTCGTCATCTTCCCCCGCTTCACTTGTTTGGCAACAAGTGTTTGCGCTTCATTCATGCCTAAATCCAGACCAGCCTGCGCGATATCTTTCATGACAATCGGTGTACCACGCAACGCGGATTGATAAGCGATGCCGCCTCCCATAATGCCAGCGCCCAGCACAGCTGCCTTGCTGATGACTGGCACTCCTTTTGAGAGTGCACGCGATTTTGACGCTAGGAATTGGTCATTCAGAAATATTTGGACGAGATTCGCGGCGGTGCTAGTTCCGGCAAGTTGAATGAATCCCTCACGCTCTGCAACGAGCGCGCCCGCGCGACTTTCTAGAACTCCTTTCTCCATGACCTCCACCGCTGTCAGAGGGGCCGGATAATGAGTTCCAGACGCTTTTGCAACCGCCGGCTTGGCTGACATAAAGAGTGCGGCAATCGTCTCCGGACTCTCTGGCACCGGCGAGGTTTTGATGGCACGCTGGGCTGTATAATCTAAACTTCCGTTCAGACAATCTTCAATAATCCGTTCGGCCGCTGCGATAAGATCATCATTTGCAACGATGGCATCAAGCGCCCTTTCTGCTAGCGCTATTTTTGACGGTATATGTGAGCCTTGACTGATCCAGGCTATCGCTTTCTCTGATCCTATTAATCGAGGCAAACGAACCGTGCCACCGAACCCAGGCAAGATGCCTAATTTTACTTCAGGAAAACCGACTACCGCAGACTCTAACGCTACTCTGTAATCGGCCGACAGTGCCAACTCGAAGCCTCCACCGAGGGCAACGCCGTTTATCGCTGCGACAGTGGGAAGCGGGAGGTCTTCAATTGCATTAAACACTTCATTCGCGCGACCAATCCAATCTCGTATCGCTTCAGGGCCTGTCGCAAACAAGCCGGTAAACTCAGTAATATCTGCCCCGACAATAAAAGTCGATTTTGCACTTGAGAAAATAACCCCTCGGGCATCGCTTTTACCGATAACAGCAGTCGCTTCACCGAGTTCCTTCATCGTCAGTCGATCAAATTTGTTGACGGACGAACCCTCAAGATCGAAGATTAACTGAGCAATGCCTGAAGGCAGCAATGAGACTTTGATAGCTTGTCCGGAAAATAGCATTAGGAGATCTCTGGAGTAATGATTAATACATTAGGGTGAGTTAACGTAAGTGTGCTGCACAGTATAGCGATGAGCACCCAATAGTTGAAGTAAGTGGTAGTCACCCTCTTCAAGCGTGCATGAAATCTCAGTAGGACTATTACATGCACACATCCATTGAGACTAACAAATAGAAAGACCGTTAACAGGAAGCGGAGAAAAATTGGAAAACAAAGCCATTCAACTCGCGACGAGGATCAAACAAAAGACATTAAAGATGCGGTCATTCTGTTTTCTGTGCGCTCTGTTAATTTGCGTAACTGCGAAGGGCGACCAGAGCGCCGTAGTCTCTGTTTACCATCATGTATCAAATTCGACCCCGCCATCAACATCGCTTTCACCCGAGGCTTTTAGAGCGCACCTAACTTTCTTGGCCGAAAACGATTTCACTGTCTTGCCTGTCACAGAAATCATCAACGAATTGAATCGAGGAGGTGAACTACCCAGCAAGTCAGTTGCTATTACATTCGATGATGGTTACGAGTCTATTTATTCGACGGCATTCCCCCTACTACAAGAATTCGGCTTCCCATTCAGTGTTTTCATCAGCACGGGGCCTATCGACAGACAGCAGGCAGGATATATGACGTGGGAGCATTTATCGATGCTTCGCGACGCTGGCGTTATCATTGGTAATCACGGTACAGAACATCGATCGATGCTCGGGCAATCGCGCGATGAGGCTCGCGCGGACATTCTCGACGCGCAATCTCGCATAACGGCAGAGCTTGGTCCACAGCCACACTTATTCGCGTACCCTTATGGCGAATACAGCAATGAGAGTAAAGAAATTATAGCGGAGCTTGGCTTTGTTGGCTTTGCGCAAAACTCAGGGGCTATTGGCCCCACTACGGATCAAACCGCACTCCCACGCTTCCCTCTCGCTGGGCTTTACGCCGGCCTCGAAGGCGCTGCTTTGAAATACTCGACACGCGCGTTTGATGCGGAAATGACCCTACCGCTCTCAGCAGAGACAAGACTCTCAGCGCCCTCTGCGACAATTCGATTCGGAGCCGGCGCTTACTCGCGCGAAAGGCTAACCTGCTTCGACGAGGGAGAACCGATGGCAATTTCTTGGGAAAAAACTGGTGAAGGCAGTGAGCAAGCGGTTATCTCAACAACGCAACGAGAGAGAGGGCGACGCTGGAATTATGTGTGCACAGCGCCTCATAGAGACCAGGGTCGTTATTTCTGGTTCTCTCAGCCTTGGTTCGATAGCAGCAAACCACTGTGATCACTCGAGCGGCTAACCATCATCTCTGAGACGCAAATCATTTTGTTGGATAATCGTTTGAACCTCGTCGATATAGTTATCACCGCGTTGTGAGTAACTTCCGAGACCGTATGCTAACTGGATAGGGTCGAGATTTTTTTCCTGCTCGCGCATTTTCTCTCGCATGCGCCGAAAATGCGAATAGCTCGGGTGTGTGTTAATGTTTCTGAAATAAGCTGATACTGCCGCGGCTATAGTATTGAATTTTCTGACCTCGTGGCTCGCCTTATTATCTCGGGCCAGAGGAACAAAACCGCAGCCCTCTTCATAACACCACTGACCGAACAGATTATTACCGTCTACTGCAAATCTTGAGGTACCCCAAGCCGACTCGTTTGCAGCTTGCGCCAAAACCAGGGACACAGGAATTGCATCAACACGACGTAAGAGCTGAGCAACAAGAGCCTTGTCTCCGCGCTGCCCAGCCTCAGAATTGAAGTCGATTCGATAATCCAAAGCAAGCTTCCCAAGATTAAGTCTTTCAGATGGACTCAATCTGTGCCCATTGGCCAAAATTTGCGAAAACATCGCCAGCGACTCTCGACGCTGAAGAAGACGCTTATTCTCCGCGTTGACGTATTCTTCAAGAAAGTCAAAAAATTTCTGCTTGCGCGCATCGACGTCGGTAACTAGCGTGAAATCTGGCAATACCGAAAGCGCGGGTGTTGGGGCGTTGCTGCCTGAGGGTGCGAGTGAACTCTCCATCGACCCATAACGAGAGAGCTTGGGCAGCACTGCAGCAGCACTGATTATCGTCAAAACAACGATAGCGAGATAGCGGCTACGAATGCTTCGTCCGGAAACGACAGTTTTTATCGTGTCTAAGTTAGAGTCCATGGACGTGAGTTTACTCGACTTAAGCTCCACCATGAAGTCTAGACACAGCGGTTGAAACATGGCCTAGAAACGCTCAACCGCTTCTAGTGATGTGCTAACTATACTAATTGAGAGACGACAACTTACAAGACTTCTCTTACAAGTCTTATCAAGGTATACCAAGAGTTAAGCGCCTTTCGAACCACCTAGGCAGATCGGTGATTCTGCTACCCCGCCTTCTTTTTCCGCCCACTCCTCAGCGGTAAACAAGTGAAGCGATAGCGCATGAACAGGGCCTTCTAGATAGCTTTCCAGCAATCTGTAGACAAGCTGGTGTCGCTGAACAGCACGCAGTTCAGCGAAAGCTGAAGCGACTAAAATCAGCTTAAAATGCGAGTCGGTCGCTGGGCCACCATGATTATTACTCTCATTCTCAAATCGCAAATAAGTGGGATTAAACGCCGCCTCCAACTCTTGCTGCATTGCTGCCGCGACGGGACCAGCATGACTGGCGGTAAGGGACAAATCTGATACAAAATTCTCTGTCATGGAGCCATCCTCTCGAGGGATTTCACAGACTATGCGTGTAGTTGCGATACGGGAAGCCGCAAAGTCGTCGTATTGCTTCTTTAACCATAAGAATGCCAACTTGGCGGTGGAGTTTACCGTAATCGGTCGCTACACTGCACGGCTCTAGGCGCATTATAACTTGAATGGAAAAAAGCACGATGGCACTGAACTGGTACCCTGGCCATATGCACAAGGCGAGCAAGGAAGTTGTTAAAACCCTGCTTAAAACCCAGGCAGTTATTGAGGTCTTGGACGCGCGAACACCGCAGGCAAGCTCCAACCCGCATTTCGCTGCTCTGTGTGCGAATCACCCGCGGATTCGAATCCTAAACAAAGCGGATCTAGCGGAGCCACGCGTGACCGAGCAGTGGGCGAAGTATTTTAATGCCCAACCAAAATCGATATGCCTTGTGAATGGACACGAGTCACAGCTCGATGCTGAGCAAATCATTCAGGCCGCGCGTAAACTTTTCCTTGCTAATGACCTTAAAATTGGAGAGCGCCAGCAACTTCTCATCGGCGGTATCCCGAATGTGGGTAAATCGACCTTGCTGAATATTTTCTGTGCCCGCAAGCTAGCAAAGACAGGCAATGAGCCCGCCGTAACTCAAGTCCAACAACGAGTGAGGCTCGACGATCATTGGCATTTGATCGACACGCCGGGGCTCATGTGGCCTAAACTCGAAGATCAAGAAGGCGCCTATCGCCTCGCAGCAACAGGCACTATCCGCCGAACAGCGGTTGAGGCCGAGGACATAGCTTGGTTTTTGGCACAGGAATTACTCAAGCACCATCGCGATCGCTTAGTGTCTCGGTACGACCTCCCCCAGGATGCGAAAGACGCGGAGTCAGTTATGACTGCGGTGGCTAAGGCACGCGCTTGCATTAAAGCCGGTCACCGAGTTGATTGGCATAAAGCGTCAGAGTCACTACTCAATGAATTCAGGTCCGGCAAGCTTGGGAGATTCAGCCTTGAACGCCCACCTCTTTAGCCAGACCCGACAACGCGAATCCGATGGGATATCGCCGCCGTAGAAACAGAAGATAGGGTGAGTCGACACTCCACACAGTAATCTATGCGCAGCTGCGCAACTGACCACAGCGAGACTTTATGAACAAGCCAACACAGCCACCTATAGACGGATCGATAGAAGTCACGAAGACCGCACTGGCTCACTCTGCATTCGAATGGAAGCGCAGCGAGCGTATCGATTCATTGAACTTGACCATGGAGCATTATGTGCATCGTGTCACCGGTGCTGCGCACTACCATCTCGCTAGCGACAACGATGAGAACGTCTTCCTAGTGGGTTTTCGTACTGTTCCAACTGATTCTAAAGGCGTAGCCCATATACTCGAACATACTGCTCTGTGCGGCAGTGAGAAATATCCGGTACGCGATCCCTTTTTTATGATGATTAGGCGTTCGCTTAACACTTTCATGAATGCTTTCACAAGTAGCGATTGGACTGCCTATCCGTTTGCCAGTAAAAACCCCAAAGATTTCAATAATCTGCTGGAGGTCTATCTTGACGCCGCATTCTTTTCTCGTCTCGATGAATTGGACTTCGCACAGGAAGGTCATCGACTTGAATTCGCAAAGCTCGATGACCCGACGACCGAACTCCAGTACAAGGGCGTCGTCTACAACGAGATGAAGGGCGCGATGAGTTCGACTAACAGCGTTCTCTGGCAGGCTTTGAGCAAACATTTATTTCCTACCACGACTTATCACTACAATAGCGGCGGTGAACCTGAAGACATTCCCAGCCTGAGCTATGAAGAACTCACTGATTTTTATCGAACACATTACCATCCCAGCAATGCGGTGTTTATGACCTTCGGCAACATCCCAGCGCATAGACACCAGGAGCGATTCGAGACACTCGCGCTAAAGCGCTTCAATGTGCTCGATACAAAAATAGAGATACTCGATGAGGTGCGATATAGCGCACCGATACGGGTTGAGGAAAGCTTCGCTGCGGAACATCAGGAAGCGCCTCAGGGGCATGTGGTGCTAGCTTGGCTTCTTGGCAAGAGCAGCAATATCGAAGAACTCTTCAAGGCGGAACTTTTGACCGCAGTCTTGATGGATAATAGCGGTAGTCCGTTACTCGCCGCCCTGGAGACTAGCGATCTTGGCGCCTCGCCATCACCCATGTGCGGATTAGAGGATTCCAACCGAGAAATGAGTTTTATGGCAGGACTCGAAGGCTGCGCTCCAGGCACTACCGATGCCGTCGAAGCCCTAGTCATAGAAACCCTGGAAGCAATCGTCGAAAAAGGGATTGACCAAGAGCACATCCTCGCTGCACTGCATCAGCTCGAATTGAGTCATCGCGAAATTGCTGGTGATAGTTATCCCTACGGCTTGCAACTGATCCTTGCTGGACTCTCAAGTGCGATGCACCGTGGCGACCCAATCGAGCTTATGAACATTGACCCTGTTCTCGAGAAACTCCGCGTCGAAGTACTAAATCCAAATTTTATCCCAGACTTGATCCAATCTTTATTGCTCGATAACAAGCATCGGCTAACACTGACACTTACTCCAGATTTCGAGCTCGCAGAACGCAAAGAAACAGCAGAGCGCGAGAAACTCGCTGCGATAAAAGAGTCACTGTCACAAGAGGAAATTGAGGCTATCGTAAAGCGCAGCATGGCTCTAGAAGCACGTCAAAGCGCCGAAGACGACCCGTCTATCCTCCCTAAAGTAAGCAAAGAAGATGTCCCTGAAACGCTAACTGAGCCAAGGCCTACGATAAGGCAACTAGCTTCGGGCGACACGCTAACTTATTACGGGCAAGGGACTAACGGGCTAGCCTATCAGCAAGTTGTTTTTACTTTACCGAAGCTGCCGCAAAACCTCATCGAGATACTTCCCTTGTATACGAGCTGCGTGACCGAGCTAGGTGTCGGTGAACGTGACTATGCCCAAACCCAAGCTTGGCAGGCGCAGATATGCGGCGGTATTAACTGTTTTAGCAGCATAAAAAGCCATCAAGACGATGAACAGGTAGTACAGGGCACGCTGACCTTCTCCTCTAAATGCCTACGTGCAAACAATCAGGCTCTCAGCGAACTGCTTGCAGAAACGATCGACGGCGTTCGCTTTGACGAGGAACAAAGGATTACTGAGCTTATTGAGCAAATTACTACCCGCAAACTCAGCAGTATTACTGGTTCAGGACACTCTCTGGCTATGAGTGCGGCCAGTAGTGGCTATTCGCCTACAGCGCAAATGAACCATCAAACTTCAGGCCTAGCAGGACTGATTAAGTTGAAGAATATCCGTGAGCAGCTAAAAAAACCTGTCGAGCGCGCTGCACTTTTGGCGCGCTTTAGGGATCTGCACACCTTAATTACCTCAGCCGATAGGCAATTTTTACTAATCGGCGAGCCTGAGTATGAAGAGGCTCTTGCTTCTCCGATTGCACACACGTGGCAATCACAAACATGCGGCTCTTCGGCTGAAAGCTTTTCACTAGAACCTATTAGACACCCTGTAGCACAAGCTTGGACGACATCAACGCAGGTAAATTTTTGTGCACAAGCCTATCCTACTGTGCCCTCAAACCATGAAGATCATGCAACGCTTCAGGTATTAGCAGGCTTCCTGCGCAACGGCTTCTTGCACAGCGTGATTAGAGAGAAAGGTGGCGCTTACGGTGGCGGCGCAAGCCAAGATGGATCCTCGGCTTCTTTTCGTTTTTACAGCTACCGTGACCCAAGGCTTGAAGCGACTCTTGCCGATTTCGACAGATCGATCGAATGGCTGAGGAATACACCCCATCCAGACAATCAGCTCGAAGAGGCGATTCTCGGCGTAATAGCGCAGATGGACAAGCCGGCCTCTCCTGCCGGCGAGGCCAAGGCCGCTTTCTATAATCGCGTTTTTGGCCGCAGCATCGAGCAGCGCCTAGCATTTAGGCAACGAGTTCTTTCTACTACAATTGAAGACCTTCAGAGGGTGGCTGAGCGCTATTTTGTAGGAATTAAGCCGAGTGTCGCCGTAATCACTTCCGCAGGCGCCGCTCAATCCCTTGCCATTGAAGGGCTAGAGATAATGAAAATATAACTATATCAATTACTTAAGTTTACTTCTTGCATGAAAGAGGATTTTTTAAAAATTTCGGGAACTCTCATCCACGGACGGGGTCAGAGATTATGTAGGTAGATTGTTTTCAAACTTGTGGGTTTTGAGCCATTTATCTCTCCCTTGATAGATTGACCGTTCACTATTGCGGTCCTTAATTAGGCCAACGTGCCTTAAGCCTGCGATCTCCGGATCGCGGGCTTTTTTCTTTGAAAGGCCAAACATTGAGCCAACCCCATTCCCTGTCGACCGGATAAGGCCCATAATTCAAGGTTCCTGCTACTACCTAACTCTAACTATCCCCTTTGTTTATGAAAAACCCAATTGACGCCCAAACCGAAGCAGTACGCATTACTCTAATAGGGATGGCTTTAGACCTTGCTCTAGGCTTGGGCAAAATAGTCGGCGGAATAATGAGCGCATCATTTGCACTGGTTGCCGACGGCGTCCATTCGTTAACCGATGCAGTGACCGATATTTTTGTGCTCGTTATTGCCCGAACAGCCTATGCTGCACCTGATAGAGGTCACCCCTATGGACACGGGCGCTTCGAAGCAGTCGGCACGATTGTCATGGGTATTGTTTTTTTTATTACTGCAGCAGTGCTGCTCTACGACGCAAGTCAACGATTAGCAGCTGTCGATGAACTCGTCGTCCCTGGCCTTTTCGGCGCTATCATCGCAGCGATTTCAATCGCCAGTAAAGAATGGATCTATAGATTCACCTTAGCTACGGCCGAGCGACTAAATTCGAGTCTTCTCCGAGCCAACGCCTGGCATAGCAGAAGTGATGCGCTGTCATCGATCGCTGTGTTGATCGGTATTGTGGGTGGCCAGTTCGGTGTCGTCTGGTTGGACACGCTCGCTGCCATGTTTGTTGCGCTACTCATTGCCAAGATCGGATGGGATTTATGCTCCGAAAGTATTCGCGAACTCGTTGATACCGCCCTACCCGACCAACGCCGTAGTGAATTTGAAGATTGTTTAAAAGCGACTCCCGGGGTGAAAGGACTTACAGATCTTCGCTCTCGACTGTCGGGCGGCAAGGCTATTGTCGAAGTACATCTCGTTGTCGACCCCCGCATCTCAGTCTCCGAGGGGCATCAAATAGGCGCATCTGCCAGTGCACGACTGAGGGAAAACTTTACTGACGTAGGGGAGGTTATCCCGCATATAGATCCTCAGGGCAATCCCGACCACGACCACCCGCTCGATGGCACCGCGGTACCGTCTAGAAATGAAGTTGAAGAGATTATCAGCACGCGATGGAGAGAAATGACCGACAGCGGATCCGGCCTTAAATTCGATCTCCATTATCTTGAGCACGGTATTGAGATAGACCTAATTGCTGGCAATGCCGATGACGCTGTTACCGCCAAGGGCCTTGCTAATCAATTGATTAATCTAGAGCATATCATCGGAATACGTGTTTTACAGCACATCGGAACGTGGTCATCAAACGAGACGCGACCCCGTATATAGCCCTTCACTCGCGCGTCTTTCGAATCAAATCGTAAGCAGTTTTAATGTCCTGCGTTTTACGCGTGGCGATGTCTATCATTTCTTCAGGCAAGCCTTTGGCTACAAGTTTATCGGGATGATGCTGACTCATCTGACGGCGATACGCACGTTTAACTTCCTCCATGCTCGCCGTGGATTCGATCGCGAGAAGTGCGTAGGCTGCTGCGAGTTTAGACCGATTTTCATCTGCACTCTCGAATCCAGCTTGACCTGACACGCGCGCGAGAACGGCGTCGAGCCGCGCCCTACCGACTCCCAGCTTGCTAGCAATCAGTTCGAGCGTTTTGCGTTCCTGCGAATGCAGCGTGCCGTCTGCGAGCGCTGTCGCAGCGACGATTTCGAGTAGCATCTGTACGAGACTAGAACGCCGAACAGATTCACGTCTGAATTGAGTAAGAATTTCTTCGAGAGGAAAATCTTTACGTTTACCCTCATTAAAAAGCTTTATGGCGACTTCTCGCTGCTGCGTGTTAAGCCGCATTTGCGACATGACACGTTCTGCGACTACTATTTCATCACGAGTGACTTTACCGTCGGATTTCGCCACATAACCCATTAATGCGAACGTCGTTGTAAAGAACGCAGATTGCACTCGTTCAGTTTCGCCTAAACCTAAGCGCGACGACTGCGTATTTAAGCCACCATCGAAATAGTTACCCAGACTTACGCCCATTAACGCGCCGAGCGGCCCGCCAAGCATGAAACCAAATGTGCCGCCAACAACCTTACCCCACCAACTCATAATTACTCATCCAAATTAGACACAGTCAGAGCATAGCAATTAGCTTTTAATCTATAGACTTGAGTGACGATTCATGCGATCGCAATAGATCAAGAAGCGCTGCTTCATCGCCCACTTCGATACCTAGCTCTGTGGCTTTGGCTAGCTTGCTGCCGGCACCTGGTCCGGCATAAACGATTGTCGTACTTTTCGACACACTGCCTGCGACCTTCGCGCCTAATGCGACAAGCCGCGCCTTTGCCTCATTTCTTGAAAGCATTTCTAGCGTACCCGTCAGCACGATTGTTTGACCGCTTAGGGGTTGGCTCTCAGCACTCGCTACGTTTATTTTCGGCCAAGTTATCCCGCATTCTTGCAATCTCGCTAGCAATGCGACGTTTGCCTTATTGGCGAAGAAACTGACGACGTGCTCGGCTACGATGGGGCCGACATCGGGAACATCAATCAGTGACTCAATCGTTGCCTCTTGTAATGCCGAAAGCTCACCAAAATGATTGGCGAGTTGAAGCGCGGTCGCCTCTCCTATCTCCCTGATTCCCAACGCATACAAAAATTTGGGCAGCGTTGTCCGGCGAGAGTCCGCGATTGCTGCCACAAGCTTTTCTGCAGATTTAGCCCCCATTCTCTCCAAATTCATCAAGGTGCTGGCTTCTAGACTAAACAAATCAGCAACATCGCGTACCAATTCAGCCTCGACGAGCTGCTCGATTATACGCTCGCCGAGACCGTCGATATCTAGGGCATTTCGAGAGGCAAAGTGACGTATAGACTCCTTACGTTGTGCTCCGCAAACAAGTCCGCCATTGCAGCGAATGAGCACTTCTCCCTCCTTCTCAACAGAGGAGCCACAGACAGGACAATGAGATGGCGCAACTATCGGCCTCGGGTTGGGATTAAGCGACCCAGGCACCCCCTTTACCACTTTCGGAATTACGTCGCCCGCTCTTCGGATCACTACTTCGTCACCGATTCGAATTCCGAGACGCGCTACTTCGTCCATGTTGTGTAGTGTAGTATTGCTAACGGTAACGCCACCAACGAAAACAGGCTCGAGCCTTGCCACTGGCGTTATGGTTCCCGTGCGACCCACTTGAAACTCAACATCGATAAGGCGCGTGCTTTTTTCTTCTGCTGGAAATTTATAAGCCATGGCCCAACGCGGAGTTCGAGCATTAGTACCGATAGCTGATTGCAGATTAAACGAATCCACTTTAATCACTGCCCCATCGATTTCATATTCAAGAGCGTTCCTCATACCTAACAGCTCTTCACAGTAAACGATGCATCTATCGATACTTTCCACGACTTGTCGTTGAGGATTGGTCGGCAGCCCCCATTCAGCCAAGGCGATAAAAACACCATCTAGGCTGTCCGGTAGCTCTCCGCCCTCGTGAAGGCCTATGCTATAGCAATACATTTGTAGGGGCACTTTGGCAGCTCGCCTAGAGTCCAACTGTCTTAATGTACCAGCGGCTGTATTTCGAGGATTAACAAACACCTTGGATTGATCTAATCGCGCCTGCTCGTTCAACTGGGCAAAACCACGCTTACCCAAAAAAATCTCTCCTCTGACCTCGAGAAGTGATGGAAAGCCTCCACCACTAAGCTTTAGAGGGATACTGCGAATCGTACGCACATTGTGAGTGATATCTTCGCCAACACTGCCATCGCCCCGAGTCGCTGCACGAATGAGTACACCGTTTTCATAAAGCAAGCTGACGGCGACCCCGTCGACTTTGGGCTCGCAGCTATAGGTAATTTCTCCATCGATTTCAACACGCTTTAGAATTCTGCCCTCAAACGCTCTCAGATCATCACCATCGAACACTTTGTCTAGCGAGAGCATCGGAATTTCGTGCGTAACTTGAGTAAATCCCGGGAGAGGCTCTGCGCCGACGCGACTCGAAGGTGAAGTCGGCGAATGCAGATTGTACGTGTCTTCAAGCATCACGAGACGCGCGAGCAGCGCATCATAATCAGCGTCGGTAATTTCGGGATTATCTAACGTGTGGTAGAGGCGATTGTGGCGTTCCAATTCAAGCCTTAGCCCAGCGACCTCATCCAGAATCTCTGGGGAGACGATCACCCTGCGACGGCCCTCGAGCGCAACCTTCGAAGCTCAAAATCGCGGACGCGCTGCCTATAGTGTTCAATTGTTTGGCCTGTCATCATATTGCGCTGATCGTCGCGCAGTTCGCCGTCGATGGAGCGCACAAGGTCTTGTGCAGTTTGAAGCATTTCTTCGAAAGCCTCGAAGCTACTTGCTGGTGCGGGCAACGGCAAAAACAACGTAACCCCTACGGTCGCGAAATTTTCCATATTGCTAAGGTCAAACGTGCCCGGCTGTAGCATATTGGCAACGCTAAAAAGGGCATCGTCTTCAGTCTCACTCGATCGCCTGCTAAATATCTTTCTTTCGTCAAATTGCAGATCAAGCCCTTCCATCAGTGACAGCAGCCTCTCCCCCATAATCAGTCGGCCCTTCTTCGCCGTTACATTGAGTACAAGGACTTCAGTTACGTCACTCATGCTGCTTTGCTGTGGTTTTACCGCTGGCTTAGGCTTTTTATCCTCTTCTGTCGTGTTGCTTGCCAACTCGCCGTTGTTTACGCCGGCTGCATTGTCAGCTCTCCCCGTGTTTTCTTGCTCTTTGGTTTTAGTCTTTTTTTGCGACTTTCTAGGAGCTTGCTCGGCTGCGTTTTTAGACGCCTGTTCGTTGGCTTTTTTATTCGGGGTTTTCGCCTGCTCTGCAGGGACAACGGTTGCTGTTTTCTCTACTTGGATTGGAGCTTCGTCCGCTTCGCCAAAGGATTGAGAGGTAGTAGTCAGATCCTCGAATGTTTCCGGAAACAAGTCTGTAACCGCCGGGGAGTGAGACTCAGATGGTTCTTTAGCCCTAGCGCTGGATGCCTCCGATGTGTTCTCGACCTGAGAGTACTCCTCGAACAATGCGCTGCTCTCAACGTCAGGAGCCATTGTAGGATCGTCGGCTAAAGAGGCTTCTTCGGTAGCTGGTTGGATACTAGAATTGCTACTGAGATCATCTTCGGATGACTTGCGTGCGCTAACAAGAGCGCTCAATGACTTGCCAGCTGCGCTTAGTGAGCCAAATAGCGTAGTGCCACGAAACTCTTTCCGTGCTGTAGTTTTGACACGCCTATTTTCGCCACCGATCCGGTCACCTGCGGATAGAGTAATGGACGAATACTCGTCGCTCTCTTGCTCACCTGTCTCTTGCAGATCCTCGCCGATTTCAACTTCTTTACTAAGCGCCACTTTTTGCTCTGGCGGCTCTAGCTGATCTGGCTCGTTGAAGTCATCAATATCATCAATGCCATCACCCAAGGAAATCGACCCCGGCACTGCTGGCGCGAGCCCGTCGCTAATACTTTCCTGGGCTCCAGGTTCTGAGTCCGCGTCGGCGTCAGCGTTCAAATCAGATTCTACTAACCCTTCTCCGGCTGATTTTACCTCCGACGCGACCTCTTCATCCTCGTGCTTGGACGAGGTTTGCTCTGTTGCATTGCTGTCGATCAACAAGTCAGCAGAGTCGTCCGATACAGTCGAGGATTGCTGTGATGATTCATCTGAGACGGCGGCGTCCTCTCGGCTTTCTGGTGGCGTTATGCTCGCATCATTGACCGAACGACGCACTATACGGGCACCGCCGCTCGGGAGCTCTGCCAACTCCAACGCATCGAGATCTATATCTTTGGGTATATTCTTGTCGATCGCGAGCCTAAGTTGGTTTTTACGCGCTTTCAAAGCCACCAAAAGGCCTCGCACGACCACCCCAACAATAGTTAATCCGAGGATAAGAATGACGAGTTCGCGTAAATCCATAAGAAACTTTAGACAGGCTGATGATTGAAAGGTCTTCCAAGGGTTATCAGCACGATGGCCGCAGATCTTTAGGGATCTGCGCGGGAAAGTTAAAAATACTTAGCGTTGATTCTTGTCAAAAGCGGAGGCCATCCCGTCGTCGCTAAACAAAATGATAATCGTGCTGTCGCTACATGGCTGCAAGCTCAGCGGCTTCTTCAATGTCAACCGCAACGATCCTGGAGACACCCGGCTCATGCATCGTTACGCCCAAAAGTTGATTGGCCATTTCCATAGTAATTTTGTTGTGAGTGATGAAAATGAATTGAACCGATTTTGACATTTCTTTAACCAGATTGGCGTAACGTCCCACGTTCGCATCGTCCAACGGTGCGTCGACTTCGTCGAGCATACAGAATGGCGAAGGGTTCAATTGGAAAATTGAAAACACGAGAGCTATCGCGGTCATCGCTTTCTCTCCGCCTGACAGCAGATGGATAGTGCTGTTTCTCTTGCCTGGTGGCCGCGCCATGATGGCGACCCCTGTGTCGAGCAAGTCTTCGCCTGTCATATCAAGATAGGCGTGTCCTCCACCGAATACTCTTGGGAAAAGCGCCTGCAAGCCGGCGTTGACTTTATCAAAGGTTTCTTTGAAACGTGCACGCGTCTCTTGATCGATTTTCTTAATGGCATTTTGCAGAGTAGTCAATGCACGTTCGAGGTCTTCATTTTGCTTATCTAAATAAACCTTTCTCTCGGACTGCTGTGCATATTCGTCTATTGCTGCCAGATTAATTGGACCTAAACGCTGGATACGATTGGCAAGTCGCTCTAATTCTGCATCACATTGCTCAACGTCCAACTCTTCCGGCAGTGCATTTAGTACGGCCTCCAAATTAAATTTTGCGGCAGTCAGTTGCTCGAGGACTGCCTCCTGCTTTACAGACGAGCCTTCGCTTTTCAGACGTGCCTGCATTAGCACTTCCCGAATTTGATTACTACGCTCCTGAATACTATTCCTTTCGGCTTCTAATCCGCGTATCGCATATTCGTTTGCGTCGACTTGAGCTTTAGCTTGGACGAGCTCCTGCTCAACTTCTAATCGCTTTTCCAAAAGCGATTCCAACTCAGAGCGCATATCAGCAACAGGCTCTTCGGATGTCGCTATTTGCGTTGTCAGAGATTCAATGCGCTCTTGGCTACGTTTGGCCTGTGCAGACATTCGATCCATTGTTTCGCGAGTTGATTGAAGCTGGGACTGCAAGGTTTGCTGCCGTAAAGCAAGTGAATGAGCAATATCCTTGTGGTTTCGCGCCTTTTCACGTGAGGCTTGCTGCGAGCGCATATGATGTTCGCGCCTTTGCTCCAGCGCTTCACGTGCTTCGATATTTTCTTCCATGGAATCGAGCGCAACTTGTAGCCTCTGCCTAGATTCGGCTATGTTTTCCTGCTCAAGCTCGATTTGGCGTTTAAGTTCCTCAAGCTCATGGTGGATTCTCTGACGGCGCAAGCCCGCTTCCTCGACTTTCGCCTGCTGCGCGCTCAGCTGAGATTTAAGGTTACCGAACGCCTTGCTGTTGGCTGCGATATCTACCTGCAATTGTTCGCGCGCCTGCTCGGCCTCGGCGATTGCCTCTTTTAAGTCAATTTGACGGTCGTTAAGTTGATTTGAAAGGAGAAGACGCGCATCGATTAATTCATTGAGCTCTTCGATAAGCCCACGCCTCTTTACAATCGACCCTTCTTTGTCTGCCGTCTTTAACTGGACCCATGACCGACCGAGCCAGACTCCATCAGATGTAACAATAGACTCATGCGAGCCTAGCGTTACCCGTTGCGCTAATGCGTCAGTCAAGGAGTCGGCGGCATAGATTCCTTGTAGCAAATCTCGTATCCCGCTGTCAGCCTGGACAAAGTCACCGAGTGGTTTGAGAGTCAGGTTTGTCGAGAGTTTGTCACTCGCCTGTGTCTTGACATCGACAAGTGCGATTCGCCCCTCAGGCAACTCCGCGAGAAGCGCCTCGAGGTCGTTCAGCCCTTCTACACAAATACTTTGAAGCGTATCTCCCAACACTGATTCGACGGCCTGTTCCCAGCCCGCCTCAATACGAATGCTTTCAGCAAGGCGTTGCCGATCTCCAAGACCATTGCTTCGCAGCCAGGTATTGACCTCTTCGTTATCGAGCCCAAGAGCAGCTTGCTGTAGTGCTTCTAACGAGGCTAATTTCCCACGAGCTGTTTGCAATTCACTTCGAGCGGCGTCTAACTGATCTGCACATTCACTGTATTCCGAACGACGTAGCGCAATTTCACTGCCTGCGAGCTGGCTCTGAGCCTGAAGTTTTTCAATAGACTCCTCCAAAAGAGCAAGCTCCTCTCGCGCCTCGATGACAGTTTCGTCTTCGTCTGCCTGCAAGAGTTGTGCGCGCTCTTCCTCTAACCGGCGGCTACGTTCGAGCCCGCGCTGCACAATATTCTCCAGTTGCTGAATCCTCGCCTGTTCGACCTCTGCTACCTGCCTGGGACGCTCCGCACTTTCGTTGAATGCATCCCATTCCGTTTGCCATTGACGTAGCCCAGTTTCGGCATCCTCAAGTATCGCCGCTGATTCCGCTGCTAGTTCGAGTGCAGAATCTAGCTCAGGGCTCACCTCCTCGAGCTCTGTCTCTATTTCAACGATGCGAGAGAGATCCGTATCGAGTTCCTCTCTCGTCTGCTCATACGCCTGTTGAGTTTCTCTGAGATCGAAACGCATTTGGTCCGCGCGTTCGAGGTGGTGCTCGATAGATTGCTCGAGACGCGCAATGTCGTTGCCTAAACTATAAAATCTTGCCTGCACTTCGCCGAGTTTGTCAGCCAGTTCCGTACCATCGACTAAGCGCTGCTCGATTTTCGCATCGGCTTCACGCTGTTCGGCGATCGTGGCCTCCAGCTTAACCTCTTGGTCTCCTATGGCCGCCTTGTTTTGCTTAATATCAGCGTCCAGTGCCTGCCATTTGAGCGCGTTCAGATAAGCAGTCGTCTGCCGCTCCTGCGCCTTGTATTCGCCGTATTTTTCGGCAGCTACAGATTGCCGTTGGAGATGTGCAAGCTGCCTTCCTAATTCGTCACGAATATCTGATAACCGCTCTAGATTTTCGCGTGTACGCTTAATTCGGCTCTCAGTCTCCTTTCGCCTTTCTTTGTATTTTGAAATTCCTGCAGCTTCTTCAATAAAAACGCGCAGCTCTTCTGGTTTTGACTCAATCAGTCTTGAAACCATGCCCTGCTCGATAATCGAATAGCTACGCGCACCGAGGCCTGTGCCGAGGAAAATATCCGTGACGTCTTTCCGACGGCATTTCGTGCCATTTAGTGAGTAGGTAGACTGCGAATCACGATCGACCTTCCGTTTTATAGAGACTTCGTCGAAGTTTGCGTATTCGCCGGTCAATTTATGATCGTGATTATCGAACACCAACTCAACACTCGCCTGTCCCACCGGCTTGCGCCCACCAGAACCGTTAAATATGACATCGGTCATATTTTCGCCTCGCAGGTTCTTTGCGGAACTTTCGCCCATCACCCAACGAACTGCATCAATGACATTCGATTTACCGCAGCCGTTAGGCCCGACGACTGAGCAGAGGTTTGAGGGAAAGTCGATTGTTGTCGGATCAACGAAAGACTTGAATCCAGCTAGCTTAATACATTTGAGACGCATCGTTTTCAGATTCTGATAATTATTCTTGTCGTGAGGGCTGAGTAACGCCGGGGAGACGAAAATACCCACTAACCTCTGGTTGGCTTGATTTTAAACGATAGAGCAGCGCAATAACACTACCAATAGTGGTTTTCGACAAGCAGTTCACCTGTATATTGATCGGTAAAACACCTTTGCAATGTACTGTAAACCATAAGTCACCTTGCCAAACGCCTCCCGACATCTAGTATCACTGAGGAGCGGCTGTTTTCGGTAGCGGAGCTGGAGAATCGCCTGCCTATGGAGACAACGCTCATTAAGCCGGTTTCCTCGCGCCTGTGCGACACCATGCGATGCTCCACTACTAAAAAAAACTACAACCAAACAATGAGAGGCGAAACATGTTCACGATAGATCTTCCACAGCAGATTGAGAAGCGACTTCTAATATTGGCGATGACAACGGGTAGAACGATCGAGTACTGCGCGCGTGAAGCGATTTTAGACTACATCGACGAAATCGAAGAGCGCTGTCTGGCAAAACAAAGAGCAGAATCCATCCTCGCTCTACGTGTCTCGAAGGGCGACGGCCTGGAATAATGTGACCGATGTCATTGCATGGAGTTGTTGCGGAAGCTTGAAAAGACAAGAGACACGGCTTAATCGCACAGGTTTAATGTTTGTTAGTGACTAGGAAGCCCTGATGCAGTCCGTCGTCAGTGTCAGTAAAACGGATAATGCCTGTGGGATAGAGTGCGGGATAAGGAATGCGGGAGGAAAGAGAGAACAATAAAATTGGTCGGGACGGCAGGATTTGAACCTGCGACCACTACACCCCCAGTGTAGTGCGCTACCAGGCTGCGCTACGCCCCGATTTTTGGAATTTTAACGACTTTCCTTTCAAGATGACAGCGTCGGAAGGCGATTCTTTTCTAAAGCGAGGCTATTACCGCCTCGAGTTCTGCAATGACGGTTTTGAGCTCAATGTTTGATACGGGAGCGGGTTGGGTAGGCTCACTCTTATCATTCATCTTGAGCCTAGCTCCACCAATCGTGTAGCCCTGCTCATAGAGAAGGCTTTTGATCTGACGAATCAAAATAACGTCACCGCGCTGGTAATAGCGTCGATTGCCCCGACGCTTTACTGGTTTAAGTTGCGGAAATTCAGCCTCCCAATACCGAAGCACATGGGGCTTTACGGCACAAAGTTCACCAACTTCCCCTATCGTGAAGTAGCGCTTGGGCGGGATTTCAGGCAATTCGTCGTTATTCTTGGCTTCCAGCATAGCCCTCTACTCGTGCTTTAAGTTTTTGACCAGGTCGAAACGTGACCACCCGCCGCGCATTGATGGGGATCTCTTCCCCTGTTTTTGGATTGCGTCCGGGCCGCTCTTTTTTGTCGCGCAGGTCAAAATTACCAAAGCCCGAGAGCTTCACCTGTTCGTTAGACTCAAGAGAGGATCGAATTTCTTCAAAAAATTGCTCGACTACCTCTTTTGCTTCGCGCTTATTGAGGCCGAGCTCCTCGAATAGACGCTCAGCCATATCTGCCTTAGTTAGGGCACCGTCTGTCATATCAAACCCTCATCTTGGTTTGCTTCCGCGCTATTCATCGCGCATTGAAAAAAACGTTAAGCTCGAGAGGAATGGGCGTTAAAACCGCAACTCAGCATTAAATTCACTCTCTAGAGCTTTGATACATTTAGCAATAATAGCAGAAATCTCCTCATCGCTAAGGGTGCGCGAAGGATGCTGCCAGGTCAAGCCAAATGCAATAGATTTTCTGCCTTCACCAACCCCGGGCCCTTCATAGACATCGAAAGTGGTCAATTCTGTAAGGTCATCACCCGCATTGACGCGAATGCATGCAGCAAGATCACTCGCCGCAATCCCTGCAGACACAACAACCGATAGATCTCGACTAACCTCTGGATATCGCGATAGCGCGGATGCCGCGGGCAAACGTCCTTCGACCAGCGCCGCAGTATCTAGCTCAAACAAATAGGCTTTGCTAGGAAAACCAAAATGCCGCTGAAGGCGCGGATGAAGCGCCCCTACAAACCCAATCGGCTCGCCCTTGCAGCGAACTTCGGCGCATTGCCCAGGGTGCAACGCTGAATGCTCGCCTTTCACGAACTCGTAGGCCCCAGCCCCCAAACCCAAATTAAGCAAGGATTCTACGGCACCTTTTATGTCATAAAAGTCGACAGCTTGTTTCGGTTGATTCCAACTAATGGGGTTTACAGAGCCGTAAACAAGACCCGCTAATTTTCGCGTTTGCGTGATCGCGCCATCCCGCCGTTCGAAAACCAACCCCTCTTCAAATAAGCGCACGCGCTCACGCTGGCGATTGAGATTGTAGCTTAGAGTCGAAAGCAAACCTGGAAGAACACTCGGGCGCATGACAGACATTTCTGCAGAGAGTGGATTTTGAAGCAATACCGTCTGGCTTTCAGGATAGACGTTTTTCGCTAAATCTGGATCGATAAAACTGTAATTGATTGCCTCTTGATACCCCTCGGCAACTAGAATCCGTTTAAGCGCTGAGACGGGGCGAACACTTTCAGCGATTTTAGGCAGCCGTTGTGCACCCATGCCAAGCGTTTCCGGCAACTTGTTATAACCGAAAACCCGCGCAATCTCCTCGATGAGGTCTGCTTCGATAGAGATGTCGAAGCGGAAGGAAGGCACCGTGAAAACACAACTTTCAGTGTCGCAAGCTGCTTCGACTAACCCGAGTCTAGATAAAATATCCAAACACTCCGCCTGAGGTATCTCAACGCCTAACAGACGTTTTACATTCGAAAACGTTAACCGCACCTGCCGACTTTCTGGCAAGTTGCCAGAGGCGACGCTAACTGGTCCAGCGTTTCCTCCAACTATTTCGAGCAGAAGCGCCGTTGCTCGATCAAGCGCGCGCGCCTGCAACGCGTAATCCACACCACGCTCATAGCGATGCGAGGCATCTGTATGCATGCCATAACTTCGCGCCTTTCCGGCTATCGCGAGTGGGGAGAAGAATGCGCATTCAAGAAAAATTGATTTGGTATCTCTCGTTACGGAACTCGAGAGTCCACCCATGATACCTGCCATAGCGAGCGCTTGCGCCTCATCTGCAATGAGTAGAGTTTCAGAGCCTAAAACGACATCACGATCGTCCAATAGCGTCAGTTTCTCGCCCTCGCTCGCAAAGCGCGCCGTCACGGTGCCCCGCAGCTTATCGGCATCGAAAGCATGCATGGGATGACCGAGTTCTAACAGCATGAGATTTGTCACGTCGACAACAGGGTCAATGCTTCTCAATCCGCTGCGACGAAGCCGTTCCTGTAGCCAGTAAGGGCTTGGCGCCTCGATGTTGATGTTTTCGATCACCCGACCTAAGTACGTGGGACAGGCATCAGGTGCCGCCGTCGCTACCGGAACGCTGCGCTGTGTCGTTATCTCGACTGATGGGAACTCGAGGTCCTTAACCGGCGCACGCGCGAGGACGCCGACTTCCCGTGCAAGCCCTATCATACCCAAGCAATCACCTCGGTTCGGGGTAAGATCAAGCTCGATAAGTTTATCGTCTAAGTCCAGCGCGACTCTAATATCTTCACCGACAGTTAGCGTTTCAGGCAGCTCAAGCAAACCATCGGAAGACTCGGCAAGACCGAGTTCTTCTGCAGAACAAAGCATTCCGTTGGACTCGACACCTCGGAGCTTAGCTGCTTTGATCTTGAAAGGCTTATCGCCACCCTCGAGGACAGCGCCGACTTTCGCGAAGGGCACCAAAAGTCCCGGCCGGACATTCGGCGCGCCGCAAACAACCTGATAGTCAGTGACGCCATCTGTCACTCGACAAACGGAGAGCTTGTCTGCATCTGGATGTTGCTCGGTGCTCTCTACGCGCCCTACTACGACGCCGCTGAACTGCGAGGCCGCAGAAGTAACGTTATCGACTTCCAGACCCGCCATTGTCAGGGTCTCGACGAGTTCGGCTGTCGACATACCCGGATCGACAAACTCACGTAACCAGCTTTCGCTAAAAATCATGTTGGACTCACATACTTTTGACAGCGCCGGCGGTTTATTCCCAGAGCGAGGATCACACCAGAGGCGCTAACGACTAATTAAACTGCTGCAGGAAGCGAAGATCATTCTCGAAATAGGTGCGTAAATCCCCTACGCCATAGCGCAACATGGCAAGACGCTCGACACCCATGCCGAAGGCAAAACCGTTGTAGGTTTCTGGATCGATATTCGACATCTCGAGAACCCGAGGATGCACCATTCCGCATCCCATGACTTCTAACCATCCCGTGTTCCCGCAAATGCGACAGCCTTTACCAGCGCAACTCACACACCCCATATCTACCTCAGCCGATGGCTCGGTAAAGGGGAAGTAAGACGGCCTGAAACGTACAGGCAAATCTGCTTCGAAATACGCTTGTAGAAATTCGATCACAGTGCCTTTCAAGTCAGCGAAACTCACATCTCTGTCGATGAGCAATCCTTCAACTTGATGAAACATCGGTGTATGGGTGAGGTCCGAATCACAGCGATAGACCCGCCCCGGGCAAATCATTTTAAAGGGCGGGGCTCCGGCTTCCATCACGCGCACTTGAACAGGCGAGGTATGGGTGCGCAGTACAGTCGCCGGATCGATATAAAAAGTATCATGCATAGCGCGTGCAGGATGGTGTGCAGGAATATTGAGCGCTTCGAAATTATGGTAATCGTCTTCGATCTCAGGACCCTCGGCAACCTCGTAGCCGCTGCCCGCAAATATAGCTGCAATGCGCTCAATCGTTTGCGTAATCGGGTGGAGACCACCTTGAGTCTGGCGACGACCAGGAAGCGACACATCGACGGTTTCGGCCTCTAGCTGCGCACTGAGACTCTGTTCGATGAGGATTGATTTTCGCGCTGTGAGAGCTGCGTCGATTTCGCGCTTGACGACATTGATCCGCTCTCCTGCAGCAGGACGCTCATCCGCGGGAAGTTGACCTAGCGCTTTTAACTGGGCAGTCACCGCGCCTTTTTTGCCGATGTAGTGGACACGCAACGCTTCCAACGACTTTTCATCGCTGGAATTCTGAATTGCTTCTAGCGCCTCAGTTAAGAGGCTATCGGGAGTTGCCATCGTACAGACCTTGTCGAATGAGATCTCGACTCTATGGTGAGACTCTTCGCGGCGCGTTCTCAGAAGAAAGGCGCCGCTTGGAGGGTCAGCTCACAATTAGGCTGCGAGGCTAGCTTTCGCCTGATTGAGTATCGCATTGAACGCAGGCTTGTCATGCACAGCCAGGTCAGCCAGCACTCGGCGATCGACTTCGATACGCGCTTTTTTTAGGCCAGCGATTAGCTGGCTATAAGTCATGCCGTTGGCGCGTGCTTGAGCATTAATACGCGTAATCCAGAGTGCGCGGAATACACGCTTTTTGACACGACGGTCACGGTAGGCGTATTGGCCTGCTTTAGTAACTGCCTGAACAGCAACGCGATAGATGCGGCTTCGGGCACCATAGTAGCCTTTAGCCTGCTTTAAAACTTTTTTGTGACGACGATTAGCGACAACGCCGCGTTTAACTCGAGCCATTAGATATCTCCTTTAACCTTTGATTAGATTTCGCGAAGCATGCGTTTTACCGCAGGCATGTCTGAAGCATGAACGGCACTTGTGCCGCGCAGCTGACGCTTTCGCTTCGTCGTCATCTTGGTAAGGATGTGACTCTTATAGGCGCTTTTACGCTTGTAACCGGAGGCGGTCTTCTTAAACCGCTTCGCAGCACCACTGTGGGTTTTTAACTTTCCAGCCATTATCTAACTCCGCATTTGCTCCCATAGGTCGATACCTTGGGGCTAAAAGTAGTGATACCTGCAGAAATGAAAAGGCCAGTTCCTGAGTAACCGAGCGATGCCCGACGCCTCTGGATGCTGACCCTCAGATTATTACTGCGGGCGCTTTTTGACCGGCGCTAAAACCATTACGATCTGCCGGCCTTCCATCTTGGGCTCCTGCTCCACGGTACCAAATTCCTCTAAATCCTTACGGATTCGATTCACGAGTTCCATGCCAAGATGTTGATGAGCCATTTCCCGGCCGCGGAATCGTAACGATACCTTAGCCTTGTCCCCATCCTCTAGGAAACGTGTCAGGTTGCGTAGTTTTACCTGATAGTCCCCTACTTCCGTCCCTGGTCTAAACTTAATCTCCTTAACCTGAGTGCGGCGCTGCTTCTTTTTACTCGCAGCTTTCTGCTTCTTAAGTTCGAAGATATGCTTGCCGTAGTCCATAAGCTTACAGACTACCGGCTCTGCATCTGGTGCGATTAACACGAGATCGTGCTTTATCGCCGCGGCAGCTTCTCTTGCCTCCGCAATCGACACGATGCCCAATTGCTCTCCCTCGACACCTACTAGGCGAACCTGCTCGGCTTCGATGTGCTCATTAATTATGGGCTTTTTAGAACTGCTCCTCATGGCTTGCGCGAACGCTCATCCCTCGTGTCAATTAATCTGGATAGAAAATCAATACAACCGATTGATTTAACTAAATAAAATATTTATTCAACGCCCGTGATCGCCTAGCTTGCAACTCGCGTGCGGCCGAAAAGGGCGACATCATCGCTCAAATGAGAGCAAAAGTCATCTACTGTCATCACGCCAAGATCTTCGCCGCTGCGGGTCCGAACTGCGACCGAGCCAGACTCAACCTCTTTGTCACCGATAACTAATAAATACGGCACCTTTTGCATCGCATGCTCTCGAATCTTGAAGCCTACTTTCTCATTTCGTAAATCCGTGCTCACCCTGAATCCTTGAGCAGATAATTTAGCTTCGACTTCGCGAACATACGCTGCCTGTTTGTCCGTGATATTCATAATCACAGCTTGCTCAGGAGCTAACCATGTAGGCATTGCTCCGGCGTAATGCTCTATCAAAACCCCGATAAAACGCTCGAAGGAACCTAAGATTGCGCGGTGCAGCATAACCGGCTCTTTCCGACTGCTGTCTTCGGCAACGTAGCTGGCACCTAGACGGCCCGGCGTATTGAAATCGACTTGAATCGTGCCGCACTGCAGAATCCGACCCATACAATCCTTGAGCGAGCATTCAATTTTAGGCCCGTAGAAAGCACCCTCACCTGGCACTAATTCCCAAGGCAAGCCAGTGGCATTAAGCGCATCTTTCAAAGATTTTTCCGACTGATCCCAGATCTCATCAGAACCGACGCGCTTCTCAGGGCGGGTAGACAATCTCAGGATGACTTCATCGAAACCAAAATCTCGGTAGACAGAAAAGAGTAAGTCCATGAATTTCGCGACTTCGCTCTGAATCTGCTCCTCTGTGCAGAAAATATGACCATCATCTTGCACAAAGGCCCGCACGCGCATCAGTCCATGCATACTGCCCGAGGGTTCGTAGCGATGACACGACCCAAACTCAGCAAGCCGCATGGGCAGATCGCGATAGCTCTTTAGACCCTGATTGAATACCTGGATGTGGCACGGGCAGTTCATTGGTTTAATAGCATACATACGGCTCTCGGATTCGACGCTAAACATTTCATCCGAAAACTTAGCGGCGTGCCCCGAACGCTCCCAAAGACTGTAGTCGACGAGCTGCGGGGTATTGATTTCTAGATAGCCATTGTCGTTCTGAACCTTGCGCATATATTGCTGCACAGCTTGATAGACACCCCACCCTTTGGGATGCCAAAACACCATGCCCGGCGCTTCTTCTTGGAAATGGAAGAGGTTTAGCTGCTTGCCGAGCTTGCGGTGATCGCGCTTCTCCGCCTCCTCAATTCGCTGTAGATACTGCTTCAGGTCTTTCGGCGTCGCCCACGCAGTGCCGTAGATGCGCTGCAACATCGCATTATTCGAGTCTCCACGCCAATAGGCTCCGGCGACAGATGTCAGTTTGAATGCCTTGAATTTGCTGGTATTGGGGACATGAGGACCACGACAGAGATCTATGAAATCACCCTGCTTGTAGAAGGAGAGATCCTCGTCACCCGGAATGCTCTCGATTATTTCTACTTTATATTCTTCACCCATTTCCCTAAACATTGTGATTGCTTCGCTGCGACTCATCACTGAGCGATGCACATCGAGACCCTCCTTCACGATCTCGCCCATCATGTTTTCGATAGCCTCGAGATCCTCTGGCGTGAACGCGCGTTCGAAAGCGAAATCGTAGAAGAAGCCGTCCTCAATAACAGGACCAATAGTTACCTGAGCGGAGGGAAATAACCGCTGAACGGCTTGCGCCATGAGATGAGCACAGCTGTGCCTAATAACTTCGAGCCCTTCGCTATCGCGTTCGGTAATGATCGCGACTTCGGCATCGCGTTCAACCATTGTCGAAAGATCGACCAATTGGCCGTTGATGCGTCCTGCAAGCGCGGCCTTTGCCAGCCCCGCACCGATTGACTCTGCAATTTGTGCAACGCTTAACGCTGCGTCATATTGGCGCTTGCTGCCGTCAGGCAGGGTAACTTCGAGCATGGGATTCACTTTAAGAGCATGGATTTAATGACACGCCTAAATGGTATATTTGGTGCGAACACCTAACCAAAACGCTTAATTGCTTGATAGCTGTCTGTAGAATGGTAGGCACGACCAGATTCGAACTGGTGACCTCTACCATGTCAAGGTAGCGCTCTAACCAACTGAGCTACGCGCCTGTTTCACCCTACAGAGGGATCGCAGATTATACGGAAAGGCATCCTGTCCTGTCGATTCTTTTCTGAAAATTCATCTGCACGGTTTCACACTTCACCTGAGCGAAATCACGGCTTATGCTATCAGTTTCTGCCTTAATTCGGCGATACGATCGCGCGTTTGCGCAGCCTCCTCGAAGGAGAGGTTTTTTGCATGCTCATACATCTGCGCTTCAAGCAGCGTAATTTCTTTAGCAATCGCTTTCGGATCACCGAAGTCTAATTGCGAATAGGCACCCGACTTCTCAGCAACTCCCCTGCCTTTTGTTCGTTCGCGAGTCTCTGGATTCGCATATGCGCCTTCCATGACATCTAATATACGCTTACTAACGCCTTTAGGAGTAATGCCGTGCTTTTCATTGAAGGCGATCTGAACATCGCGCCGTCGATTAGACTCATCTATCGCGCGTTGCATGGAGCCAGTTATTTTATCGGCGTAAAGTATGGCTTTCCCGTTTAGATTGCGGGCAGCACGCCCTATTGTCTGGATTAGCGAGCGGTCCGAGCGAAGGAAGCCTTCTTTGTCGGCGTCGAGAATAGCAACAAGCGCGACCTCTGGGATATCAAGCCCTTCCCGCAAAAGATTAATCCCTATCAGTACATCGAATTTACCGAGCCGAAGATCGCGGAGAATCTCAGAACGCTCAACCGTATCAATATCGGAGTGCAGGTAACGCACGCGGACGCCGTGTTCAGCGAGATAGTCTGTGAGATCTTCGGCCATCCTCTTTGTAAGCACGGTCACAAGCACCCGCTCACCGTCGGCCGTCACACGCGTCACTTCCGAGAGCAAATCATCAACCTGTGTTGTTGCGGGACGCACATCCAAAATCGGGTCGAGCAGACCTGTTGGTCGCACAACTTGCTCAACACGCGCACCTTCATGCGCTTCTTCGTAGTTACCTGGCGTTGCTGAAACGAAAATAATCTGAGGCGTGAGGTTCTCCCATTCCTCGAATCTAAGCGGTCGGTTGTCTAGCGCAGAGGGCAGTCGAAAACCGTATTCGACCAATGTTTCTTTGCGTGACCTATCACCTTTGAACATCGCGCCAAGCTGCGGAATCGATACGTGAGACTCGTCGGACACGATAATCGCGTTATCGGGCAGATAGTCATAGAGCGTCGGCGGAGGCGCACCTGCTGGCCTCCCAGACAGATACCTCGAATAGTTCTCGATGCCGTTGCAGTAACCGAGCTCCTGAATCATTTCGAGATCGAACTTGGTTCGTTGCTCAAGGCGCTGCGCTTCGACTAGGCGATTATTAGCGTATAGAAAATCCAATCGCTCTTTGAGTTCGACTTTGATGCTATCCACGGCATTCAGCAGCGTTTCGCGTGGGGTTACATAATGCGATTTTGGAAAAACTGTAAGCCGTGGCACCTCCTTAACTACCGCACCGGTGAGCGGATCGAAATACGAAAGCTTTTCTATTTCATCATCGAACAACTGTATCCTGATCGCGTTTCTTTCGGATTCTGCTGGATAAATATCGATAACATCACCGCGCACTCTGTAAGTAGCACGCTTTAATTCCATGTCATTTCGAGTGTATTGCAGTTCTGCGAGACGCTTAAGGAGAGTCCGCTGATCAATTTTGTCACCCCGATCTAGGTGTACTACCATTTTTAAATAAGCAGCGGGGTCACCAAGGCCGTAAATCGCCGAAACAGTCGCAACGACTATTACATCAGAGCGTTCCATGAGCGCTTTTGTCGCGGATAGTCGCATTTGTTCAATGTGATCATTTATCGATGAATCTTTCTCGATAAACAAATCTGAAGCAGGAACATAGGCCTCCGGCTGATAATAGTCGTAGTACGAAACGAAATATTCGACTGCATTCCTAGGGAAAAATTCTTTAAATTCACCATAGAGCTGTGCAGCCAACGTTTTGTTAGGCGCCATAACGAGCGCCGGTCGCTGCGACCGTTCGATAACGTTGGCGATCGTAAAGGTTTTCCCAGAACCGGTGACACCTAGTAGCGTTTGTGCCCGTAAACCATCCTCTAAACCCTCTAGAAGCCCTTCAATAGCCTGAGGCTGATGTCCGGCAGGTTTGAAGTTTGAGTGTATTTCAAATTTTTCGCTCATGAGCTAGGAGCAATCCTTTTTTCTTTACTAGCGGCTTTGCAACACGAAAACAGGGTGATGCGGCGTGGGCTGAATTTCAACCGCGTGAACAGAGGGCTTAGCCTACACTAGAATCACATCAACTGCTTAGTGAGTGTTGACCCTCAAGGCATTTCTCATTACTATACGCGCGGTTCGAAGGTAATCGATCGCGTTTACCGAGAATTTTGCCCAATAGCTCAATGGTAGAGTAGGTGACTGTTAATCACTTGGTTCGTGGTTCGAGTCCACGTTGGGCAGCCATTTTGTGTTAGTAGGCCCTTCGGTATAAGCCGTCGGGCCTATCTCACTCCCCCCTCCCCCGAAGTATTAGCGCCTGGTCTGGCTCCACCAAATCAAACACTAACGCATTGACTTTAATCGTTTGATAACGGTTTTTGAGTAGCACACACACTTGCCTGTTTAGCATTATGTGCAGTTACGCTATAGTCTGGTTACATCGGCGATCAGGACTGCGCGCAGTGCTTACTGACGACGCAGCGCTTACCGATTTTTATATTCTGGCAATACCGACTGGTACCAGACAATGGCTATCTAGCTGTTCATCTGTTGAGAAGGAGTTACACATGGGCAAAAAAATTGCCGCACTAGGTTTATACGCCATCACGTTATTTACGTCAGTAATAACGAGCGCACAAAGCAACCCTGTGGTTGTGATGGAGACCAACAAAGGCTCCATTAAAATCGAAGTTTGGGAGGATAAAGCGCCAATATCTGCGGCTAATTTTTTGCGTTATGTCGACGCGAGTTATTACGACGGCCTAATATTCCATCGCGTCATTCCTGGCTTCATGGCGCAGGGAGGCGGCTTCAGTGAGGACATGGTGCAGAAGTCAACTTTCGAAGCGATCAAGAATGAAGCAAGTGCGGCGCTGCCAAACAAGCGTGGAACGCTTGCCATGGCAAGAACCAACGTTGTTGACAGTGCGACTAGTCAGTTTTTTATCAACTTCGTCGACAACGATTTCTTAAACCACACAGACAACACCCCTAGAGGATTCGGTTATGCTGTTTTTGCCGAGGTTATTGAGGGAATGGAGATTGTAGACTCTATGGCAATGGTTGAGACCACGAATAAACGCGGCCATCAGAATGTGCCAGTGGAACCGATAGTGATGACTCGCGTCACACGTCAGAAATAATAGCCTGTCGCCGCTTCGATGTAGGCTGCATTTATGGTCGCATCGAAGCTAGTTCTTTTTGCTACTTCGAGACGAAAAAATCGGGGTAACGCTAGCACCTGCAGCCGCGTTATCTTTGAGTGCTGCTGCAGGTTCAACCGCTATCTCAACGCCCTTCTCCTTCGAATCAGCACTCACGTCTGGCTCAAAACCCGCAACCGCTGTGAGCAACACTCGTCGGATCTCTTCGCTATCGGCGGTATCACAAGCACGAGCCAATTTATCTATGAGCGGTTTGAGCTCTTGCCAACTAAGGGTTTCTTCCTCAGCGCGCATAATTTTGGGATGATCCGTACCTGTGACCGACTCACCTATCAACAGTTCTTCATAAAGCTTTTCGCCAGGCCGCAACCCGGTATATTCAATGGCTATGTCGCCTCTGTATGAATTTTCATCACGCACATCGTAGCCCATCAAGTGCACCATTTTCTTTGCCAAATCGACGATGCGAATTGGTTCGTGCATGTCGAGAACAAACACGTCACCGCCAGTTGCCATCGATCCCGCTTGGATGACAAGCTGCGCCGCTTCTTGGACAGTCATAAAGTAGCGCGTAACCTCAGGATGCGTCACAGTAACCGGCCCACCCATACTTATTTGGCGTCTAAACAGAGGAACAACCGAACCGGAGGATCCGAGCACGTTACCGAAACGAACCATGCTGAATCGAGTTGCACCCCCGTGCTGAGCAAGTGCCTGCAGTACCTGCTCAGCAAAGCGCTTGGTCGCACCCATGTAATTCGTTGGCCTGACAGCTTTGTCCGTCGAGATAAAAACAAAGTCTTTAACGCCCTGCTCCTGCGAAGCCTGGGCAGTTGCTAGAGTGCCGAAAATATTATTGCGGACGCCTTCAACGACGTTATTTTCAACCATCGGCACCTGTTTATACGCAGCCACATGGTAGACGGTATCGATCTCGTATCGCTTAATCACATCTCGTATAAAACTCTCATTACCCACCGACCCGAGAGCAGCTTGAATCTCCACTGCTGCTGAGGCATTACCGGATTCCAAACGCTGATGTTCCAATTTCGCGAGCAATTCTTGTTCAAGCTCATAAAGGCCAAACTCAAATGAGTCGAGCAGCACAAGCCTCGATGGCCCTATGGCGACAATTTGCCGGCACAACTCAGAACCAATAGACCCTGCCGCACCGGTCACGAGCACAGAGCGAGACTTGATGCAGGCATCGAGCAGCTGAGGATCAGGAGGAACGGCATCTCGGCCAAGAAGATCTTCAATGTCGATATCCCTAATCTCGTCTACACCAACCTTCCCTGACACCATATCGAACAGATCCGGCACGGTTTTAACGTGCACGGGCAGATGCTCGAGCTTGTTCAGGATTTCTTTTCGTTCAGCATGAGACGCCGAAGGAATGGCAAGTAGTATTTGTCTTACAGAGAATGCTTCAACTAATTCATACAAAGAGTTAGGCCCGTAGACTCTGACTCCGTGAACGGTGCTGCCGAGCAGTTTATGTCCGTCATCTACGAACGCAACGGGTAAGTACTGATCCCCACTTTGTAGCGCAGCAAGCAGCTGCATTCCCGAGCTACCCGCACCGTAAATAATGACAGGCTCCTTCGGTCGAAAATTCTGTATCAGGCTAATTATGACTAATTTGCCAAGCAGCCTTGAGCCTCCCATCATCAAAAGCGCAAGCATCCAAAATATTGGCAATATCGCTATTCTTGCCTCGCCCTGAGCCGAGGAGAGACTATAAGCAACGGCCAAAATAAAGGTAGCAATCGTGACACACTGGGCGATCAGAAGACTCGATTGCAGCCCCATGTATAGAACCAAAACTCGGTAGAGGCCGACGCGAATAAAAGCAAGCAGGCTGAGGAGCAAAGCAACGGCTAAGAAAAGGAGTGTTTTTTGTTCCTGTTGGAAAAACGCTGCCCCAGATAACCCATAGGAAAAAACAAGCGATACACCGAGTAATACAGCATCCCAACACCCAGTGATTACGCGTTTTATCGGTCGCGAAATTGGAATTGAATAGACCTGCATGATAAGTCCTTTATTTGACTGTTTCGGCGCCGCCGGCGCTATCGACACCAGCACCCACGAAATAGCACGCGACGAATAGCGGCAAAAGCCCAATAGTTGCAAATAGTACACCGTAATGCGGCAGAATGCCCGCAAGCCAAGCAAGGGGAAACAGCCAGAGCACATCGACAATAACGAGCATCCCTACAACCCGCGAGTGGCTGTGCAGGCGCCTCGAAAGGATTTGATAGGCGTGTTGCGAGTGCCCTTCATACCACTTCTCACCCCGAGCAACCCTATTTACTAGCGTCACCGCAGTATCAGCTATAAACACGCCTAGCAGAAGCAGCCAAGACCAGACCGATATTCTCGCTGATACCAAGGTTTCCAAGGCCAGCAGCCCTATAGCAAACCCAATAAAACCGCTACCTGCGTCACCCATAAAAATGCTCGCCGGAGACCAGTTCCAGAGTAAAAAGCCCGCCCCAGATGCGGCCAGTACTACAGCAAGAATAATGACCACATCAAGTTCCCCAGTCTCAGCGAGAAGCACATCGCCACTCGCTGGCTCAATGATTAAAAGCAACACGCAGCCAACAGAGGTAACCACTAGATGCGCCCCTGCAATACCGTCGATACCGTCCATAAAATTGGTAAGATTCAGAAGCCATACCAAGGAAAATACCGCCAATAGCGTCAAGAGCAGCGGATGTGAGAGGGTAAACCAACCAAAATCAACGGAGCCAACTCCAATGGCTCGAACGGCTATAACACTCAATATAAACTGGACGGGCAACCTGAGTCGTGAGGTCAGCTGCCAAAGATCATCACCAAAACCTAAAAACAGAATTAGCAGACAGGCGACATAGGCTGACAAGGATCCTTCAATTTCGCCACTCATAGCGAGCCATGAGACACAGAGGAAATATGGCGCAGCTAGTGCCGCACCCCCTCCTAGCGGCTTAGGGTGCGCATGAGCGCTGCGAGCAACCGGGAGATCAACTAACCCCAGAAAAGGAGCTAGTTTTATAACACCCGCATTGAGGACAGCGACAAGCGCGAAACTAGCTAGCGACAAAATAGGCAACAACATCGAGCAGGCGATCCCCCAGCTAATTAACTCTAGCGATGCACTTAACCAGCATCGATTTAACGACTCATACCGGCTCGTTGAACTCTATCCGATCGGTTAAGGCGGTTTAACACCCTTCTATTAGGGGTGTAGCCACGAGAACAAGATGGCGATTCTTTTCTACTGTTAAAAGGCCAACCCCTTTGACTTCGGAGAGTTCCTCGATCGTAACGAAGTCACCGTGCAGTTCTCGATAGCGGACGATTTCTTGGGCCTTAGTCAGGCCTATGCCGACAAGGTTTGCTGCCAAACTCTCTGCATCAGCCGTATTGATATTCAATTTGGACATTTCTGTAGACGCCAAATCAGCAGCTTCATCTGTTTGCGCCAGAGCAGAATTGACGCCGACAAAGGACGCAACAACTAAAATACACACTGCCGCTGACGCTCTCGCGACATTCCAACGCGGCGATTGATTGCCTGTCGCTTTCAGAACTGACTCTGACATCGACGGCTCCACTAATAAATTCAACTTTCTAAGAATCATATACTTCTCCTTTTATTGAATATTAAGAGAGGGTAACCAACAATCAGCCAGTTAAGGCTAGAGGTCTACCCTTCAATAAAAAGTCTAGCAGGTGATTCTTCAAGAGCCAGTAACAGCCCGATTAAAGTCAGCGAGCGCCTCTAACGGCATATCTGCTTGCGTAATGGGTCGCCCCACGACCAGATAATCGCTGCCGTTAGCAATCGCCTCCGCAGGCCCAACAATTCTTTTCTGATCGCCTTTCGCATCTTCTGCCCGGCGAATACCAGGGGTTACCAAACAAAATTCAGCGCCCAACACCGATCTCAGCGAAGCCGTTTCTGCCGCCGAGCACACCACCCCATCGAGCCCGGCATCCTGCGCTAAACGCGCCAACTTGAGTACTTGCTCTGCTGGCGATGCTTGGACCCCCACCGCCTTAAGATCCTCTGCAGACAAACTTGTGAGCACCGTTACTGCGATCAAAATCGGCCGCTCTGCTGGACTAAATGTCGCGATCGACTCACGCGCCTCATTCATCATGTCACTACCGCCAGAGGCGTGTACATTTGTCATCCAGACACCCAGGTCTGCCGCTGCCGCCACAGCATGTGCAACCGTATTAGGAATATCATGAAACTTTAAATCGAGAAAAACGTCGAAGTTTCTAGCGACTAGTTGCTTAACTAAGTTTGGCCCGCACCGTGTAAAAAGCTCCTTACCGACTTTCACGCGACATTGCTGGGGATCGACTCGGTCGACAAATGCTAGAGTCTTAGACTCCGAATCAAAATCCAATGCGACAATAATTTTGCTTTGCAACTGCCCCCTCCTTTATCTGTTTAGTTTCTTAACTGGCCCTATATCTGATAATAACTGCTTTTGTAGGCATTGCTTAACACGATCAATTGGCTTCTTTAGACGCCTCAAGTTTAGCAATTCGACTTCTAAGACGCGCAATTTCTAGCCGCCCAATCAAACTCGAAAAAAGCCTCAACCCCACCATTAGCCCAAGCAACCCACCCAGAACAAAGGCCGCAGCAATCCAAAGTCCGACAGGCCTTTCCTGCGACTCAATCGCGCCAAAGGACAAGCTGACTAACGCGTCATTTGCTCTCATAAATCCGAGACTCAAAACCATCACAATGAGAAGAAAAAAGCCGGTTAAAGTTTTGATAAGTTTTTTCATTAAGTCGCTCGATAACTAGGTTTCAGCGTATCGTTGCCTATAGTAACCTATCGGCTCGTGATGTGATTCAGTTAAGACCGCAGCTTGGGTTATATTCATTAATGCAAAAAAAACGGCAAAATCAGTATGATTTTGCCGTTTTGATGATCTCGTCGATGGCTTGAACGTCTTGTCTCACGCTTACTAACAACGTAGCTTATTTACCCAATGCCATTCCTTTATTTACTCGATCACGTAGCTCTTTCCCTGGTTTGAAATGCGGCACATGCTTCCCGCTTAGCGCTACAGGTTCACCCGTTTTAGGGTTGCGCCCAATACGCGGGACGCGATAGTGCAGAGAAAAACTGCCGAATCCACGGATTTCTATCCTACCACCGTCGGCGAGCACCTGAGACATCGTCTCTAATACACCCTTTACGGCTAACTCTACGTCCTTAGCAGAGAGCTGAGTTTGCTTCCCCGCAATACGTTCGATGAGTTCAGATTTGGTCATAGCCTTACCTGTATTTTAAGAAGTTACTAACCATCTTTAAATTATCAAGAATTAGCAGTCCGAGTAAACGATACAGCTGGCTACTTCGGCAACAGTGTTACCTCAACCCAAGTGCAAAGCGACTAAAACGCAACACCAAGGCTGAGGCTTTACCGAGAAGTTAGCTCTTTTCCATCTGCGCCTTGATAAGGTCACCGATTGTACCAGGCGACACTTCTGCTGCTTCCTGATTCTTATGATCCTTAATTGCTGCTCGCTCGTCGTCGATTTCCATCGCTTTGACAGACAGGCTGAGATTGCGCGTTTTGCGATCGACGTTAACGATTTTAGCCTCGACTTCATCGCCTTCCTTTAGTACAGAACGAACGTCCTCGACCTTCTCACGTCCCAACTCAGAGCCGCGAAGATATCCTTCAATGCCGTCAGCGATAGCAATTGTTGCACCCTTGGCATCAACCTCAGTAACGGTGCCTTTCACAATGCTTCCACGCTCATATTCTGAGGTAAAGCTTGCAAAAGGGTCTTCGCTAAGCTGCTTAACGCCGAGTGAAATTCGCTCGCGCTCAGAATCAATCGAGAGAATAACCGTCTCAATTTCGTCGCCTTTCTTGTATTCGCGCACAGCTTCCTCGCCCGTCTCATCCCAAGAGATGTCAGAAAGATGAACGAGACCGTCGATATTGCCGTCCAGGCCAATAAATATTCCGAAGTCAGTGATCGACTTAATCACGCCAGATATTTTGTCGCCTTTCTGGAATTTCTCGGCGAAGCCGTCCCAAGGATTCTGGAAGCATTGCTTGATGCCGAGAGAGATGCGGCGACGTTCCTCGTCGATATCAAGAATCATTACATCAACTTCTTGGCCTAGCTGAACGACCTTCGAAGGATGAATATTCTTGTTAGTCCAATCCATTTCCGAGACGTGAACTAGGCCTTCTACGCCCTCTTCTAACTCTGCAAAACAGCCATAGTCAGTCAGGTTTGTAACGACTGCTTTAACCCTCGCGTCTTTCGGATAGCGTCCTTTGATCGCCAACCAGGGATCTTCACCCAATTGCTTGAGGCCCAATGAAACACGATTACGCTCACGATCATACTTGAGCACCTTAACGTTGATCTCATCGCCAACATTAACTATTTCGCTTGGGTGCTTGATGCGCTTCCATGACATGTCAGTGATATGTAGAAGACCGTCTACACCACCCAGATCGACAAAGGCGCCGTAGTCAGTAAGATTTTTGACAATTCCTTTAGCAGCCATGCCTTCTTGCAACTTGGCGAGCAATGCATCTCGCTCTTCGGTGCTGACAGACTCGAGTACTGCTCGGCGAGAAACAACTACGTTGTTACGCTTTTGATCGAGCTTGATGAGTCGGAATTCCAACTGTTGACCTTCGAGGTGAAGGGTATCGCGGACTGGTCGAACGTCGACCAAAGATCCAGGAAGGAACGCACGGATATTGTTGAGATCGACAGTGAAACCGCCTTTAACTTTACCGTTGATAACGCCCGTAACAATGTCGTTCTTCTCGTATGCAGCTTCGAGCTCCATCCATGATTCTGCACGCTTCGCTTTCTCGCGCGACAGTTTAGTAGCTCCGAATCCGTCTTCAACAGTTTCTAGCGCTACTTTTACAATCTGACCTATCTCGAGAGCAAAATTACCCTGCTCATCGAGGAATTCCGACTTAGCGATGACACCCTCTGATTTGAGACCAGCGTGTACTGTTACCCAATCCGAATCAATGTCGATAACGGTTCCGGCGACTATCGCGCCCGGATTCATATCGATTTCGCTTAGGCTCGCTTCAAATAACTCTGCAAAATTTTCACTCATGCTTTTTTCATCTCAGTTGCGCTAGTCGCCCAAAGACTTTGCCTTGTATAACGACCGGCTTATCCGTGCCCCAGCGGCTACGGTGTTGTTACTAAATTCAATAACTCGACACCAATGCTGGTGATGTGCCGACTATCGACTTAATGGATCTATTCAACGTGTTGACGTTATGCAAGCGAGTTTAAAGCTTTTGGCTTTAAAAACAGGCACCACGGCCACAACTAAATCCAATTTCTCGCCCCACTAACCAAGTCTTTTATGAACTAAATCAATAACTTGGGACATAACTTGCTCGATACTCATCGCTGTAGAGTCAATAGTGATGGCATCGTCTGCGGGCTTCAAAGGCGACGCGCTACGCTGCATATCACGGGCGTCTCGCGCTTGGAGCTCGCTCAAAAGGGTCGGCAGAATAGCATCAATACCCTTACCTATCAACTGCTTATATCGCCTTTCGGCACGCGCTTCGACGCTCGCCGTGAGGAATATTTTAACTGCCGCGTTAGGAAAAACCGTCGTACCCATGTCACGCCCATCGGCGACTAAACCATTAGCACTCAGAAAGTCACGTTGACGCTGCAACAAAGCAGTGCGAACCGCGGGGATTACAGCAACCTGTGAAGCCATTGCGCTCGCTTCGTCGGTCCGAATAGCGAGACTGACGTCTTCGATACCAAGCCAGACAGAGCCCTCTATCCAAGGCGAATCAGCACTAGATCGACCAAACCCAATGTCTAAATTATTTGCGAGTTCGGCGATAGCGTCGCTATCGGCATCGGGGGAAAGATTTGCTCGTTGCGCGGCAAGCCCTAGCACACGATAGAGCGCCCCGCTATCGAGCAGAGTAAAGCCAAGTCGCGTAGCGAGACGGGAGGCAATGGTCCCTTTACCAGAACCCGAAGGCCCATCTATCGTGATAACGTGATTAGGCATGCTCGACGCGAATTTCCAGACCAAGCGTTGAGCTCAACTCGACAAAATTGGGGAACGAGGTAGCGACATTTGCGCAGTTCAAAATTCTAAGCTCACCCGCAGCCCTCAGACTAGCTATCGCAAACGCCATCGCAATTCGATGATCACCCAGTGAATCGATTTCGGCCGCGGCAAAGCAAGCTTCTGGGTCGCCAGAAATACGTATCCCGTCAGTGAACATTTCGCAATCCACGCCGATGCGCTCCAAGCCAGCAGCCATGGCTGCGAGTCGGTCACTCTCTTTAACGCGCAACTCCTCGGCACCACGCAAAACTGTCTCTCCCTGCGCCACTGCCGCCGCAATGAAGAGCGCAGGAAACTCATCGATTGCGAGTGGTATCTGCGACTCAGGTATCGTAACGCCATGCAGTGGGGCGTATTTAATCGCAAGCTCTGCAACGGGTTCGCCGCCAACAGAACGTGGATTCAATATACTAATGTCAGCTCCCATCAATTTAAGGATATTGATCACGCCTATTCGCGTTGGGTTTATGCCAACATGCTCAAGCACAACGTCTGATCCTGGGCAAATCGCGGCTGCGACAAGAAAAAAAGTCGCCGAGGAGATATCACTAGGCACATCTATGGTCGTCGCTCTTAACGGGTGCCCACCCTCGAGGCTGACAGTGGAGCCGTCGGCAGAGCGCGTGAGCGGATAACCAAAACCCTCCAACATTCTTTCTGTATGATCGCGGCATATACCCGGTTCCGAAATTTCAGTTACGCCGTCGGCATAGAGGCCCGCAAGCAGGAGGCAAGATTTTACCTGCGCACTCGCAATCGGCATGGCATAGTGGATACCGTGTAATTTCGCTGGCGCGATTTGAAGCGGCGGCCTGCCACCCACTTGCGCATTAATAGATGCTCCCATTAGGCGCAAAGGCTCTACCACCCTCGCCATGGGCCTTTTCGTGAGCGACTCATCACCGCTAAGCTCACTGTCAAATCCCTGCGCGGCGAGCAATCCGGAAAGCAACCGCATTGCGGTGCCTGAGTTGCCCATATAAAGCGGCTTTCTCGGCGCAGAAAGACCATTGCGACCAACACCGATAATGCTAAGCTTCCCATTTTCAGGACCAACTATAGTTACGCCTAGTTCGCGAAAGGCCGCCACCGTGTTTAGCGCATCCTCACCTTCTAAAAATCCACTAACCTCCGTGCGCCCTTCTGCGATTGCTCCGAAGATAATGGCGCGGTGGGAAATTGACTTATCGCCCGGAACACGGACACGGCCTTTTATTTGGGGAGGACTCGAGCAGCGCTGACCGGCGATAAAGACGACAGACTTTCCATTCATATGTGTGTTCGCAGTAGGATTATAATGTGTATTGATAAACGCCTCTCTCGTCCTTTTTGCCTCCGAGAAGAGCGCATGAAGATCTGTGCCCAACTGAGTATCAGGAGATGTCTCAAGCGCAGTTTTAAGCCCTTGCAAAGCCGTAATCATCGAACCTAGCACTTCTGCACTTGCCACTCGATTTGCAACAAAAATGTCAGACCACATACGGGCATCGCTTGACGCGAGTCGACTAAAATCGGCGAATCCCCCTGCTGCATAGCGAAAAATATCGCCACTTTTTTCTTCTTTGGCAAGCACATCGACAATGGAATATGCCAAGAGATGCGGTAAGTGACTTGTCGCTGCCAAGACCTCGTCGTGACGTTGAACGCTCATCGCGAGCATGTTCGCACCAAGAGTAGTCCACATCGCCGTGACAAGTCGCAGCGCCTCGGGGGAATTATTTTTAAGTGGGGTTAGTATGATGCTTCGCCCTTCGAAAAGATCCCCTTTTGACGCCAGGTAACCACTTTTTTCCGACCCCGCAATTGGATGTCCGGGAACGAACCTCGCAGAAAATTGAGCAGGTAATTTTTCGGTCGCTTCAACTACATTGCCTTTAACACTGGCGACATCAGTAATAATTGTCCGCTCGTTACAGCTAGATTCTAGGCTCGGCAAAATAGTCGCCGTAGCCTGCGGAGGTAATGCGACAACAATGAGATCTGCTTCGGCACAGGCTGCAGGAAGATCGTCAATTCCGCACACTTGGTCAACATCTTTCGATGCTAGTGCAGCCGCCATTTGTCCGCTATTACAATCACAGGCGATGATTGTTTGATTCGGATTTTTCCGTTTAAGCCCCCGCGCTATTGATCCGCCTATCAGCCCTAAACCGACAATGAGTACTCTTACATCCTCAAACTTAGTCATCGCTATCCACCACCGAGATCGGCGTTAAACGCGATTTCAGGAGCCGAAACGATCTCTCCGGCCGCATCCATTGCCCTCGCAGAGGGATAGCTTCCCAGAACGCGTAGAGACGTTGTTCGGGGCTCAAGTAAGCCAAAGAGTTTCTTTTCAAGAGCACCCGTATCATGGGATGTCTCGTCGATAACGAAATCTATAAAGAAGACATATTCCCACGCACGCTGCTTGGAAGGGCGCGCTTCAATTTTTGATAGATCTATTTGTAGATCATTGAACGGCTCCAATATTCTAAATAGCGCTCCAGGCTTATTGTCAGTAGCCACTAATAAACTGGTTTTTCTTTCACTCGCATTTTCAGCTCTGCCCAGACTCGTTGACAGTGACTTAACGAGCGTCTCACTCCCCTTAGAAAGTATAAGAAATCGAGTTCGGTTGTGACTGTGGTCTTGAATCGATGCGCTTAGTATCTCTAAACCGTAAGTTCGTGCAGCAAATTCTCCCGCAATAGCTGCAACCCCCTGCTCGCTCTGCGCGAACTCTGCAGCTTGAGCGTTGCTTGCACATTCGCGTAGCGTCACGTTAGGAAAATTGCCACTTAGCCATCCCCGGCACTGCGCGAGGGATTGCTTATGCGAAGCGATGGTATGGATTTTTTCATTCGTGAGATCTTGATGCCCAAGCAAGTTGTGGACGATGGGAATGATAATTTCGCCCACAATAACCACTGAGGTGGTCAAGAGACAATCTTGCGTATTGTTGACAGCGCCTTCTGTCGAATTTTCGACTGGCACGACCCCAAATAGCGTATCGCCGCGCTCAACGCTTGCGAATACATCTTCGATATTCGCTGCAGGCTGCATCAGCCAAGGCTCAGAACTTTTTCGCGACTGACCCTCGAAAAAAGCCATAGCTGCCGCGTGCGAGAAGGTGCCCTGAGGACCCAAATAAGCAACTGACGTCGCCGCGCTACTCGGCATTGCTATCGTCGCTCTCGTCGGCAACTCCTTCAACGAAGTCTCCCGTGGGCTCGTCTACACGCTCTAGCCCCACTAACTTCTCACCTTCCTTCAATCGGATCAGGCGCACGCCTTGGGTATTACGCCCTTGTATAGAGACCTCGTCTACGCGCGTGCGCACCATCGTGCCTTTACTCGAGATCAACATAATTTCGTCGCTGTCTGTCACCTGAACAGACCCCACTACTGCACCATTGCGATCGCTTGCTTGAATACCGATAACACCCTGTCCCCCTCTGCCACGCAAAGGGAAATCGCTGGACTTTGTCCGCTTTCCATAGCCGTTCTCACTTACCGTGAGCACCTGCTTTTCGTCGTCTGCTACCATCAACGACACCATACGCTGCTCTCCAGCCAATCTAATACCGCGAACACCGCGAGCCGTTCGTCCCATCGCCCTGACATCTTGTTCTGAGAATCTAATTGTCTTCCCTGATGTACTCATGAGAATAAGATCTCGCGTTCCATCCGTAACTGCTGTACCAACTAACTCATCATTTTCATCTAATTCAATAGCACGGAGGCCAACACTTCGCTGCCTTGCAAAACTGGGTAATGGTGTCTTCTTCACAGTCCCGTTGGCAGTTGCCATAAACACAAACGAGCCTTCGGTGTATTCCTTGATTGGTAGCATGCTCGTTACCCTCTCGTCTTCGTCGAGAGGCAGGATGTTGATCAGTGGTTTTCCTCGCGAGGTGCGGCTCGCGATCGGAATCATATAAACTTTTAGCCAGTACACCTTTCCGCTGCTCGTAAAGCAGAGCAAGGTGTCATGAGTGCTCGCGACTAGTAAATGCTCAACGATGTCTTCGTCTTTGACCGCCGCTGCGGCCTTGCCCATTCCGCCGCGTCGCTGTGCTGCATAATCACTAAGCGGCTGAGTTTTCGCATATCCTGTTCTCGAAATAGTCACTACACGGTCTTCTTCGGAAATCAAATCCTCAACGGTGAGATCTTGCTGCGTGCCAACAATCTCTGTGCGACGCTCATCGCCGTATTCATCGCGCACCTTTTCTAATTCGTTTCGAACCACACTTAATAATCGCGATTGATTTCCCAGAATATCCAAATAATCGGCAATCTGTTCGAGTAGCGCCTTATAGTCATTGATCAGCTTCTCATGCTCGAGCCCCGTCAGTCTGTGCAACCTTAATTCGAGAATCGCCTGCGCCTGCTCCTCTGACAATTTGTATTCAGCACCGCTTAAGCCGTACTTAGGATCCAAACCCTCCGGTCGGCACGCGTCTGCGCCCACTTCTCCTAGCATTGCGAGCACGCTGTCTGATTTCCACGAGCGATCAAGAAGCTTAATCTTAGCCTCTGCCGACGAGGGCGAGGTCTTAATCAATTCGATAACCTCGTCAATATTTGCAAGAGCTACCGCTAGCCCTTCAAGAATGTGTCCTCGGTCGCGCGCCTTTCGCAAAAGGAAGGTCGTACGCCTCGAGACGACTTCACGTCTGTGTCGGATAAACGCATCGAGAATTTCGCGCAGTGTTAACAAACGCGGCTGACCGTCGACTAGCGCAACCATATTTATACCAAACACATTCTGCATTTGAGTTTGGGAGTATAGGTTATTGAGGACAACGTCCCCCATTTCACCGCGACGCAGCTCGATAACAATACGCATGCCGTCTTTGTCAGACTCGTCACGCAGTTCAGTTATTCCTTCGAGCTTCTTCTCCTTGACCAATTCAGCGATCTTCTCAATCAATCTCGCTTTGTTCACCTGATAGGGGATTTCCGACACGACGATCATTTGTTTTTGTGATTTCTCATCGGTCAGAACCTCTGCCCGAGCACGCATATAAATGCGACCACGTCCGGTCTGATAGGCCTGCAAAATCCCAGCTTTACCGTTAATGATGCCGGCGGTTGGGAAGTCCGGTCCGCTGATATGCTCCATCAGTCCTTCAATGCCAATATCTGGGTCGTCGAGCAAAGCGATAGCCCCACCGACAACTTCTGTAAGATTATGTGGCGGAATATTCGTCGCCATACCAACGGCGATGCCACTCGATCCATTGACTAGCAGATTAGGGATTTGAGCTGGAAGTACGTCCGGAATTTGTTCTGTTCCGTCATAGTTTGGCGAAAAATCAACCGTTTCTTTATCAAGATCAGCCAGCAGATCATGGGCGATTTTAGCCATTCTAATTTCGGTGTAACGCATTGCCGCCGCGGAGTCACCGTCGACAGAGCCGAAGTTACCTTGGCCATCCACGAGCGGATAGCGCAATGAAAAATCTTGTGCCATTCGCACAATAGTGTCGTAAACAGCAGTGTCCCCATGAGGATGGTACTTACCAATAACATCCCCCACGATGCGCGCTGATTTTTTATAGGGCTTGTTGTAGTCGTTAGATAGCACGTTCATCGCGAACAAGACGCGACGATGAACTGGCTTGAGACCATCGCGAACATCAGGCAACGCTCTTCCTACAATGACACTCATTGCGTAAGCGAGATAGGATTCACGCATCTCGCTCTCTAACGCTACCGGCAGTACCTGCTTGGCAAATTCGCTCATAGACTCAACTTTCCTAACACTCTGGTTTTCTGCAGAAACACACTTTATTTTCTCTTTCTATAGCGGCCGTAAGGCTGTTTTTTGCAGCCCTTTTTAACATCGTTTCACAGAATTTTTGCCGTCTATTTGAGGCTACTCTGCAGCATTCCTGTTACGACGAACGGGCCCTCGGACAAGCCTTTCCTCTGCGCGCAAAAAGGTGTCCGAACACAACCTCTTAACTGCAACTTATGATGCGGAATCATAGCATAGACAGCTCGTTTTCGCAGGACTAAATCGCTATGCCATGGAAGGATACTAGGCATGCTCGCGTCCTAAGCGACATAAAGTAATGATGGAGGTTATACTAAGCTCTCTTAAGCAATCTGAGCACTAGCCACGAGAATAGAAATGACCGATAAACCCAAGATAACGCCCGATCTCGTTGTTTTTGCACGCTGGATAGTCCCTGTTATTCCTGACAAAACCATTCTCGAAAACTATGCGCTGTTTGTTACAAAAGGGCGCATAAGCCACCTAGTGCCGGCTTATGAAGCAGAAACAATGCTCTCAGATAACGCCCTTCAGTCCGCCACTCGTCTCGACAATCATGTATTAATACCAGGCCTCATAAATGCGCATGGCCACGCCGCCATGACATTGCTCCGTGGCGTTGGCGATGATATGCCATTGCAAGCTTGGCTTGAGCAGAGGATCTGGCCATTAGAGGGTGAGCTTGTAGACGCCGAATTCGTGAACGCCGGCGTCCGTCTTGCCGCCGCCGAAATGATTCGCTCGGGAACAACATGTTTTGCCGATAATTACTTCTACCCTGATGAATCCGCAAAAGTGACGCTGGAAACCAAATTGCGCGTACAGTTGGCGTGTCCGGTCCTCGACTTTCCGACACGATGGGCAAAGAATGCAGACGAATACATTAACAAAACCACTGCTTTGCACGATCGATATCGCAATAGCGAACGAGTGCATGTCGCGTTCGGGCCTCACTCTCCATATTCAGTCTCAGACGAGCCTCTGCGCAAGATCGCCACGTTGGCTACAGAACTCGATTTGCCGATTCATATGCACGTGCATGAAACTCAGACCGAGGTAGATGATGCGCAGCGTCGGGATGGAATGCGCCCATTAGCACGCCTACATTCGCTCGGACTGCTAACGCCGAGGCTTTTCTGCACACATATGACGGCTCTTACACAGAACGAAATTGAACTTATGGCAGAGAATGGCAGCCATGTAGCTCACTGCCCTGAGTCCAACCTCAAACTCGCTAGCGGTTTTTGTGAGGTCGAGAAGCTTACACGGCAAGGCATCAATGTTGCGCTCGGGACCGATGGCTGTGCAAGTAACAATGATTTAGACATGTTTTCAGAAATGCGCACTGCCGCGCAGCTCGGCAAAGCTGTCGCCAAAGACGCCACCGCCGTTCCGGCGAACGCCGCTCTTGCGATGGCCACCATCAACGGCGCGAAAGCGATGGGCCTCGACGCCGAAATCGGCAGCCTTGAGATCGGAAAACTTGCCGATCTTTGCGCTGTTGACCTGAGCAGCATCAATAGCATGCCGTTGTATGACGTCGTATCGCAACTAATCTATTCGACGCAGGCGAGTCAGGTAAGCCACGTATGGAGTAGCGGCGAACCGCTGCTTTACAATGGCAAACTCCAAACAATCGATGAACAAAAGTTAAAACAAACAACCCAAGAGTGGCAGATGCGCGTAAAACAAACCGCAGACATGGCTTAAAACCCCAAAGCAAATAGCGCGTATAGGATTAGTAATGAATAATGTCGACGAATTAGAGATTAAGAAGTTTGAGGCGCTCGCCGCGCGCTGGTGGGACCCTACAAGCGAGTTCAAGCCGCTTCATGAAATCAATCCGCTAAGAATGAGTTTTTTAACCTCGAAAACCACCCTTGCAGGAAAAAAGGTCTTAGACATTGGCTGCGGCGGCGGCATTCTAGCCGAGGCAATGGCGAGACAAGGTGCCGAAGTGGTCGCGATAGACATGGCAGAGGCTTCACTCTCCGTCGCCCGCCTGCATCAATTAGAGAGCAAACTCGACATAGACTACCGACGGATACCGGCTGAAGAATTGGCAAACGCCGAGCCTGAGCAGTATGACATCGTTACCTGCCTTGAGATGTTAGAGCATGTGCCGGACCCAAGTGCAATCGTTGCTGCCTGCCATACTCTGGTAAAACCCGGCGGCCACGTATTGTTCTCGACAATAAATCGCAATCCAAAATCCTATTTGTTCGCGATAATCGGCGCAGAGTACATCTTAAATCTGCTCCCTCGAGGAACCCACGAATACGCAAAATTCATTCGGCCCTCTGAGTTGGCCAGTTGGGCCCGTGATGCCGGATTAACCCTGCGCGAGCAAAAAGGCATGACCTATAATCTCCTGTCAAAGCGCTACTCACTTGGCACCGATCTCGACGTAAATTATCTCGCCTATTACTCCAAACCCGAGATTGAGGCCAGCGGCCAATGAATCTAGATACGTCCATCGAGTGTGTTCTGTTCGATCTAGACGGCACACTCGTCGACACGGCGCCGGATTTTGTCCTCGCGCTCAATTTGCTGCTAGTCCAACACGGGAAGCAAGCGTTAGATCCGCAAGTAATTTCTCGCACCGTTTCGGATGGCGCCAAAGCATTAGTCTCGCTAGGCTTTGGCATCGATGAAAAAACAGAGGAATTCGGACCTCTCCACTCGGAGCTTCTAGCTCTGTATCTCGAGCAAATTGAAACAACTCGATCCGCTCTCTATCCCGGTATGGAGTCCCTGCTCGACTCGCTCGAACAAGCGGGCATTCCATGGGGTATCGTGACTAACAAGCCACGTCTCTATGCAACTGCGTTACTTTCACGCTTATCGCTTCTCAGCCGCTGCCCTGTGTTGGTTTGCCCTGATGATGTCGAAGAGAAAAAACCGCATCCTGAATCGCTTTTTCTCGCGCTTTCGACTCTGCAGTGTAAAGCAGAGCGGTGCGTCTATATCGGAGATCACATTCGTGACATGCAAGCCGCTAAGAATGCTGACCTAATTGCTATAGCGGCCAGCTATGGATACTTAGCCGATGGAGTGGATCCTGCCGAATGGCCGGCCGACTTTATCCTCAGCCAACCGGAGCAATCAATAGCGCTCCTCAATTTACTGAAGTTTCGACAATGACCTTTACTTACGATGCAGCCAGAGACTGTCTAACTGACAAAACCATATTGATCACGGGCGCAAGCGACGGAATCGGGCGCGTTGTCGCTGCTGAGTTCTGCGCACGCGGCGCAAACGTTATTGCACTCGGTCGCAGCCAAGAAAAACTCGAGGCGTTGTTCGATGAGATTGAGGCAACATCACCTGGACGGTTAATCATTCATCCATTGGATCTATCCACGGCGACTAGTGAAGAGTTTACAATCCTTGCAGGCGCACTTGCTGAGCAATTCACTGCGCTAGACGGATTAATACACAATGCTGCCTTGCTTGGGGCGCGCAGCCCGATCGAATACTACCCCGACACCGACTGGGACAAATTGATGCAGGTGAATGTGACTGCGCCCTTTAAACTGACGAAGGCACTAATTCCCGCCCTGTCGCGCTCTAGCGACGCGCGAGTCATTTTTACTTCTTCGAGTGTCGGCAGAGTTGGGCGAGCGTATTGGGGAGCTTACGGTGTTAGCAAGTTCGCACTCGAAGGATTAATGCAAACATTCGCAGAAGAAGTCGGAAATATTAGCGAGATTAGCGTCATGAGTTTTAACCCGGGTGGGACGAGAACCGCTATGCGCAGAGACGCCTACCCTGCAGAAGATCCGCTGACCCAACCGACACCGGAATCCCTGCTACCGCTTTATCTTTACTTGATGAGCCCTGACGCTAAGAAACATCATGGCCAAGCGCTGGATGCACGCGGCTTCGAAGGGTGAGCAAAACCCTTTTCTCCCCCATGCAAAATCTTGGACGTCACTTACTTGCTAACGAGGCGCAGGCTCCGCATCCTGCGGCTTTTCGATACGCGGGTAAGCAACCTTCAAGAGCTTTTCTAACTCTTTACGGGGGAGCTCTTGATAACGCCCCTTCGTAACCGTGCTTGGAATGAATAAAGGGCCAAATCTTACGCGTTTCAAACGGCTCACTTTGACGCCCTGAGACTCCCAGAGTTTACGAACCTCTCGGTTACGCCCTTCAAGAACAACTACGTGATACCACTGATTAACACCTTCGCCGCCGAAGTGTTGAATATCGGTAAACCTGCACATATTGCCATCGATCATCACGCCATCGTGCATCTGTTGAACCATCTCTTTGGTTACGTCACCGAGTACACGCACCGCATACTCACGCTCTATCTGCGCACTTGGGTGCATAAGACGGTTAGCAAGTTCCCCATCTGTCGTAAACAGCAGAAGCCCGCTGGTGTTGATATCTAATCGTCCAATCGCAACCCAACGCCCATGCTTAATAGGCGGAAGTCGATCAAATACTGTCGGCCTACCCTCGGGGTCTTTTCTCGTGCACACTTGATCCTCGGGCTTATTATAGAGAATCACTCGACGCTCATGATTCGACTTTAATTGGGCAGCTACCTTTTTCCCATCAACGACGATCTTGTCGTCTTCGCTCACCCGATCGCCGACCTTTGCGACGACCCCATTGACCTTAACCCGCCCTTTTTCGATCCACGTCTCCGCTTCGCGCCGCGAAGCGAATCCTGCGCGCGCCATTACTTTCTGTAATTTCTCAGACATACAATCTACTCGGCAGGGGCGTTTGGATTTGGTTCACTCTCGGGGTCTTCGGACCTCGGTTGCTCTTCATATTCATCGCTGGAAGCGGTTTTCGCCAGACGCGATGGATCGCCACCTAAGTCTTGCTCCAGCGCTGACAGTGCTTGATCAATTTCAGCGAATTCATCTTCGCCATCGTCTTCCTGCTCGTCTGATTCCTCCGACTCCTCTGAACTCTCGGGCAAACCGTTAGGATGGAGAATCTCATCGAGAGGTTTTTGCGACAATGCAATGGCCTCCTCTTCTGCGAGTAATTCTGCCTTCTCGTCTTCGCTCAATTCTGCGGTGTTTTCCTCTTCGGTATTTTCAGGCATTTCTAATACACGCGCTGCAGCGAGTTCCGCTTCAAATCCGAGGTCTTTAGCGCCTCCATCCATGTCGCGAATCTCCGACAGCGCGGGTAACTGCTGCAAGCTTTCAAGATTAAAGTAATCGAGGAATTGCTTGGTTGTCGCAAACATCGAGGGACGCCCTGGCACATCTCTCTGCCCCACCACCCTGATCCACTCTCGATCTAGCAATGTACGAATAATGTTCGAACTCACGGCTACGCCGCGAATTTCCTCAATGTCTCCGCGTGTAATCGGCTGCCTGTAGGCTATAAGCGCAAGAGTTTCGAGCAACGCACGCGTATAGCGCGGGGGGCGCTCTTCCCAAAGCTTACTTACCCACTCAGCAAGCTCTTGCTTAACCTGGAACCGATATCCCGAGGCGACTTTTGTTAATTCGAAACCGCGGTCACCACACTCCTCATCGATTCGTACGAGAACTGCGAGCAACTCTTCGTTTTCGGGTCGTTCATCGTCATTAAAAACTGCTGCAATACTTTCTAGCGTAAGGGGCCTGCCAGCCGCTAGTAGTAGCCCCTCAATAATCATTTTTACTTTATTATCTACATCGTTCATTCGGTTAAAATTCCTTGTGAGGCACGTTATGCCTCCTCTTCCTGAATGCTCTATTGGACAGCCTCTTGGTCGGTCTCTTGATCGTCATCGAAATCACTACTCAGAATGGGCTGTTCGCTTAAAGTCTTAGCTTTCACATGAATAGGTGCGAAAGGCTCGCTCTGCACGATTTCAATCATGCTCCCTTTCAACAACTCCATCACAGCAAGGAAAGTAACAACGACACCGAGCCTTCCCTCCTCCCTAATGAGAAGCGATGACAACGGAACAAATTTCTTGTCATTAATGCGCACTAAGAGTTCCGACATCTTCTCACGCGTCGACAGGGTTTCTCGATTAATCTGATGACTTCCGAACATATCCGCGCGACGAAGTACTTGGGCAAGAGAGATTAAGACCTCTTTTAGATCGACCTCTGGGTCAATCGTTACACGCTCCAACTTAGGAGGCATTGCTACAGCTCGGTGGTAGTCACGATTCATCCGCGGCAGTTCATCGAGCTGAGCAGCCGCATTCTTAAACCGCTCGTATTCCTGTAAACGCCGGATAAGCTCCATTCGAGGATCTTCTTCCTCGGCTTCTAGATCCTCTTGCCTCGGCAGTAACATTTTTGATTTTATTTCGGCGAGCATTGCTGCCATAACCAAATACTCAGCTGCAAGCTCGAACTGACTGGACTCCATCAGTTCAACATACGCCATGTATTGATCAGTGATTTCGGCGACGTTGATATTCAAAATATCAATATTTTGCCTTTTTATCAGATAAAGCAGCAGATCGAGAGGCCCCTGAAAGGCGTCGACCAAGATCTTAAGAGCATCTGGGGGGATGTAGAGGTCCTTGGGGATCTCATCAAAAGCTTCCCCATCGATTAATGCGAATGGCACACGCGTTTCTGCGCGCACTTCGTTTTCGTTTACCAAGACTTCAGCGCTCTGTTGATCTTCTATCAAACCCGTTTGTCCTTACTTTAACTAGCGTGAGGTGGCTACCAACTCGTTAGCCCCATAGCACTGCGCACATCGTGGAGTGTCTCACGTGCAGTTTCGCGCGCGGTCTCACATCCTTCGGCAATAATGGAGCGCACAACATCAGGGTCTTTCTCATATTGCGCAGCTCGCAGCTGAATCGGTTCTAACTCCGCGACAATGGCATCGCTCAACGGCTTTTTACACTCGAGACAGCCAATGCCAGCACTTCGACATCCGGCATTAACCCATCCCCGAGTCGATTCATCAGAGTAAACTTCATGTAACTGCCAAACGGGGCACTTATTAGGATCACCGGGATCTGTCAAGCGCACACGGGCAGGATCTGTCGGCATGGTGCTAATTTTTTTAGCGATCTGCTCAAGAGGTTCGCGTAACGTAATCGTGTTGTCGTAGGACTTTGACATTTTTTGCCCGTCTAGCCCCGGCATTTTTGATGCAGGCGTGAGAAGCGCTTGCGGTTCGGCAAGTATCATTTTCCCGCCACCTTCTAAAAAGCCAAACAGCCGCTCTCTGTCACCTAATGAAATATTCTGCTGCTCGCGAAGGAGTGCCTGCGCTTTCTCGAGCGCCTCATGATCACCTTGCTCTTGGAAAGCTGTACGAAGGCTGTTGTAGAGACGCGCAGATTTTTTTCCCATTTTCGCAATGGCCGCCTCAGCTGCCGCCTCGAAACCGGGCTCGCGACCATAGATGTGATTAAATCGCCTTGCCGTCTCTCGTGTCAGCTCAACGTGTGCAACTTGGTCGGCTCCCACGGGCACATGACCTGCGCGATAAATCAGAATATCTGCAGCCTGTAACAAGGGATAGCCTAAGAAGCCATAAGTATCGAGCTCTTTTTCATGCAGTTTTTCTTGCTGGTCTTTATAGCTTGGTACTCGCTCCAGCCACCCCAGAGGGGTGAGCATCGAAAGAAGAAGATGGAGTTCAGCGTGCTCTGGGACGCGCGACTGAACAAAAAGAGAGGCTGAGCCGGGGTTTACACCAACCGCAAGCCAATCGATCACCATGTCGAGAACGTTGTTCTCAAAAATAGTCGCATCCCCGTAGTGAGTGGTCAGTGCATGCCAGTCGGCGACGAAGAAAAAACACTCGTACTCGTGCTGCAGCTTGACCCAATTATTGAGCACTCCGTGCATATGCCCCAAATGAAGACGACCCGTTGGCCGCATACCTGACAGCACACGCTGCTGTGAATCTACTGTGGACAAACTATTCTCCGTGTTCTTTGTTCAGATCAGTTAAGGCCGTAGCGCTAGAGCCCTGTGTGCGGGTATGCCTCGCGTTCGTAATTATACCTTCTCGTTACTAGGCGAGAAACTCACTTGCATCGCCAGCCCCCTCGCGCATCAGGCTAGGAAAGCCCTCGGTGAGGTCCAGCATTGTTGTTGGCGTCTCGCTGCAACTACCACCATCTACTATAAGGTCAATTTGCTTACCAATTAGCGACTTCATTTCATAAGGGTCGAGCAATGGCCCATCTGCATCAGGCAATATCAGACTTGTAGTCATAAGCGGCTCGCCCATCTCAGCGAGAATTGCCAAAGCGATCGCGTTGTCCGGAACCCGCAGCCCAATAGTTTTGCGTTTAGGATGCATGAGTCGCCTTGGCACCTCAGGACTTGCCTTCAAAATAAAGGTAAACGGACCGGGGGTGAGCGCCTTGAGCAATCTGAATGCGCTATTATTAACCTGCGCATACACGGCCAGTTCCGATAGATCACTGCACATGAGTGTGAAATTATGCTTCTCAGAAAGCCCGCGCAACCTGCGAATCCGTTCTAGCGCTGATTTGTCACCGAGATGGCATCCTACGGCGTAGGTCGAATCCGTCGGATAAACGACAACCCCGCCACTACGCAAAGAGTCCGCGACTCGCCGAATCGACCTAACGTCTGGGTTTTTAGGATGAATTTCTAGGTATTCGCTCATAATTTTCGCTCTTAGTGGCCAATTCTACGCGATATACACCGCAATGCGGAAACCTTTATCGAAATGCATTAGACTCCATGCCTCAATTAATTCTTATTCACATGAACGACGTTATCTGTTTATGAAACAACTCATCGACTACATTCCACTCTTAGTGTTTTTTACAGTCTGGAGCCTTGACGAGAGAGTCGTTAGCATCGCTGGCTTTGAACACTCGATTGGTGGAATTTTTAGCGCGGCGGAATTTTTACTCGTCGCATCTGCACTGGTTTACGGCGCGCTCTGGCTTAAACAAAGGCGCTTGGACAAGTTTCAATGGATCACCTTTGTAGCCGTTATCTTGTTCTGCCTGCCGACCATCATTTTCAGGAATGTAGAATTCCTTAAATGGAAAGCACCGATAGTTAACTGGCTTTTCGCGGGAATCTTCTTAGGCTCTCGATTTATAGGTGAAAAACCTGCTATCGAGCACATGATGGGACACGCAATATCCGCACCTCGCGCGATTTGGCAGCGACTGAATCTCTATTGGGTTTTCTATTTTACGATTCTAGGGGCTATAAATCTGGCCGTAGCGCTACTATTAAGCGAAGCTCTTTGGATCAAATTTAAGGTGTTCGGTAATCTAGCACTTACCTTCTGCTTCGTCTTCGCGCAAATGCCCCTGCTCGCCAAATATATTGACGACCCGGAGGCCGATTCCTCGAACTAGCCTTTGGATACCTACGTTCAAGAGGCACGCCCGAATCATGTTCAGCCCAACTACCATCAAGAAATCAACATTGAGAAAGTATTATGTTATTTAGCCTTGTCAGTCAGGATATTGAAAACAGTACAGAGCGCCGAATGAGCGTGCGCCCCGCGCATCTAGAGAGGCTCCAGACGCTCGCCGATGCCGACCGCTTGGTTGTTGCGGGTCCATGTCCTGTAAACCCTAACGGAGATATTGACCAAGGATTCAGCGGCAGCATTATCATCGCTGACTTCAGCGACCTCGAAGAGGCGCAGCGGTGGGCAGAAGCCGATCCTTATGTGACCGCGGGTGTCTACGCCTCAGTCACTGTCAAACCCTTTAAACGCGTTTTTTGACTTACTAGCCACTAAGGGCAGGACTCATGGTGCTGCGAGTAAGTTGGGATAATTCTCCTCTAGAACCGCATTCCATTCTGCGAGCTGTGGAGCCTTGCGCTCGAACAAAGCAGAATAATCACCTTCAATCCGAATCGACTCTATTGTGTCCTTGCGACGCAATGATTGTACGATAGGCAGACCATCGACTACTTTGCCAAAAACTGAGTGCTTGCCGTTCAGATGCGGTGTTGCTAAATGCGTAATAAAGAATTGGCTCCCGTCAGTCCCTGGGCCGGAGTTCGCCATCGACAGTATGCCAGGCTGATTATGGCGTAGAATGATCTCACCGCTAAAGCGGTAGCCAGGCCCACCAGTCCCATCCCCTAGGGGGTCTCCTCCCTGAACCATAAAATTCCTCTCCCAGCGATGAAACGTAAGACCATCGTAGAAGCCACGCTGAGCGAGATTGATAAAATTTGCGACCGTGGTTGGCGCCGCGCGCTCGTTAAGCTCGGCGGTAATGACACCAAGATTTGTTGTAATTTTCGCAACGAGAGACTCAGCCGCCACAGAGGGCAATACGATCAACATTCCGACAACGAAACCTACAACTCTCAGACAACCTGCCAAAAGACTAAAACAACCTAAAGCGCGCTTTGGCTGCAGGCTATCTCTTCGTAATCCGATGAATTTTTCCATATTAAACACCCTCTAACTCGTAATCGATAATAACAGGCGCATGGTCCGAAAAGCTCTGCTCGCGATAGATCGAAGCGCCCACTGTCGAATCCGCGATTTCGGGAGAAACAACGTGATAATCAAGTCGCCATCCCACGTTATTCGCTCGAGCCTGCCCACGATTTGACCACCATGAATACTGTTCTGCTTCAGCGTTCACTCGACGAAATGAGTCTGCGAACCCGACTTCGTCAAATAACTCATCAAGCCATGCCCTCTCCTCTGGCAGGAAACCTGAGTTTTTCATATTGCCCTTCCAATTTTTTATATCGATCTCTTTGTGGCAGATATTCCAGTCGCCACAGACGATATAGCGCCTATCATCTTGTGCGAGAGTCCGCATATGCTGCATGAAATAGTCCAAGAATCGCATTTTACGGGCCTGTCTCTCGTCACTGCTCGAGCCAGAGGGGAGGTAAAGCGAGATAACGCTTAAATCGCCAAAGTCGGCCTGCAGATAGCGCCCTTCTGTGTCCGCGATGTCTAGCCCAATTCCTCGATGAACCTTGTCAGGCTCTTTACGACTATAGAGCGCCGTGCCCGAATAGCCTTTTTTTTCCGCATCAAAATAATAGCAATAATACCCTTCAGGATTGAACTGCGGGTCTGTTAGCTGGTCCGCCTGCGCTTTCGTCTCCTGCAGGCAAACTATGTCTGCGTCGACTGTGGGCAGCCAGTCGAAAAACCCCTTACGAGAAGCGGCACGGATCCCATTACAATTCAGCGTTACGACTCTCATTTTTTTGTCTCACTCATTTATTTTCGCATGCAACTTACCCCTGAGGCTTTGCGTAGTCGGAGAAAGCTACGCACTGCTTAGGTGTTACCTATTCGTTACCATGTGACACAAATCACAGGCGACTAAGAAAATCCGCAGGGGGTTCGGGCATAAAATAGACTTTCTACAGGTTATATTTCGTTAAAAAATTTATTAAGTAATTGTAATATATAGATTATTATATTTTGACGGGGTTTCTCAGACTCGATTCATTACCGATAAAAAAAACCAAATAAAGTGTTACCAATATTCTCCGATTGTGTTACTATTTGCCCCGTTGCTGGATAGGGAGGCGTCGGGCCTCAGACTAAAGCAACACCTTAAGTTTAGGAGTATGTCATGAGCAACGCACTCAAAAGAGCGCGCCCCGTAGTAGAAGCCACTGTTGTTAGCGTAGCGTTAATAATCGCCGCCCTATCAGTGCCCGCTGCGATAGTGCTCGCTAGCGTATAAACGCAGCAACAAAGGAATTAACAGTGCTCGCCAGCAATCGCGAGCACAGGTAAAGGTGAATGACGCCGAGTCAGGACTCGATTTCCCTCGCATTATTTCTGTGCATCTTGAACACCAAATTTCTCCCCGAGGTTTGGTGTTTTTTTTGCCTTAAAAAGAGACCACTTTTAACTTATCGACGAAATTACAGGGCTTATGACTGCTATCTAACTGCTCTGCGATCACCCGATCCCACCCCGTCGCGCAGGCGCCCGGTGAGCCGGGCAAACAGAAGACAATGACATTATTGGCAATCCCCGCAAAAGCACGGGATTGTATTGTCGACGAACCAATTTCAGTATGGGAGAGCTGGCGAAAGAGTTCACCAAAGCCATCGATGGACACGTCAAATAACGGCTGAATCGCTTTCTGAGTATTATCGCGAGGGGTAAATCCAGTTCCTCCGGTCATCAGTATTACCTGTACGCCCGGATCGGCAATTAGCTGAGAAACCTCAGCTCGCAATTGGTAAACATCATCTTTAATGATGCTTTTATGACAAAGAAAATGGCCCGCAGAGCCTAGGCGCTCCACAAGCACGGCGCCCGAGCGATCAGTTTCCTCGGTCCGAGTATCAGACACTGTTACCACCGCTATTCGCAGGCTTTCCCTCTCTTCACTCATTTATTGTCCTTCCTGTCTGCTTCACGCAATCGACAACGACACACGCGGTCCATTCCATCGCGCCCATGCCGCAAACGAGTGACGTTTCGGCGGATCAAAACGGCACTAACCGCCTGTCATGCTCATTAATCGAATGGGTTGTGCGTGGTCTTTTTCGTAAAAATAGTGCCGCTCGGGTTTAAGATCCATCGCCGCTACTATCGCGTCGCGTAGCATTGATTCGCTGAAATCTTCTGCCCTTAAAATTGCCCTTAGGTCCATCGAGTGCTCATTTCCCAGGCATAGGAGTAATCGACCCTCAACTGTGACCCGAACCCTATTGCAGTCACCACAAAAATTATGAGTAACTGGAGAGATGAAACCGATACGCGATTTATAACCCTTTACGTCTACGTAACGCGAGGGCCCTGCGGTTTTAGCCGCACTCTCAGAGAGCTCGAAGCGCGAACTTAAAAGCTCTCTAACCCATGCGTTACTGCAGGTAGTGTCCTCACGCGCATGATCGGAGGCTTCTCCAAGTGGCATTTCCTCAATAAAGGCGATGTCGATATCGCGCGCCAATGCGTATTCCGCCAAATCAATGACTTCGTCTTCGTTATAGCCGCGCATGATGACGCTGTTGAGCTTCACTCTATCAAAACCCGCTGCTCTCGCTGCGTCTATTCCTTCGAGTACTTTATCTAGCTTCCCCACTCTGGAAATCCGTTTAAAACGTTCAGCGTTGAGGCTATCGATACTCACATTTACCCTTGTGACGCCTGCGGCACGCAACGGTTCGGCGTACTTATCAAGCTGAGCACCATTGGTTGTCATCAGTAGTTCCTTCAGATCCGAGAGTTGCCCTAAGCGCTCTACGAGGCTGAGTACATCGCTGCGCACCAGTGGCTCACCACCCGTCAAACGAATCTTTGTTACTCCAAGATCAACGAAAGCTTTGGCAACGAGAAACAACTCCTCAAGACTGAGTATTTCTTTGCGCGGCAAAAACGTCATTTCCTCGGTCATACAATAAACGCAGCGAAAATCGCATCGATCAGTAACCGACAACCGAATGTAATCGACTCGGCGTCCGAATTTGTCAACTAACGCCTTGCGGTTAGTGCCGCTGTTACTTGCTGCCATGCTGCAGATCCTTTTCCATTGCAGTTGAGGTTCTCGGCCAATTAAATGAGCCTAACTATACCTCTCTTCACACTGTATTGCAGGCCTCGAAGGCCAGTTCTATCGCATCACCTGAGCAGCTGGGCCGCGATGACACAGAGGGTACATCCCATCAGGGTGTCGATGACCGGGGCCGCACGTAACACGAGAAATCTAACCTGCGGGCGGCCGATGACTATAGAGAGCCAAGCAAACCAAGCGAAGGTGGCGAGCACCAAATAGCTACCATAGATCAGTTGTTGCGCTATTGCCGTCGCAGGATCAATTACCACAGCAAACAAGGCAAGAAAGAAGAGTGTCGCCTTCGGATTTAGACCATTCGTAGCAAAGCCAGTGACAAAAGCGCGGCGCGCAAGCTGCATAGACGGAGTTGGCGCATCAACTTCAGAGATCTCTAGACTTACGGAGTTTGATGAACGCCGTAGCCGAAATTCACGAAATGCCGAATAAAGCGACTGGCCTCCCAGAAAAATCAGCAGAATTGCAGCACCCACCTTCATGCCCGAAAACAGAGTAGGCGAACTCGCGATAATTACAGCGACGCCCAAAAGACAGTAACTTACATGGAGGCCGATACCGGATGCGATACCGGCACTCGCCCAAAGCCCAGCAAAGCTCCCGTTCTTGAGTGTCTGCCGGAGCACGATGGCAAAATCAGGACCTGGCGAAGTTACCGCTAGAAGGTGCGCTAGAGCGATCGTACCAAACTCGGTCCAATTCAACGGCTACTCGACCTCGTCACTAATCGTAAGCCTGATAACTCCCTTCTGAGTCTTATGGGCAAAATCGTCAGAAACGATGCGATAATCGCCTCGTGAAGGGTTCGCCGTACCGGAAAGAGACACTAATGCCGAAACGCGAACCAAATCTGCCGAACTGAGATTGAATGGCCCTACTTGCGAGGAATTATCCAGGACAATCGTCGCAGGGAGATCGGCAACCCGAAGCTGCGCTGCAGCGAGCGGCGGCATTCCTTCGCGCTCTGCATTACGCACAGCGACAAAAACCCGCAAATCAGGCGGCACCACCAAACCCTCAGCCAGAGCAAGTTGAACCTCTATCACAGGTTCTGCTATCTGCTCGCCAGATTCTTCTTGCATCAACCTCTGTGCATTGGCAATTTCTGCACGAAGGGACTGAGCCTCAGGAGAATTCGGGTCGAGCTGAATAAGTATCCGCCAATTAGCGATAGCAGCTTCGTAGTCACCTCGGTTCTGTGCATCCGCTGCAAGCAATTGAATGATGGCAATCTCGTTGGGATTGATCGCACGCGCTTGTTCTATGAGCGCATCGAGCTCAGGAGTGAACTGAAACTCAGATTTAATGTAGAGAGCAAGTGCCGCACGCCCAAGCACTAGCGCTTCCTCGGGCTCACCACTAAGCCGCTGCGCTGCTTGACGATAAGATATTTCAGCCTCGTTAAATCTACCTATTGTCGCGAAGTTTTCACCCAAAAAATACCAAACCCAAGGATTCTCATTCCCATTCTTAACCAAATCACCCAGTTGAGTCACAAGAGCCGAGGCAGCAGCAACATCTCCTCGCGCGGCGAGCGACTCTTGAAACAATCCCATGACTTGGACGTCTTCAATGAACCCCCAGCGTTTATAGAGAGCGACAGACATTGTAGGAAGCACGATAACGATCAGGCCTACAATGAGCCAACCACGAGGGGAATGAGCAGACACCTTTCTATTCGGCATCGACTCTTCGACGTCATCTAGCAGAGACTGCTGTAATTCTCGCAGCAGAACGGCGTGTTCGTCTGCCTCTATTTCGCCGTCCGCAAGATCCTGAGCAAGTTCACTTTCTCTTTCCGCAAAAAGCCGAAGATTCTCGCTGCGCTGAACGCTATCGACCGCCACTTCATCGGCCCCGTTCGCTCGATAGAAAGGGACCACAAAAAAAGCAAGCGCTAGAGCGGCAAGCACTGCAGCTAAACTCCAAAAAAGCATAATAATCCTGTTGTTCTCTCTGTTTGCCGCGTCGAATTCGCGCTAATTAGTTGCTAGATAGCCCTACTCATTTGAGTTCTTGGCAACGGCTTTCGACCTATCGTGTTCGGCGATTAACGCGTCTAGACGGCTCTTTGAGTCACCCGTAACAACCACCGGTTCCGCGTCCATTTTCTTGGCCTTTCGCCAAATATTTACAAGCACTATTGCGCCAATGAGGAAAAATAAAAGAGGACCGAACCACAGCAATATAGTCTCAGGTTTTAACCTCGGCTTATAGAATATGAAATCGCCGTAGCGTTCATACATAAATTGTTCAATCTGCTCGTCGCTCATCCCCTCCATGATCATCCGATGCACTTCACGGCGCAGATCTTCCGCCACGCCGCCGGTGGACCCTGAAAGACTAGTGTTTTGACACATGGGACAGCGAAGTTCGTCCGACAGCGAACGGAACCTTTTTTGCTGTTCTTGCGTTTCAAATTCGAATGTATCGACCTGGGCGAAACTTAACCCCGGCAGAGAAACAGCAAGAATCGACAACGCAAGGCATAGAAAACTGAAACCACTGAATTTTCTTAGCCGCACTTGACTCGTTAAATGACTACTCATCATTCGGCCTCTTCCGCTCTGAGCTCAGCGATCGCCGGCTCAAACACTTCACGCCATATCGTTTCATCGAGAACGCTGACATGTCGATAGCGAATAACTCCCTTACTATCGACCAAATAAGTTTCTGGTGCGCCGTAGACGCCAAGGTCAATACCAAATCGCCCTGGTTCATCGAGTATACTGAACGCATAAGGATTACCATTATCCTCCAACCAATTAAGCGCCAGCGCTTTTTGGTCACGATAGTTAACACCAACGATGGGAATCTCACCTGATTCAGACAGACGCATAAATGTGGGGTGCTCAACTAAGCATGGCAGACAATAGCTACCCCAGACGTTAAGAAGAAAGGGTTCGGACGGCAAAGAGTCGTTGGTTACGGAGGTACCATCAACGGTCGTGAGATCAAACGCCGGCATTGGCTTATCGATCAACATAGAAGGCAGCTCTTTACTGTCAAGATAAAGTCCCCGCCACATGACAAGCGCCAAAATAACAAAGGCGGCTACTGGCAGAAACGCGAGTGAACGATTCATCTTTGTTGACTCCAAATAGAATAAACTCCGAACACCTCATGCTGAGACAAACCCTAGAGCCCATTCTAGGATTAGGCTAGGAGCTTGTTTAGGACCTTATCTAGGGCCTTACCTAGGAACTACCTCAGCTGACCCTGCAGAAGGGACGTCGACTGACTGCTTCTTGTCAGCGTGCTTTTCGAGCGCTCGACGGTAGCGCTTGTCACCCGCCGCTACCACGCCGCCTAAGCACATAAAGATCGCGCCGAGCCAAACCCAGCGAACAAAGGGTTTGACGTAAATAGTCATCGACCAAGAAGCGGCGCCCTTCTCCTCACCAAGCGTAACGAAGAGGTCCCGCCAGAATCCGGCGTCAATTGCCATTTCTGTAGAAGGCGTTCCGCTGGCAAGATACAGGCGTCTCTCTGGATGCAATTCACGTAAAAATTCATCGCCACGGTAAACGTTGAGCGTTGCTTCCATGCCACGAAAATTGGGACCGGTTATTGGCTTAGCGCCGGCAAATTCGAACGCATAGCCGCCGAGGCTCATGCGCTCCCCGGGGCTCAGTAGCACGCTTTTTTCTGTGGAGTAGACACTCGTAAGGGCCGCCCCGACGACCATTATCGCCACCCCCAAGTGAGCGATCTGCATTCCATAGTAACTCAAAGGCAGCGAGGCCAGGCCAGCGCTGAGAGTTTTCTTATTCGCCACCTTATTTTTTATGTCCCTCACGGCAGACAAGAGTATCCAAAGGGCAAGAGCGATGGTAATCGTTGCCCCTAATCCGAATTCGAGAGTTATCGCAAGGGGTAGAACGACGCCAAGGCCGAGACTGATGACACCAACCCAGAGGAGCTGAGTGGACAGATAACGCCCTGATGTCTTCTTCCATCGAGAGATTGGTCCGACGCCGAGGACCAGCGCGAGCAATGCCATCAAGGGGACGAAAATCGCATTAAAGTAAGGAGGTCCAATAGAGATCAGATCATCGGTAAGCGCCTGATAAACCATTGGGAAGAGCGTCCCAAGAAACACCGAAGCAGCAGACACAACCAGAATGAGATTATTTACGAGAAGAAGCATTTCACGCGACAAAATCCCAAAACCGAAACGCCCCCGCAGTAGCGGCGCGCGCAGCGCGAACAGCAAGAGCGCCCCACCGACCGACAGTGTCAGAATAGCAAGAATAAAGACTCCACGCTCTGGGTCCGTCGCAAACGCATGAACTGACGTGAGCAATCCTGAGCGCGTTATGAAGGTGCCAAGCAGGCTCCCTGCAAACGCGAGAATCGCGAGCATCACTGTCCAGCTCTTGAATATCCCTCTCTTTTCAGTCACTGCGAGCGAGTGGATTAGTGCCGTGCCAAAAAGCCAGGTAATAAGCGGTGGGTTTTCGACCGGATCCCATGCCCACCAGCCGCCCCAGCCCAACTCATAATAGGCCCACCAGCTGCCAAGCGCGATCCCAATAGTGAGAATTGCCCAGGCGACATTCGCCCATGGCCGACACCAGCGCGCCCATGCAGCATCCAACCGGCCACTTAACAGCGCGGCCATAGCAAAAGCAAACACAACAGAAAACCCAACGTACCCCATGTAAAGCGTAGGCGGGTGAACAATAAAGCCGAAATCCTGTAGGGCGGAATTCAAATCAGCGCCGTCTGCAGGTGGCAGAGGCACGATTCGATCGAAGGGATTGGAGGTGGCTAGCATAAATAGCAGATAGCCTACACTCAGAAGCCCGAGAACGCCGAGTACACGCGCGACAAATTCGAGAGGCATGCTGCGGCTAAATATCGCTACCGCTAGCATCCAACCTGCGAGCATAAACGTCCAGAGTAAGAACGAGCCTTCGTGCCCTCCCCAGACCGCTGTCAATTTATAGCGAAATGGTAGTAAAGAGTTGGAATGTTGTTGAATGTAGGTAACCGAAAAATCGTCGATAGCGAACGAATACGTCAACAGCACGTACGCAAGGCCAATAAAAACAAAGATACCCGCGACTAAGGGTCTAGCTAGCCCCATGAAACGGGCGTTGCCGTTCGCTGCTCCGTAGAGAGGGAAAGTTCCGAGCAGCAAGCACAAGCAGAGCGCGAGAATGAGAGCAAAATGTCCTAGTTCTGGAAGCAAAGAATCCTACCTCGGTGCAGGGCACCATCTTTTGTTCTGGAAGAGCGAAGCGATAGCATGTAGCTGCTTTGCCCGAGTCTCAATCACATTTTACCGGTCCAAGCCTATTTCACGTCCTAGTAGCTAGGCTTATAACCCTCGCTTGGCATAACACCTTGCGCGCCAGTTCCTGCCGCGTCCAATGCGGCTTTGACCTCTGGAGACATATAATTCTCGTCATGCTTGGCGAGCACTTTAGAGGCTTGAAACACGCCACTCGAATCTACTCTACCCTCAGCGACGATGCCCTGACCTTCACGAAAGAGATCTGGAAGAATACCGACGTAATGGATCGGTACTTCGCTGACAAAATCAGTGGTTACAAAGTTGACGCTCAAACTGTCCTCCTCGCGTGCGATGGAGCCGTCTTTCACCATGCCACCGATACGGAAGTGCTGCCCATCCGGCACCTCGCCTTCGGCAACCTGTGTGGGCGTGAAAAACATATTGATGTTCTGTTTGAGCGCATAGAGCGTCAAACCGACAGCCGCGCTGAGCCCAAGAGTAATAAAAATGATAATACCTAACTTCTTTCTGCGATGAGGTTTCATGAATTATCTCCTTGCTGAGGGCGACGAGTATCAACAGCCCGTTGCGAAGCGGTCTCTCCGGTCTCGTCTAACTGGCCTCGCGATTCAGCTTTCGCGATCTGAACACCAGGCGTGGACCCGCTATTACGCGTGACTTGGTTCTCGATGCGCTCTCGGCGACGTAAATCCCTTAGCAAGGCGCTACGTCTCCTCAACGGCACGAGTATATTGACCGCAATGAATAACGCAAAAAGACCGTACACCGCCCAAACATTAAACGCATATCCACCCATGTCGATGAATTCGGCCCAGCTGTCGAATTGTATGGCGTTGATTAAATCCATGCTCTGTCGCTTCTCACTCTTTTACCGTTCAGCTGCGATCATCTCTTTCACCCAGAGCGCGCGGCGTTCCCGCTGCAAAATCTCGTTGCGTGTGGACAAAATCAAACTGACGCTCAAGAAAAGATAGACCCCCAAAATCATCAGCGCAGTCGCAATCCAAAATTCAGGGCCGTTCGCACTCCCACTCTGAAGCGAAACGGGACTGGCGGGCTGATGTAATGTGTTCCACCACTCAACCGAATACTTGATGATCACCACGTTGATACAACCTACAATGGACAAAAGCGCACATGCTTTCGCCGCTTTATCCGTGTCTTCAAGCGCTGATCGAAGCGAAACCACACCGAGCAAGAGAAAGAACTGGAACAGCATCGACACGAGTCGACTGTCGCTCCACTCCCACCAGGTGCCCCAACTAACGCTTCCCCAAATTGAGCCGGTTGCCAACGTAATAAAAGAGAACCAAGCGCCCAAAGCGGCCGCGTTCTTGGCAACCATGTCGGCGAGTTTCATCTTCCAAACCAGCGTGATTGTTCCGGCGACAGCCATCAGCGGAAAAAAGGCAAGGGAGGTCCCAGCAACCGCGACATGGACCACCAATATTCTCGAGGTATAGCCTTGCTGGTAATCCGGAGGCAGGAAGAGCAATGCCCATACGGTGGCTGTACCGATCACAAGAACAGTCGCGACGACGAGCCAAGGTAGCCATTTTGTTGAAAGCTCATAGAACCATTTAGGCGATCCTAATTTGGCGAACCATAACCACATACCACTCAATCCTCAAGACAAACGCTCTGCATCTTATATTCGGTAATTCGTTCAGCTGTTTATACCCTGCGAAGTGTATCACGAGCGGGAGCCGGCGGTCGCCGTTGTTGGTGTTACAACGTGTCGCTGAACGGGCTTTTGCACTCCTTGAACTACGTAACTGGGCGTGCTTCAGACCAAAATTACGGCTAACTTACACTAATACGCAGGGCTGCAGCAGAGGTGAGCGGAGCGAGGCTGAGCGAACCCGCGAGCAAGGCGAGTAAAAGCGTCAAATAGCCCCCTGAGGGGAGACCCGAAGCGCTCGCCTGCACGGCGAGTGTCCCGAAAATTAACACTGGCACACTGAACGGCAGGGTGATGACAGCAAGAATTAATCCTCTGCTTCCCAAACCAACAGTTAATGCTACCGCGATAGACCCTATTAGGCTAAGAGTCGGTGTCCCGATGAGCAAAGTTAGCATGAGAGTCGCATAGGACTCGGAAGGCAACTTGAGCATATAAGCTAATAGCGGAGACGCGATAACGACGGGCAGGCCGCTCACTAGCCAGTGCGCGATATTCTTTGCCAACACCAAAAAAAACAGTGGGTGTGGGCTCAGTAATAATATTTCCAAAGACCCGTCTTCAAAATCGCCTCGATACAAACTATCCATGGACAACATCGCCGATAGCAGTACAGCGATCCAGATGACACCTGCGGCTATCTCCGTGAGTCTCTCGCCCTCTGGGCTTATTGCCAAAGGGAACAGAGAGATCACAATGACGAAAAACATAAACGGATTAACGATGTCATTCTTGCGCTTAAACGCGATAAGCAGGTCGCGTTTAAGCGTAAGCATAAACGCTGAACGCGTGCTCGGTTTAACACCCACGGACAGCATATCAATTCACCCCGAGAGTCAGCCGCGAAACGCTGGGCATGGATAATTTATGGTGCGTAGTCACAATAACCGCACCGCCCTGTCGGGCATGGTCTGCTAGAGTCTGCTCGAGCTGGGCAACCGCATCTACATCTAGGGTTGTAAAGGGCTCATCTAACACCCAAAGCGTCGCTGGACTGAGACGCAAGCGTGCGAGGGAAACTCGCTGCTGTTGGCCCGCGCTCAGCGTATAACAGGGAGACTCTTCGAAACCTCGCAGCCCAACTGCCTCAAGCGCATCGAGCAGAAGCTGATCATTGACGTTACGCTGCATTCCCGCAGACCATCGCAAATTTTCAAGCGGGGTAAGAATTTTGTTAACTCCTACTCTGTGACCGAAATACAGCAGATCTCCAGCGAAGGATTCGGCCATATCGTCAGTCGACTCACCCCGCCAAATAATCTCACCGTCATAGCCATCATTCAGGCCGCAGAGGATTCTTAGGAGCGTTGTTTTGCCGCTTCCGTTGCTGCCGGCTATCTGGAGCACCGTGCCACATTCAACGACGAAGGACAGACCAGCGAATAACATGCGCTCATCACGTTCGCAGCATAAACCACGCACCTCGAGTAGAGGGGCGCCCAAGGCGACGGTAGATTCGGTGATTTGATTCATGCGCGATCTCGCGTTATGGGCGCGCAGGATAACGCTTCGAAGGGGCTGCTGCCAACCCGAAAGGGTCTTGCTCAGCGCCAATCGGCAAGGCGAGAGCGCAGACGCATCGCCGCTTGGCTGTGTATTTGGCTCACACGGCTTTCGCTCACGCCGATTACCTCGCCAATTTCTTTCAGGTTAAGCTCCTCATCGTAATAGAGCGCCAAGACAAGTTTTTCGCGCGGCGGCAGATTATCAATAGCTCTAGCCAGATGCTCTTTAAAGGTCGCGCGCTGTAGCCCATCGCAAGGGCCGGGTAGATCACCTACAGCGAGTTCGATCGCAGAATCATCACCTTCCATAATATCATCGAAGCTAAAGAGCCTGCTGCCACTTGCATCCTGAAGAATCGCGTAATACGCATTCAGGTCGATATCCATTTCTTTAGCGATATCTTGGTCTCTCGCGTCTTTACCAGTGCGGGCCTCGATGGCCTTAATCGCTTCAGCAACTTTTCGTGATTTACGATGAACAGAGCGCGGCGCCCAATCTCCTTTTCGCACTTCGTCGAGCATCGAACCACGAATCCGAATCCCAGCATAGGTCTCGAAACTAGCGCCCTTCGAGACATCGTACTTTTTCGCCGCCTCTAACAGGCCAATCATTCCCGACTGAACGAGATCGTCGACCTGAACGCTTGCGGGCATACGCAGAAGCAGGTGATGCGCGATGCGTTTCACAAGCGGCGCGTACTTCTCGACTACCATACTCATATTGGCGTCGCTTGCCTCGCCGTTTGGCAACACGTCCTCGAAAATCTTCGCCTCTGTGCCTTCAGTCATCTATGCCCCATCCTTCTCTTATTTTTATCTGTCCGTGAACCACTGCCAACACGCCCGAATAGTCTCAGTGAATTAGTGATAGCAAAGTCCATGCCAATGCAAAATATGCGACTAATTCCTCTGAGCTAACGCGCTTTTTTTTTCGGACCACCATATAAATTCCAACTAAGAACTCGTTGTCACTGCCCTCTGCGAAAGCACGCTCAGCCCTTTTGCTTAATCAATGAAAAACAGACATCGCTCGAGCAACGCGCTCCCCACGTGAAGTGATTTGCGCAAGCACGAGTAGATTGCGATTCACAGGGAAACAAACTAAGGAGAGGCGGGAAATGCGCAACTAGAAGCACATAATTACCAGATTAACTGTAATTAGATCAGTAAGAAATGAGGTTTAATAAAAGTTAATTAGAGGTTACTAGGTACGAGTTTTCAAGAAACCAAACCGTCTGCGTATCTTGAAATTGAGCGCCTAACGAGCAAAACCAAACTAGTGCGGAGCGACGATCCCACGCCCTGCTTATCACGTTAGCACCAAGATATGCCCAACCCTTAAATGCGCTAACAGACAACGCATTTAGCATGACAAAGAGAGCGACAAGAGGAAATGCGAAGACAAACGGAGGCGACATTACGCCTTGAATTTTCAAGTTAAGGAGACGCGCTTATCGCCAAAAATCCGCTAATAGCCCAGCTTGGCGTCAAAGTCACGGCGACGTCGCGTCAACTATCCGTCAACTATCCGCCGACTATCCGCCCACTATCCGTCAACAACTGCACTCTAGAGGCCTGCTATAGACCTCTGCTGACGCGAGCCAACTCAAACACCAGGGCACACAGGCTTAGACAGCACAGGAAAACTCTTTACCCCAACTTAAGCACGCGGCGGAGTCACGCCGGTTTGCCCCATATATTTTCCGCCGCGCTGCTTATAGGTCATCTCGCACTGCTCATCCGATTGGTAGAACAACATTTGAGCGACACCTTCGTTGGCATAAATCTTAGCGGGCAGCGTCGTAGTGTTAGAAAATTCTAGTGTCACATGCCCTTCCCATTCGGGTTCTAAGGGAGTCACGTTAACGATGATGCCGCAGCGCGCGTAGGTCGACTTCCCGAGACAGACCGTTAACACGTCCTTCGGAATTCGAAAGTATTCTACTGTCCGAGCTAGGGCGAAAGAGTTAGGCGGAATTATGCAGTAGGGCTCATCGATGGAAACGAAGCTCGACTCATCGAAGTTTTTAGGGTCCACCACACTCGTTGTATGCACGTTAGTGAAAATCTTAAACTCACTCGCACAGCGGACATCATAGCCATAACTCGACGTGCCGTAGGAGATGA
>Ga0255758_10000050_pt1 | contig 105832 bp, 120 predicted proteins | sample 011ome_24_FD_179958 | JGI IMG/M metagenome (GOLD analysis project Ga0255758, IMG submission 179958) | Coastal salt marsh microbial communities from the Groves Creek Marsh, Skidaway Island, Georgia - 011513CT metaG (version 2) | ecosystem: Environmental > Aquatic > Marine > Intertidal zone >... | reverse complement strand
GCCAGGATCAAACTCTCCATGATATCCAATATTTATATGTTTTGAATTAAATCTAACTTTAAAAACTCAATTTTGTTGAGCTCGGTGGACTTATTGATTTCAAATCCTGAAAACTACAGTAGCTTCTCAAACTCGATATTGTCAACCCCGGAAAAAAACAAAATTTATTTTTCTTAATTAGATTTTATTTTTAGCCAGTTTAATGAATAAGAGCATCAAGAATAAATTTAAGTAATGATCTGTAAATTCAATTTAAATAAATGTTGAAAAGATTGTTGATTATTCTATGATTAATATATTGTCTGTACTGAATAATAATAGGTAATCAAATATGATCAGTGATACTCAAATCTTTGTTGCACTTATTTTAGCGCTAGTATCTTTAGTTCTTGCAATCCGATTAGGAAGAGCTCTTTATCAATAATTAGAACTCAACTATATTTAACATTCGAAACCATGAAATAAAAATCGTTTTGAAATTTAAAAATAAAAAGGTTATATGTACATAAAATGACACAAAACTAATAAATAATTTAAATATAAAAAAACCGTGACAGCAAATCTAGAAAAAACGAATGAACGTTTAGTTTTCCCTTTTACAGCAATAGTAGGGCAAGAAGAAATGAAATTAGCTCTTTCACTAAATGTAATTGATCCTAAAATTGGGGGAGTTATCATTATGGGTGACAGAGGAACTGGTAAGTCTACAACAATTAGAGCCATAACTGATATACTTCCAAAAATAGAAGTAGTTAAAGATGATCCTTTTAACTCGCATCCTACTGATTTCGATTTAATGAGTGAAGATATTAGAAAGGCTGTAGAAAATGGTGACAAAATTGAGACTACGGAAAAAAAGGTTGCTATGGTAGACCTACCTTTAGGGGCGACTGAAGATAGAGTATGTGGAACTATTGATATAGAAAAGGCTTTAACTGAAGGTGTAAAGGCTTTTGAACCTGGTTTGCTAGCCAAAGCCAATAGGGGAATTTTATATGTGGATGAAGTTAATTTACTAGACGACCATTTAGTAGATATATTATTAGACTCTGCTGCTTCGGGGTGGAACACAGTAGAAAGAGAAGGGATTTCAATTCGACACCCAGCTCGTTTTGTATTAGTAGGATCTGGAAACCCAGAAGAAGGAGAACTACGACCTCAATTATTAGATAGATTTGGGATGCACTCAGAAATTAGAACAGTAAGAGATCCTGAGCTTAGAGTACAAATTGTAGAACAAAGGTCTTCATTTGATAAAAATCCACAAGAGTGTCTTCAACAATACAGCACTGGTCAAGAGGAATTTAGACAACGTATCATTAGAGCACAAGAAATCCTAGGTGATGTTTCTTTAGACTACGATCTAAGAGTGAAAATTTCTCAAGTATGTGGTGAACTAGATGTTGATGGATTAAGAGGTGATATCGTTACTAATAGAGCGGCTAAAGCATATGCTGCATATAATAATAAAACTGAAGTAACAGTGGAGGATATACAAGCCGTAATCACTATGTGTCTACGTCATAGATTAAGAAAAGATCCATTAGAAACTATTGATTCTGGTGATAAAGTACAAAAAGTTTTTGATTCAGTTTTTAACGCTGTTTAAAAATAAAAAAAAAATAGGCTCAGCAGGATTCGAACCTGCATTAGAGACTTAGAAGGTCCCTGTCCTGATCCCTTAGACGATGAGCCCTCATTGTTAATTAAAATATAATAATCAAAGTTTTCTTCGATATAAGTGGGCGGTACTGGATTTGAACCAGTGACCACCTGCTTGTAAGGCAGGCGCTCTACCGCTGAGCTAACCGCCCATTGAATTAATTAACATTCATGTTTTTTCCAATAACGATATACTAGCATCATAATCATCATTTATGCAACAGCTTTTCGAGAATAATTAAAAAAAAATATATTATCCATAATAAAAAGCTAAAATTTTAACCAACAAAAAACTTATATTTATTTTTTTTATATTTAATATTGAAAGCAAGCTTAAATTAAAATCTCATCAACATAAGAGTCAAATTGCAATATTCAATCCAAATATAGTAATGCTAAAAATACAAAAAATAAGAAATAAGTATGATTGTATAAAATCAGCAAGAATTTTAGTAGATCCAGATCTTATAGTTTTATTAATTAATAAAAAAGCTCTAGATATATTAGAAGCAGATAAAAAAAACATTATTGGGAATAATATTCTCTTATATTTACCGAATGAGATCAGATTTATTCTTCTACCAAAAATAAAAAAATTATTAAGAGGAATAAATAATAAATTTATCAAAAAAAGCGAAAAAAACAACAAAAATTCCAGATTTAAAATATTCTTAATTAGGGAGAAAAATAGACAGATAAAAATATATATAGAGGAAATTAGAAAAAAAAATCAGGATCAGTCTTTAACGAATACAAGGTTAAGTGATTTATCTCATGAGTTGAGAGCACCTCTATTTAATATAAGGTCATTTTTAGAAACTTTATATGAATATGACAATCAATTAACTTCTGAACAGAGACTCGAATTTTTAGAAATAGCAACTACTGAAACTAATAGATTGAATAATTTAGTTAAAAATATTCTAGATTTCGCCGAGTTAGATAATCAAAAAAATTACATTATTTCTCAATCCTCACTTAATCGTACTATAGACGAAGTAGTTCAGATTAATCAATTAACTGCAATTAATAAAAAAATAATACTGATTAAATCAGTTAATAGTAACAATCAAAGAGTAGTGTCACATTACAGTTCATTGACTAGAATATTATCGAATCTGCTGAATAATGCAATTAAATTTACTTATCCTAAAGGAATCATTAGTATTACAACAAAAAACTTACAATCGAAATTTTTACACCAACAAAAAGTAAGATCAGTGGTGAAAATTTCAATCGTCGATACAGGCATTGGAATTTCAAAACAAGATAATAAAAACATTTTTAATCGTTTCTCAAGAGGAAATAAAAAAACTCATTTGATTACAGGTTCTGGTTTAGGATTACCAATAGTAAAAGAAATTTTATCTAAACATAATCAGACACTCAATCTTCTTAGTCATATAAAAAAAGGTAGCCAGGCCTCTTTCACTCTTAATGCTATTAAGTAATTGTTTTTATTTTAAAGCTGGAGAAGGGACTTGAACCCGCAACCTACTGATTACAAATCAGTTGCTCTACCAATTGAGCTACACCAGCTATGTTTCATACACATTACTATACAATAAAATCTTTAATATAGTAAAGTACTTTTTCATTTATTATCTTTAAATTAAGATATATACTACATCAATATATTGTAAATACTTACTAAGTAAAAAAATATATGTAATATTGCTTATTAGCAATAAAAAATTGAAACAAAATAAAACTTTACGGAGAAAAATATAAACTATGTCCCGATACAGAGGAGCTGTAGTAAGAATTATACGTCGTTTGGGAGAGCTGCCCGGACTAACTAGAAAGACAACTCGTCGAAGTTCTCGTCCAGGACAACACGGTGATCAGCCTAGAAAACCATCTGAATATGCTATTCGTTTAGAAGAAAAACAAAAGCTACGATTTAACTACGGATTAACAGAGAAACAACTTCTACGTTATGTCAGAGATGCTAAAAGAATTAAAGGATCTACTGGTGAAGCATTACTACAATTATTAGAAATGCGTCTTGACAATATAGTGTTTAGGTTAGGTATGGCTCCAACTATACCTGCTGCAAGACAACTAGTTAATCATGGGCATATATGCATTAACGGTAAGAGAGTTTCTATACCAAGTTATCAGTGTCAAACTAGCGATGTTGTCAGTGTACGTAAAAATTCCCGTTCTAAACAACTCGTGGAAAATTATATGTCTTTTCCAGGTTTAGCTAACATTCCGAGTCATCTAGAAATAGATAAAGAACAATTAGTTGGAAAAGTTAACGGTATAATCGAAAGAGATTGGGTGGCACTACAATTAAATGAATTATTAATCGTTGAGTACTACTCTAGAAAAGGCTAAAAACAACTCTTATAGCTTAAAAATTATATGTAAAAGAAAAATTACCAAGAGTTTTCTTCACTGGGTAAAGTGTCTGAAGTAACCAACCAGATCATACCTTTGTAAAATCTTTGCAAGGATTTTATTTTAGTAGCTACATATTGATCTATTGTTTTCTTAGCGGAAACATCCTTTCCTGATTCTGATGCTTGTACTAATTGTTTCGAATGCATGTAAGAATCATATGGTGGAACAAAAACAGTTTGTTGTGTTAAGGTAACATCACTTTTCTCTAAATCTAGCAAATAATTTTCCAAATTATAAATTTCCAAGTGAGGCTTTTCTGGTAAGTTTAGTTCCTTATTTTTTTGTCTATATAAGTTCCATACTTTATAAGCATCATCTTTTTTAAATAGCAAGATCTTCTTATCGTTACTGAAAACATTCTCAAAATCGTATTTAGATAACGTAAATTTATTTTTATCTAACTGACTTCGGTTTTCATTTATTTTAATTAGGTAAATAGGGTTGCCTTGAAACCATTGTTTCTTATATTTTTGTTTAGGATGAAAATGCAAAATTTTGCTATAAGTATAATCGTTCAGTAAAAGGTCAATTTCTTCCAAATCAGCAATTAATTTAGCTTGCATTCTAGGTTTCGAAGTTCTATTTAGTTCGTAAAAAGTATCTAAACCTACTGTTTTAACATTTAATCCGATTTCTTCTGCTCCTTTAGGATCTTTCTTGCAAACTTCCTGTAGATAAGTCTCAGCATCTTCCTTATTAACAAAAAACAAACCTAGACTTACTGCTCCTCTATCTTGCTTCCAAAGAAAATTATCATAGTATTTGTCATATAACCATTCCATCGAGTTTTTTGGTGGCATGCTTCTTGGAGAAGCTATAACAATTTCGTTATAACCATTAACTACTGTATAGATTGGTATTTTTTTTAGTTTAGATAGAATTGCTTTTTGCTGTTGAGTCGGAAAATCAGGTTGTCTCTGATTATTAAAAAGATTTGGAATCTTTGCTGGTTTTGAAAATAATTTCAAATCTTCATCGATGTTTACTCGTAGAGAATTTCCCTTAGTATTATGAAGATAATCTTCAATAACGACATCATCTTTACTTTTTATATCCACTTCTATCCCACGACATGAATATAAAGAAGAAAGCATTTTTGAAACAGGATCTTGATCTGTCTGTGCTGCTATTACCTGTATTGATGGTGGAAATAATATATTACTAATGTGTTCTAAAATATTATTCATTATTTTTGAAACGTTAATTATTTAGTTAATTCAAAAATCATAACTCTATAAATTCTAATTTAGTTTCTTTAATGATAAAAAAAACATAATTTCACTTTTACTTTATATACCATCTTCAGCTCTTATCATCTATAAAAAAAAATATTTTCTAAAAGGATTCATGAAAAAGAAAATAAAAAAGAGTAACTATAAGTAAAACTTATACATCGTATAAACAATGCAATTGACTTGGTATTTAAATTCCTGATAACATATTTCTTAAGTATAAAATAATAAGTTGCTTAATCTAATTAATATAGACTAACAACTAAACAATAATATATATGTATTACTCATAGCAGTGTACACATATTTTAATTCTGTATTGACTATAACCTTTAAAGGAGGAATGTATGTCTCAATCCGTAGAATCACGGACTCGAATCAAAAACGAACGTTACGAATCTGGTGTAATCCCTTACGCTAAAATGGGTTACTGGGATGCTGATTACCAAATCAAGGACACTGATGTATTAGCTATGTTCCGTATGACACCTCAAAAAGGTGTTGACCCAGTAGAATGTGCTGCAGCGATCGCTGGTGAATCTTCTACAGCTACTTGGACTGTTGTATGGACAGACCTTTTAACAGCTTGTGACCTTTACCGTGCAAAGGCTTACCGTGTTGACCCTGTTCCAGGTGCAGCAGATCAATACTTTGCTTACATCGCATACGAGTTAGACCTATTTGAAGAAGGTTCTTTAGCTAACTTAACTGCTTCTATCATCGGTAACGTATTTGGTTTCAAAGCAGTTAATGCATTACGTTTAGAAGATATGCGTATGCCTGTTGCTTTCTTAAAGACTTTCCAAGGTCCAGCTACTGGTGTAGTTGTAGAGCGTGAAAGACTTGATAAGTACGGTCGTCCTTTACTAGGTGCTACTGTTAAGCCTAAGTTAGGTTTATCTGGTAAGAACTACGGTCGTGTTGTATACGAAGGTCTTAAGGGTGGTCTTGACTTCCTTAAGGATGATGAAAACATCAACTCTCAACCATTCATGAGATGGAAAGAGCGTTTCTTATTCGGTATGGAAGGTGTTAACAGAGCTGCTGCTGCTACTGGTGAAGTTAAGGGTCACTACTTCAACATTACTGCAGGTACAATGGAAGATATGTACGAGCGTGCTGAATTCTGTAAGGAAATCGGTACAGTTATTTGTATGATCGACCTTGTAATCGGTTACACAGCTATCCAAAGTATGGGTATCTGGGCTCGTAACAACAGCATGATCTTACACTTACACCGTGCTGGTAACTCTACATACTCTCGCCAAAAGACTCACGGTATGAACTTCCGTGTTATCTGTAAGTGGATGCGTATGGCTGGTGTGGATCACATCCACGCTGGTACAGTTGTAGGTAAGTTAGAGGGAGACCCTCTAATGGTTAAAGGTTTCTACGATACATTACTAGAAACTAAGACAGAAGTTAACTTAGTTGAAGGTTTATTCTTCGCACAAGATTGGGCTTCTCTAGCTAAGTGTATGCCAGTTGCTTCAGGTGGTATTCACTGTGGTCAAATGCACCAATTAATCAACTACTTAGGTGACGACGTAGTTCTTCAATTTGGTGGTGGTACAATTGGTCACCCAGATGGTATCCAATCAGGTGCTACAGCTAACCGTGTTGCTCTTGAGTGCATGGTAATTGCTCGTAACGAAGGTCGCGACTACGTAAACCAAGGTCCTGACATCTTAAGAGCTGCTGCTAAGAGCTGTGGTCCTTTACAAACAGCTTTAGATCTATGGAAGGATATTACTTTCAACTACGCTTCTACAGATACAGCTGACTTCGTTGAAACAGCTACAGCTAACCGATAAGATTTTAATTATCATTAACAAATAGCTCCATTTTATATCAAATTAAAATGGTGCTATCTATCTAAATAATAAACCTAAAGGAGTATCAACCGTGAGATTAACACAAGGTGCATTTTCTTTCCTTCCAGACTTAACAGACGAGCAAATCGTTAAGCAAGTACAATACGCAATCAACAGAAACTGGGCACTTAACGTTGAGTGGACAGACGATCCTCACCCACGTAACTCATACTGGGAATTATGGGGTCTTCCATTATTCGGTGTTAAGGATGCAGCTGCAGTAATGTTCGAGGTTAACGCTTGTCGTAAGGCTAAGCCTAACTACTACGTAAAAGTTAACGCTTTCGATAACTCACGTGGTGTTGAAAGTTGTGTTCTTTCGTTCATTGTACAAAGACCAACTTCTAACGAGCCTGGATTCCAATTAATGAGAATCGAAGAGCACTCAAGAACAATCAGATACGCTATTCAACCATACGCAACTGCACGTCCTGCAGGTGAGCGTTACTAATTTGCTGAATAAGCTATAATAAGGGATGTAGATACAGCAATTAACTTTGCAAGTATCTGCATCCCCTTTATTTATAAAAAAAATTAATATGAGTCAATTAGTCAACCTACAAGAAGAATACGAAAAAAGACAAATACAAGAAGTACTCGATCAACTAGATAGAGACTTAATAGGTTTAGTTCCCGTAAAAACTAGAATTAAAGAAATTGCAGCTTTATTATTAGTCCACAGATTAAGAAAAGTATTAGGCTTGACTTCAACTAATCCTGGATTACACATGTCTTTTACGGGCAGTCCTGGAACAGGTAAGACAACAGTTGCATTAAAAATGGCTGATATTTTATTCCGTCTAGGATATATAAAAAAAGGTCACTTAATCACTGTTACTCGAGATGATTTAGTGGGACAATACATTGGGCATACTGCACCAAAAACAAAAGAAGTACTTAAACGTGCAATGGGAGGAGTCCTATTTATTGATGAAGCTTATTACCTTTATAAACCTGATAATGAAAGAGATTATGGTGCTGAGGCTATTGAAATTTTACTACAAGTAATGGAAAACCAGAGAGATGATTTAGTTATCATTTTTGCTGGGTATAAAGATAGAATGGATAGTTTCTATGAATCTAACCCAGGCTTATCTTCCAGAGTAGCAAACCACGTAGATTTCCCAGATTATAGTCCAGATGAGTTACTACATATTGGTAAAATGATGCTGGAAGAGCAACAATACAGGTTGACTCCAGAATCAGAAACGGTGTTATTAGACTATGTGACTCTAAGAATGCAAGAACAGCATTTTGCGAATGCTCGTAGTGTTCGTAATGCTCTTGATAGAGCACGAATGAGGCAAGCTAACAGAATGTTTGCTGCGGGAGCTAAAGTATTAACTAAAGCAGATTTAGTTACTATCCAACCTGAAGATATCTTAAAGAGTCGTTTATTTAGCAAATAAGAGTTTTCTTATTCTTATTTATACATAAGAAAAAAGATTCTTAAGAAAATGAATATAAAAGTTCAATGCTTTATCTTGCCACTAGTTAATTAAAATAATGATTAGAGGCAAGATAAAGCATTGAACTTTTATATCAGGAAAAATCTACAACTATTAGTCTAAATAGGAAGAATAGCAGAATAAATCTTGTCTACTGAAAAAAAAAATATGTATATGAGCAATTTAGATGAAAATCATTATATATTAGATAAACATTCTTAAAAAATATGTACGTAAAAAGAAAAATATACTATTATTATTTTATATAAGACAAATCTGGCGGTATAGCCAAGTGGTAAGGCAAGGGATTGCAAATCCTTGATCCCCAGTTCAAATCTGGGTGCCGCCTAATGGCTGCTAAGTCTTAACAGGGGGTGTGGTGGAATGGTAGACACAACAGACTTAAAATCTGTTGACTTTACGGTCGTGAGGGTTCAAGTCCCTCCACCCCCATAAAAAGTTTTTGATTTTTTAACTAAGCACGTAGATATTCAGAATTAACTTTTGAATCTCTAATTAATGAAATTTTACCTGTTCTAGCTATTTCAATAATACCAAATTTCGACAAGACTTGCTCTATTGCGCACATTTTCCCCGGATCTCCTGTAACTTCTACAATTATGGAACTCTCAGATAAATCAACAACTTTTGCACGAAAAATTTGCACTATGTCTAAAATTTCAGATCTATTAGCAGCATTAGTAGTAATTTTTATTAACATCAGTTCTCTTTCAACTGATGGTAAATTAGTGATATCTTGAACTTTTAGTATATTAACTAACTTATATAATTGATTTGTTAGTTGCTCAATGGTTCTATGATCTGAAGGTACTACCATTGTAATTCTCGATATTCCTAATTTTTCTGTAGGTCCTACAGCTAAACTATCAATATTAAAACTACGTCTGGCAAATAGCCCAGCAATACGCGTTAACACTCCAGATTCGTCTTCAACAAGTACAGATAAAGTATGTTTCATAAATATAGTTATTTTTTAGAATCTTACAAAGAAAGAACCATCTAATAATTATTAGAATATTGTAATATCACAACATTGTAAATTACATTTTCCTAGATAACAAGAATTTAATTTTTTACTTAAAGGATACACCTGGCTGGGTTCGAACCAGCGACGTCTTTACAGAAACGGATTATGAGTCCGGTGCCTTCGACCACTCGGCCACAGATGCATTGTTTGGAGCTGGTGGGATTTGAACCCACGTCCATTTCAGCTTACATAGCACACTCATTCACAAGTTTATCTTTGTTCAATACTCAAAGATAGTATCTTTTTTAATCCACTAATTTTAGAAGTATGGAATTGGATGTTATAAGCTAAATTTCTTCCTTAATTTTTGCTTTGACTTATTTTTTAGACCGACAATATTAAAACTGTTAGTCCTTAAACTAAAGCTACCTTACGAGAAAAAGGTACGATGTTATTTGCATTTATTTTTAGTAAGCTTTATTAACAAGAAATGCTCAATCTTGACTTGCATCACAATACTACTCTTTCCAAAATGTCGATACCAATAACAGCCCCTAATAAATAGTAATACAATGTATAACACAAAAAAAAACTAATTTCCAGCTTTCTTCTGAAAACCTAAATAAACCTATTATAGAGACTAAATCTATGAATAAAATTATATATTCCTATCTATTTATTAGTAAAAATATAATCATTGCTTACCAAATATGTAATTAGGCATGGCGGGAATTGAACCCACGACTACCAGGTCCGGAATCTGGTACTCTATCCACTGAGTTACACGCCTAAAAAATAACATCCCAATGATTATACCGAATATATAACAAAAGTATCTAAAAATAAACTATGACCTAAAGAATATCTCGCTATTACATTGCTAATATAAGCATTTTGCGTATACTTGTTTATTTTTCGTGGTTGAGCAAAAAACATTTCTGTTAGCCCTTTGCCACCTCTTTTTCTAGTTAATTCAACTAATCCTAATTCTGAAAATTGTACAATTTTTGGTTTTTGGTCGTCTTCTTTTAGAAATGATTCAAAATATAATAATAGCTCCAATTGATCTTGTTGTTCCTTCATATCAATAAAATCAACAATTATAACACCAGATATGTCCCTTAACTTGATATGTCTAGCTATTTGCTTAGCTGCTTTTTTATTAACCAATAGAATAGTTTCTCTGGGATTATTCAGATAATTAAATGATCCAGAATTAACGTCAATAGTTGTCAAAGCTTCTGTTTTTTCAATAACTATGTAGCCTCCACCTAGTAAGTTTATTCTTGGTTGGAGTAAATCATAGACTATTAAATCTAAATTATAATCCCGAATAATGAACCTATAACTATTAAAATATTTTATTAATAATGAGGAATTTCTCTTTAAATTCCATCTTGTAATAATTGAGGCTATTTTTTTACTTCCTTTACATGAATCAATAATAATAGTATCAATTTTTTCTGTGTACAACTTATATAAAATTTTAGAAACAAAATTTTTATTTTTACTAACTAGAAATGGTGGGCTATCATAACTTATTCGATTACAAATACAATCCCATTCGTATAATAAAGAATAAAAATCCTGGAGAATGTTTTCTAAACTAGCACTTACAGCTATTTTATTCACCAAAATACCTACTGATTTTGGCTTTACTAGTGTAAAAAGGTTTTTTATATACAGTATTTCTATACTGTTCTCAAGATCACGAGAGAATAAAATTTTATTTTCAAAAGGCAATAAAGTTAGATATCTGCCTCTTAGACTAATTTCTCCAGTAACAGAAGGTCCTTTATTACCAGTAGGCTCTTTAAGTATCTGAACCATCACAATAGCATTAGGATTTAAATGGTTAGTAATATTATTACTAGTGTTCTTCTGTTTTAAGTGTCCCAGATTACTAATGTGGATAAAACCATTTGCTTCAGAGTAATCTAGACTTATAAAGGCAGCATTAATACTAGGTAATACAGTTTGCACTATGCCTATATAAATATCTCCAATTTGATAGTGTCCTCTGTGAATCACTAAGTCTGTAATAATTTGCCTATTATCATAAACAGACGCTATCTTATTTTGCTCAGCCAGAACAATTGTATTCACCATTTGAATAATAATTGAGGTATTTGTTTCGAATCAATAATCACAATAATGACTATGATAATGGAACTGAATAAAACAAAAAGGAATCTAAGCTATTTTCACAATATAGTGAAAACAGTTTAGATTCTTTCAGAATAAGTAATAAGTTTAGTAGTAAATTTTACCACCACCCCATTTTTCAGAAGATAGCTTAGGTTGTAATAAAATATGCCCTGCTATATCAAATAAATCCTCATCACTTAAACTACGCATTTTAGGGAAGATATCTGCACTCTTTGTACTAGGGTGTAATTCCGCTATAGATTCTAATCCATCGTAACTTGTTGGATTTTTCATGTAATCTACTAAAGCATTAACGTTATCACGAGCAGGAGTTGCTAAACTTAAAGCATCTGGCTCTAAACCAAGGTTAGGATTTGTTTTAGTAATACCTCCTACATGGCAATTTCCACAAGAACTATTAAATAATCTTTTTCCTCTTTTAACTTGCTCAGTAGTTAAAACAACAGTAGTACCTGAAGAGTCTAAAGGAATTGTTCTTGTGTTCTCATCTAAGTCAATAGCATTAACTGAGTTAGATGAGAAAATCGTAAGTACAAGACCAAATACAAAAGCTAAAGAACCGATTTTTTTCAGCATAAAATGATTAAAAATAATATAAATTTTGTATGAAGTAAATTTTTTAGTTTTAACTTCTTATCAAAAATACATAGTAATAACTACAAAAAATAGTTTACTGTACTTTTTTAATTGTAAGTTGATAAAACTTTCGATTTGATTAAATAAAATTATCTTAATAATACCAAACCGTTTCCTTTTTGCAGTAAAAAAATGTAGAACTATTTTATTTTCTTTGGAGCCATCAATTAATTATTGAATCAGCCGAAAATTCTATAGTTCTACAATTGACAACAAAAAATTAGTTACGTTTTAATCTATCAGACTGGCTTACTATTAATAAAGCCGTACCAATAGGTATAATCACAATAAATAATCCCGCTAATAAGCTATTAATAAAAGCTGATAAAGATGGAGTCATAATAATCTGATATGTTTTTATTACGTTAATACTTTCGTTTTCAATTATAAAAACGACAATAAACTTTGCGTATTAATTAATAATGTTACCATCTAACTTTTAAATAAACATATTAATGATAATTATTTTAATGACAAAAAATAAAAATGTAGTTACGAAATAAAACCTGGATTACATCAATACCAAAGTCTTTCTTTTGCTGCTATCTTCCGATCCTCGCATATTTTAAGAAGATTTAGTATATGTAACCAGGACTAAGATTAATATAGCATCTTATACAATAGCATGCAACTTTTTATTGATGAATAAAAAATTGCATACTACTCCATCAGATGCTTTACAACTAGTTACATTGGGAAATATAACATGTCTGGGAAAAATCTATTCGCTTCAATAATGAAAGAAGCTGTAAATGAAAGCCATACTGTTAATAGAACAGGTGCTGTCGATAAGTATTTTAAGAAGTTACTGTCCATAATCTTTTATATAAATTTTATTATTCAAATTATTATCTAGGAGAAACCGTGATTTCATCCGCAGGAGCAATTAAATTTCCGCTTGTAAACTCTTTGAATGCAGAAAATGGCCAAATAAAACCTGTAGATACGAAACTTAATGCCACAGGTACATCTATAATAATTTCTTTTTCAGTTGGTTTATCTGCAGTTCTAGCAAATTGAACATAAGATCTACCAACCCAACCAATCCATCCTGCTACGTATAAGAAGAATAAGCCCGGAATTACAAATTCTCCACTATGACTCCATCGACCATCTGTAATAAGATGAGGCAAACCATCAGTTCCGCATAATAAGCCTGCTTTACCATAACGATCAAATCTATTTTTTGTTTTATCGATCTGTTTTTGCAGAGCTAAAGCTGGAGGAGTTCCTGCTTCATATTTAGTTAAACGAGCTTGTAGTTTTTTTACACTACCATCTAATCGACGAGCAAACTCTTTAGATTCTCCACAAGGAGTTAATCCAGCTACATCAGCTTTAGCTAAAGAAGGAAAAGCTAAAAACGAACACACTAAAAGCATTGAAACCCAGTTCTTCACGAAAAAAATCTCCATTTCATATTTGATATATATAATACCATTTGTTTTTTTTAATTAATTAAAGATATATATAAAAAAAGATTATTACTTAATACATAAACTCTAAGTCTCTAGACATTCAAAAAATCCTGTGGTATTTTAATATTAATAAGAAACGGGATGTAGCGCAGTTTGGTAGCGCGCCTGCCTTGGGAGCAGGATGTCGCAGGTTCAAATCCTGTCATCCCGATTTATTTAACTCTTCGTTTTAATATCTGTAACCTATCTAATGCAACTTCATTACTTTTATCATATGCAATTACTGCTTTGTATGCTTCGATAGCATCACTAAAAGATCCTTTCTTTTCATGCACGTAACCTAAATTATTTAAGGCAGTTGTATAATTCGATAAGTTTTTTATAGCCTCATTATAATAATAAATAGCTAAATCATATTGATTGCTTTCTGAATAAGTAAAACCAACAGTGTTGTATAAGTTGGCTATACCTTCCTTGTCATTTTTATCCCATAACTGCAATGCATATCGAAATTGAATAATTGCTTGATCAAAAAGCTTTTTTGACAAATAAATAGTACCTAATAAATAATAATCTTCTCCTGTAGCAATATTAGACCTCACTTTAACTTGCAATTCCGATAAAGCTTCTTCCACCTTTTTCTTCTGGAATATTTGTTTAAATAGAAATAAAGTTAAAGTTAGCAAAACTAATAATAAAACGCTTAAATAGACTAAAGGCAATAAGTTATCCATAAATATACTGTTATTAAACTTTCAAACTTTTATAATATATGTAAAGTAAATCTTTTCAATGAAACATAATAAAAAACGTAAGGGAAAAAAGTTGACAATAAAAACAAACTCATATAACATCTTTATTACTAGCGATCTGTAAGACTTGATCAAAGCCCCCATCGTCTAGAGGCCTAGGACATCTCCCTTTCACGGAGGTAACGGGGATTCGAATTCCCCTGGGGGTATATAAAGAATAGAGAGAGTAAAGTTTATTTACACTCTCTATTCTTTTTATTTATTAAACTTCTCTCTGTAAATAAAAAAAATAGAAAACAATACCAGTGATACTAGAACAACTGCACTAGTATCACTGGTATTGTTTATTGGACTGCCCGGGACTCGAACCCGGAACTAATCGGTTAAAAGCCGAGTACTCTACCATTGAGTTAGCAGTCCTTGTGTAAAATACTATCTTAATGATACAAATAACATACTTATTCAATAAAGACAACCATTAAGCCGTAATCTTTTAAAATTAATTTGATTTGCTGCCTGATAAAAAAATTTGTAAAAAAAAATAACGTAATGTGTCTTTAAGAAAATAGAAATCTTATTCGCTTTGATTATGCAAATTTTCTTTAAAGCAAAGTATTTTAAGTTGTAGTTTTAAAGAGTTTTTTCCAAAATATAAGAATTAACCATAGAAAATATTACAATATAATCTATACTCTTACAATAATAGTCTAGAAATCAACTCGACAAAGTAAGTAAATTTCAACAATCTTATTACACTAATAACAGAGGTTCTTAGCATGCCTAATTTAACTACAGTTGCACAGTTAGCTTCACTTTTTTTAATTATTACTTCAGGTCCTGCAATTATTGTTCTAATTGCTTTAAGACGCGGTAATCTATAAGAATAAATAGTGACCCAATATAAATGTTTATATTGGGTCACTATTTATTCTTATAATTTATTCTGCATCAGCAGATTTTCATCGATTGTTTGTTCAGTACCAGCAAATTCATTATCTGGAGTCAGAAAAAGCATACAGTGACACTCTTTTCTTTCTCTCATAGGAACACAAGGGCAATTCCAATATGCCGAAGAAACTTCAGCTGCTTTATCATCGTAATGCCTACAAGGACATAAAGGAGCACCATATTCTTCTTTATGTTTAGCTAAACCTTCTATAACAACAGCGGCTATACTTGGATCTGAACAGAAAAAGGTATTAGTCTTTTTCGCATAAGTCTCAGAGAACATACGCATAGCTTGTAATGTAGGAGATAATTTTGATTCCATTTTTTTTCCGTAAAATCTAATTTTTTATAAAACTTTTATCTGAAAAAGATTATCAAGTTTTACTTTTTTATCTTTATTTAATCAGTAAGATAATCGAAGACTATAATATTTATATAAATAAATAAATACTTTAGTTATTATTATTATAAAGCTATTGAATTTAGAATATTATTAACACAAACTTATAAATTATGACAGCAGCATACTTACCATCTATTTTAGTACCTATTATTGGTCTTATTTTCCCTGGTTTTGTTATGGCATTTGCTTTTATCTATATAGAACAAGATGAAGTAGCTTAATAAAAAACCTAGCAACAATCCCCTTACTATCTTTTTCTTAAGATAGTAAGGGGATTGTTGCTAGGTTTTTATTAGCTTCTCATTTTTATAATGAAGAACCTACACCAGAATATGAACCATAAAAGAATAGTCCTACTACTGTTAAAGCAGCGGTTCCACCAACCGTTGCAATTAGCCATAGAGGAATTCGACCTGTACTAGCCATATGTTATATCTCCTAATTTGATAAACATTTAGAAAAATTCGAACATTAAAAAGGAAAACTAGTTAAAGAAATAACTAGAGAATAATACTGCGAGTACAAAAATTAGTAACAGTCCCCAGAATAAGGATGTACGATTTAACTCAACAGGTTGTTTGTTAGGGTTAGGACCGCTCATATTAACTTCTTATCGTTGAATAAATTGCATAGATGTAATAGCACCAAGGAAGAATACTGTTGGAACAGCAAGACCGTGAATAGCCAACCATCGGAAAGTGAAGATTGGGTATGAAATCGGTTGTTTGATTTTACTCATGATACACTCCTCTTTATATTTATAGACCTTTCGTTAAATCTTCTAACTCTTGTTTTGCACTGAATCTATCGTTAACAAGAGGTACTTGTTGACGTTCTTGCGTGAAATATTCATTTGGTCTTGGTGTACCGAAAATATCATACGCTAATCCAGTACTTACGAAAAGCCATCCAGCTACAAAAAGAGCAGGAATCGTAATACTATGAATAATCCAGTATCTGATACTAGTGATTATATCAGAAAAGGGACGTTCTCCTGTTGAACCTCCTGACATATACATTACCTCCTAAAAAAGTAAGTGAAAAAGGAATAAATACCGTGTTTAAGCAATACTTTATAAAAACTTAAGACTACGATTTGATATCTATCTATAGTCTTTAAGATTACAGTATATCGAATTCATAAAGAACTATATTATTAATCAAGTATTTAACTAAAATTTATAATTACCTGACATAAACATTATACTGAACGTAAATTGTATTAAGTTATTCCAGGATAAATCAACACAATTCTATATGTATTATAAAGTATTATTTTTTAGTCAATGACTTGTAATTAGAACCAAAAAATAGAATAAGTTAAGATTTTACCTTAACTTATAGTAACCAAAAAAATCTCTAAAATGATAAATAAAAAAAAATATTTGACTAGTGAAGAATCATAAAAAACAAAAAATAAAGCGGGCAGAGGGAATCGAACCCTCATCATTAGCTTGGAAGGCTAAGGTTTTACCACTAAACTATGCCCGCAGTAAGTTACAGATTTGATTCTATCTATTGATGTTAAACAATATAACACAAAACTATAAAATGTATCTATATTTTTATAAACCTTCCAGAGGAATATTTAAAAAATTAGCTAGTTCAACTGCTTCCTCTTCAATTTGAGATAGAAGCAATGGTTCACCAACTCGAGTTAAAGGAATCTGCCTTTGATCTTTTGTCTGTAAATATATTTCTCTTTTAGGATTCAATCCTTCGGCGATACTTAATTTGATAGATTTAATTTCTTGCATTTTGTATTGCAATAAAATTTTTCTTCTTTTTCCTGGAAAACCTAGTCGAAATATTTGTATAGCTCCAGTTTTTTTATTATAAGAATTATATCCTCCGCCTACATTTAAGGTAATATTTAGAATAAGAAAAAAACTTAATAAAATTCCAACAGTACCATAGAATGTCATAACAATTCCTTGAGGAATAAAAACAATTGCTTCAGTGCTACCAAAAGGAAGAATTTGTATTCCTAAGTAACTTGAAATACCTGCCAGTAAAAAGCCAATACCTCCTGAAAAAGATATAATGGCCCATAAGTAGTTGCTGAATCGACGAGAACCTAAAATTAGATCATACCTGGTTTGCATAATTATGTAAGATTGTAGTAGAATATTGCATTTTTTTTGTTTTTACCTTTGGACTTTTAATTGATAAAGTCTACTTTTTATTTATTGAGACTTTATCAATTAAACTAAAAAAAACTAAATTAGTTTGATTAAAGAAAGACCGAAGAATAAGCCTGCAGCTAAAGCGAAAGCGCAAGCTAAAAGGATAATGTAGCCTAATAATATACTCATTTTATTTTAAGATGTTAAATAGTATTTCAGTACATTTAGTATATCTTATTAATCGTGTAGATGTTTCACTGTCTCGAAATAATTTATAGATTTTTTTTACAACCTTTGGTTAAGAAGTAAAAAATATATTGAATCTAATGTATTATTAAGACATAAAATATTATTATTTCATCTTTGAAATTTAGACTACTATGTCACAATTTATTAAATCATATAATGACGATCCCTTCGTAGGCCATCTAGCTACTCCAGTTAGTACATCGAGTTTTACAAAAACTTTGCTAAGCAACTTACCTGCTTATAGAGCTGGTTTATCACCACTACTGAGAGGTGTTGAAATCGGTTTAACACATGGTTACTTTTTAGTAGGACCTTTCTACAAATTAGGGCCTCTACGTAACTCTGATGTAGCTTTATTATCAGGATTCTTTTCAGCTTTAGGATTAATTATTATTCTAGTGGCTTGTTTAACTATTTATGGTGTAGTTTCATTTGAAGAAACAGAAGCTAAAGATCAATTACAAACAGCTAAAGGTTGGAGACAGTTTACTTCTGGTTGGTTAGTTGGTTCTATTAGTGGTGCGAGCTTTGCTTACATTCTAATTAGCAATTTACCTTTTGCTCAAACTGCTGGTATGAGTATGCTGAAGTAAATTTTCACAAGTTATAAAATGCAAAAGGGCAACGCTATGATCATAGCGTTGCCCTTTTGCATTTTATAACTTGTGAAAATTTTTACTCATTCATATCCTTGTATGTAGCAACTGCAGACGGTGATACTTGATTCAGGTACCTGAAAATCCAGTATTTAAACACAGTGTCTAGTACTACAGGGAATGTAGCAATAAATAAGAATATTAGATCACGATTTTCTGGTAATCCAAAATGTCTTAGACCACTTTCTAGTACAACTTCCCAACCATGTGTTGAGTGGAATCCTACAAAAATATCTGTAAATAAGATAATTAAAAAAGCTTTAGCAGTGTCACTTAAACCATAAATTAATTCGTTGATAAATGATTTCAGTACAGAAATTTGTCTTCTACCAGTCACAATTAAGTATACGAATGTAACGAAGGCTAAAACATCAGCTAGTAAATTTTTCATTGCATCTGTGCTTTCTTGAACGTAATACTGAGCTAATTCCACGGCTTTATGCTTTATTTCCTTATCTATAGATTCTTGAGATAGAGGTGGGGATTGTCCAATAAGGATCTCAAAGTGTATTTTTTCTTCAAACCTCTGTAACTCACTGAAAGCTCGTTCTTCTTGAGATTCGTTTAAAAAAATATCATTCTGGTTGTCATTCCAGAAATAATCTACAAATGGCGAAAATACAAAGCTTTTCGATACTTGATTAACAATTAAGGGTACTGTTATTAATAATAATAAATATTTAATTGATGCAGCTGTTTGATATCGAGAAACTCGAAACTCTTCTATAACCTCGGATTCTGCATTAGGGTCTAATTCTTTCTTAAACTTTTCGAAAGTTTTGGTAATAGATCTAGGAATAGGTCCTGTCTTCTCAAATGCAGAAGGACTCACATTATTTAAACGCCAATTTTTCATTTTACTGTTGGTATTTTAGGAGCAAATTATAATTAGTTATTTTCTTTTAATTGGTTTTATCTCAATAAAACAAATCAATGGTGATAGTCAAATATTAATATCTTTACCTAAAGTTATTATACCAAATCTCTTCTTTTTGATTTTGTAGAATGTGGGAGATTTACTGTCTAATAGAAAAAAAAAAATATAACCGATAGGCAATGGAGCTTCTAGTATAATACTGAAGCCCCATATAATTAATTACTCTAAATCTTTTCTGTTTGGGTTTCTAGATGCATCGTTAGATAAAAATCCGAATGTGAAAAGAGATACGAAAAGAGTAACTGTAGTGTAAACAACAATTTTTAATGTGAACATTGTTTTCTCTCCAAAGAATATTTTTCTATCTACTAAAAGTAGTCCTTGATTTATTTAATTATATCTTTACTTTCTAATTAAAACTAATTAGAAAAATAAAAATTTTATGAAAATCTATTAAAACTTATTCAATTTGTATTGTTTACAGTGATCGTTCTTTCTCGTCGCTTAATTCTTTTAGTCTTCTCAGAATTCTACCGAAGTAGTCCTGCATATAACTTTCAAGACTTATCGTGTCATTCTTATCAAAAGCAAAAATATCATATGTATTTTGCATTTCAGCTGTAAAATTATTACCTGTTGCTAATACTTCAGCAAATGCTAACCTTTCTGAAATATTCGTTCCCCATTCAAAAAATCCTGTTACTGTTTTTAAGAGTATTAGTATGCCAAGAGGAATTTGCGTTATTTTTGCAGCTTGTCCAGAGAGTCTCTCACACAGCTGAATGATTTCCTTAGAGTTCCAAGCCTTTAGTCCTACTAATGGAAATTCTTTACATTCGGCTTCTTTGAGAGCTAAACTTCTCAACGTAAACTTGGCTACGTCTGATGTATCAATATAATTGATGTTAGTTGATTCACTAGTTATCCAAATAGGCTGTTTTTCCAGTATGGGAATTGCATATTGACTAATAAGTCCTTGAAAAAAGCCACCTAAATAAAATATGGTATATTTGATATTTGATTGTTTTAAGTAATCTTCAATTTTGATTTTTAAATCTATTAATGGTACTTCGGAATAATTTTTACCATTTAATACTGAGAAAAAAATGAATCTTTCAATACCAGCTACTTTAGCTGCTTCAATCAAAGCAATTTTGCCTTTGAGATCTATAACTTCTGCATTATAAGTATCCGAAGGCCTTGCTGTCGATGCATCTATAATTGCAGTGGTATTCTTAAGACTAAGAGGTAATGTTTCTGGTAAGCTTAAATCTCCGTAAATTAGTTCAGCTCCCCACTCTTTCAAGAAGTAAGCTTTTCTTAAGTTTCTAACTAAGCATTTGACTGAATATCCCTCATCAATTGCTCTTCTGACTATTTGTCTGCCTAAAGTTCCAGTCGCTCCAATGATAAGTAAACTCATGTATGTGATTCTTTATATTGACTCTTTTTAAAGAAGTTTATCAGATTATTTAAATTCCTACGGAACTTAATTGTTCTTTCATTGAGTCCGAAGCAGATTTGTCATTTATATTCTTTCTAATACTATCTAAGCAACTTTGCCTAATTGATTACAAGTAATTGTTATATGTACAGAATCTTTAATTCGAAAAAAAAATAATCTAGTGAATAGAAACTAATTAGTAGTTTTTTTTAGACTTCATTGATAGATTGTTGTTAGAATATTATTTTAAGAGTCAAATTTAGTTTATATATTATGGAAGAAATAACAAGTAGTGTTAATAAAGAACAAGAGCAAGCTGATTTCAATGTAAAAAAGCTAATTTCCCAGCCTTATAAATACGGGTTTACAACTAATGTTGAAAATGAAGAGTTTCCAAGAGGTCTAAATGATGACATTATTCGTTTAATTTCTGAAAAGAAAAATGAACCATCGTTCATGTTGGATTTTAGGTTGCGTGCATATGCACAATGGTCAAAAATGGTTGCTCCCGAATGGGCTTGTGTAAAACATACGAATATTGACTATCAAGATATCGTTTACTATTCTGCCCCTAAATCAAAGAAAAAATTAGATAGTCTTGAGGAAGTAGATTCTGATATTTTAGAAACGTTTGAAAAGTTAGGGATTCCTTTAACAGAGCAAAAAAGACTTGCTAATGTAGCTGTAGATGCTATTTTTGACAGCGTTTCCATAGGCACCACTTTCCGAGAAGAACTTTCTAAGGTAGGTGTTATATTTTGTCCAATTTCAGAGGCATTACTCAAATATCCTGATTTAGTGAAGAAGTATTTGGGAAGTGTAGTACCAATTGGTGATAATTATTTTGCTGCCCTGAATTCAGCTGTTTTTAGTGAGGGATCTTTTTGTTATGTTCCAAAAGATGTTGTTTGTCCATTAGAGCTATCTACTTATTTTAGAATAAATAATGAAGAATCGGGGCAATTTGAACGTACACTCATTATCGCTGATTCGAATAGTAAAGTGAGTTATTTAGAAGGTTGTACTGCCCCACAATTTGATACAAATCAATTACATGCAGCTGTCGTCGAGTTAGTTGCTTTGGAAAACGCTGAGATAAAATATTCTACAGTACAAAACTGGTATTCTGGCGATTCTGATGGTATAGGAGGAATTTATAATTTTGTTACCAAGAGGGGCTTATGTGCTGGTAAAAATTCTAAAATCTCTTGGACTCAAGTTGAAACAGGCTCTTCTATTACTTGGAAGTATCCTAGTTGTGTTTTAGTTGGTGATAATGCTAAAGGCGAATTCTATTCTGTGGCTTTAACGAATAATTATCAACAAGCAGACACTGGGACTAAGATGATCCATGTTGGACGTAATACAAAAAGTAAAATAATATCTAAAGGTATTTCAGCAGGAAATTCTAGAAACACTTACAGAGGGCAAGTTAAGGTAACAGGGAAGGCAGAAAACAGTGTTAACTATTCTCAGTGTGATTCGATGTTAATAGGAGATAAATCGCAAGCGAATACTTTTCCTTATATTCAAGTGAGTAATTCCAGCAGCAAAGTAGAACATGAAGCTTCGACTTCTAAAATAGAAGAAGAACAGCTATTCTATTTTTTACAAAGAGGAATTGATTTAGAGTCTGCTATTAGTTTATTAATAAGCGGTTTTTGTAAGGATGTTTTTAGTGAACTACCAATGGAATTTGCTCTAGAAGCAGATCGTTTATTAAGTTTGAAATTAGAAGGGAGTGTAGGATAATTATGGTTTCCGATTCAAGTAATGTTATTCTCAATGTTAAAGATTTAGTGGCTACAGTGGGTACTACGCAAATTATTAATGGCTTAAATCTATCCGTTAGAGAAGGTGAAATTCATGCCATTATGGGGAAGAATGGTTCAGGGAAAAGCACATTGGCGAAAATAATAGCTGGGCATCCTGCTTATTCAGTCGATTCAGGAGATATAGTATTCGAAGGACATTCGATCCTAGAAACTCCGGCAGAAGAAAGAGCACAGCAAGGAATTTTTCTAGGGTTTCAGTATCCAATTGAGATTCCTGGAGTAAGCAACGCTGATTTTTTAAGGCTTTCTTATAATTCCAGACGTAAATATCAGAAATTACCTGAGTTAGAACCTTTGGAGTTTTTTGAGTTTATTAATCAAAAGTTAGAATTAGTTGGCATGGATCCAAGCTTTTTAAATAGAAATGTCAATGAAGGTTTTTCAGGCGGAGAAAAGAAACGTAACGAGATTTTACAGATGGCTGTTCTAGATACTAAAATTGCTATCTTAGATGAGACAGATTCTGGTTTAGATATAGATGCTTTGAAAACAGTGGCAAGTGGAATCAATAAATTAGCTAAATCTTCTAACGCAATCATTTTGATTACTCATTACCAAAGGCTTTTAGATTATATTTCGCCTGATTATGTTCATGTGATGCGTCGTGGTGAAATTATTAAGACAGGAGATAGCGCTTTAGCTAAAGAATTAGAGCTAAAAGGATACGATTGGATCGAATAGAAGAATAGCTTTGGCATTTAAAAAAGCCCACTCACGCTTTAGTTAATAAAGCTATGTGAGAGGGCTTTTTCTTTTGATCATAGATCAAATAGATATTAGAAATTAATAGAAATTAACCTAAGCTTTGCTTAACTTCTTTAATAGCAGCTTTAACTAATTCTTCAGCTTCTTCGTTGAAAGCTTTTGTATCACGAACGATTTCAGCGTATTTAGGCTTAGAATTCTTTAAGTTAGCACGTAAGTCAGTAATGAAAGTCTTCACTTTATCAACAGGAACTTCGTCTAAGAAACCATTAATACCTGTGTAGATTATCGCTACTTGCTCTGCCACTGGAAGTGGAGAAGAAGCTGGCTGCTTCAGAATTTCACGTAGTCTTTGACCTCTAGCTAGTTGGTTTCTAGTTGCTTGATCTAAATCTGAAGCGAATTGCGAGAATGCTTCTAATTCAGCGAATTGTGCTAGTTCTAACTTTAACTTACCAGCAACTTGCTTCATAGCTTTGATTTGAGCCGCAGAACCTACTCTTGATACTGAAATACCTACATTAATAGCTGGACGAATACCTGCGTTAAATAAATCACCAGATAAGAAGATTTGTCCATCTGTAATAGAAATTACGTTTGTAGGAATATAAGCTGATACGTCACCAGCTTGAGTTTCAATAATAGGAAGTGCTGTCATACTACCACCACCTAATGCATCACTTAGCTTTGCAGCTCTCTCTAATAGACGTGAGTGTAGGTAGAATACATCACCAGGGAAAGCTTCTCTTCCAGGTGGTCTTCTTAGTAGTAGAGACATTTGTCTGTAAGCGTTAGCTTGCTTAGTTAAATCATCGTAAATAACTAAAGTAGCTTGTCCTTTGTACATGAAGTACTCAGCAATAGCAGCCCCTGTGTAAGGCGCGATGTATTGTAAAGTAGCTGGATCATCAGCGTTAGCTGCTACGATTACCGTATTATCCATACCACCTTTCTCTTCTAGTTGAGTAACTACCGCTGCAACAGAAGCAGCTTTTTGTCCGATTGCTACATAAACACAAACAACACCTTCTGTCTTTTGGTTAATAATAGTATCGATTGCTACTGATGTCTTACCAGTTTGACGGTCACCAATAATAAGTTCACGTTGGCCTCTACCGATCGGAATCATAGAGTCGATAGCAGTAATACCTGTTTGAATAGGCTCACAAACTGATTTTCTAGCAATAATACCAGGAGCTACAGATTCAATTAATCTAGTATCACTAGTGCTGATATCTCCCTTACCGTCAATAGGTGCACCTAAAGCGTTAACAACACGGCCTAAGTATCCTTCACCTACAGGTACTTGAGCAATCTTACCAGTAGCTTTTACAGCACTACCTTCTAAGATTCCTCTTCCTTCACCCATTAGTACAACACCTACGTTGTCAGTTTCTAGGTTTAGTGCAATACCGATTGTTGAATCTTCGAATTCAAGTAATTCTCCAGCCATTACTTGGTCTAATCCGTAAACACGAGCAATACCATCACCAACTTGTAATACAGTTCCAACGTTTGCTACTTGTACGCCTTGGTCATACTTGTCTATTTGTTGACGGATGATGCTACTAATTTCGTCAGGTCTAATGTTTACCATATCAATGCTTGGCTATTTTGATAAATTATAATTTTTGTGATTCGTTGTTTCAGTTATTTTAAACTGAAGCTCCTAAATAAGAAGAAAGTTGTCTTAACTGGTTTTGAACACTTGTATCGATGATTCTAGATCCAATTTGTACTTTGAATCCACCAATAAGAGTTTCATCCACTTTAAGGTCTAACTTGATTTGTTCAGCTTTAGTCATAGCTTTTAGTTTATCTACTAAAGCTTCTGTTTGAGTTGATGATAGTTTAACTGATGATGTTACATACGCAATTTCGATAGCAGCGTTTTTGTAAGCTAACATTAGTGATGTCTCTACGATTGCTTCTAAGTAGTTTATTCTACCTCTATCGCAAAGTACCATCATAAACTTAACAGTATTAGGATCAACATTACCTGCAAAAATAGATTTGATAATATCTTTTTTAGCAGTAGATGATACTAATGGATTCGCTATAGCTTTTTGTAAATCTTTTGATTCTGATAAAGCTGTAGAAATGCAATCAAGATCGTTGATTACAGTGCTCTTATTGGCTATATCAAGGAAAGCATCAGCATAAGGCTTAGCTACTTTAAGGTTTCTGCTCATAGTTGCCCTCCTAAGTTAGATATGTTCGAATCTATAACTTTTGACTGTAAGTTAGGAGTCATGTATTCTTTAAGTTGAACTGTTACTTTTTGGATTGCAAGATCAGTAATATGTTGCTGGATTTGCTTTTTGATTTGCATTTCAGCCTTTTCTATACTAGCCTTACCATTGTTCGTAAGTCTTTCAATATCTAGTTTACCTTGGGCTAAGATACTTTCTTTAACTGTTCGAGCAGTGTTTCCAGCTTCTTTCTTTATTTCTTCGATAACAGCTTGAGCTTGTGTTAATTGCTTTTCAGATTCTAGTAATCTCGAATTAGCTTGTACAAGTCTTTCTTCAGCTTCTTGTATAGCTTCTGCTACCTTTTGTTGTCTAACTTCAAGGGCTGAAGATAGAAAATTGCGGCCTAAGTAAACAACACCAGAAAGCAAAATAGCTATGTTAATAACGTTAGCTTCTAAGAAATTTGCATTAAAACCAAAACCTTTTTTAGTTTCTGAGGCTAGTTCAGCTAGGCTGCTAATCAATAAAAAATCATTCATAATTTCCATAATTCATAAGCTACGTAATAATTTTGTTACTCAATTTTCAATTTAATGATGGAATGAGATATATCGAAGTTTAGCCTGCTAATTGACCGCTTAAAAGCTTGTTTTTAATTTGCTCACTTAGAGTATTCACTTGTTTTTCTAAGGCTTGTAAAGCTTTATCTTTTTGTGAATTCAGCTGAGTAGTAGCTTCGTTAACTAAAAGCTCAGTGTCTTTTTGGGCTTGCTTGATTTCCATTGCAACTATCTCTTGAGCTTCTTTTTGAGAGGAAGCAATAATCATTTGTGCATCTCTTCTTTCTTTAGCCAGATCTTGCTCATATTGCTTGGTGATAGCTTCAGCCTTAGCTAAAGTTTCTGAAGCTTGAGTAAGATTCTTACGTATGTATTCATCTCGTTCATCTAGAACTTTGGCAATGGGTGTATAAAATATAGCATTTAATACAACCATCATTAGTAAAATTTGCAGTGCCATCAATGGCAGAGTAGCGTTAAAATCAAATAAGCCACCCTCAGCCAGTAAGAATAGGGAGTTTGTCATTGTAATTATTTTTTTAGTTGACCCTTAAAAAAATGAAATCCAGATACAGTTTAACCACAAAAAGTGGTTAAACTGACTAAAAAATATTTAGCTTGTAAAAGGACTATGCAGTGAATGGGTTAGCGAATAGTAAAGCTAGTGCTACAACTAGACCATAAATTGTTAGTGATTCCATGAATGCTAAACTTAAAAGTAAAGTACCACGGATTCTACCTTCAGCTTCAGGTTGGCGAGCAATACCTTCAACAGCTTGAGCAGCAGCTGTACCTTGACCAATACCAGGACCGATAGCAGCTAAGCCTACAGATAAACCAGAAGCAACAACAGATGCAGCAGAAACGATAGGATTCATAATATTTGTAAGTATTTAATTAATAATTATTTTAGAAAATTTCAGATTCCATTATACATTAGTTATTTTTTAATACAACTCTACTAGTGATGATCTTCTAAGGCTTCACCAATGTAAGCCGCAGATAAAGTAGAGAAAATTAACGCTTGTACAGAACTTGCAAATAGTCCTAATGTCATTACAGGTAATGGAATTAAGATTGGTACTAATAGAGCGAATACAGATACAACTAATTCATCAGCTAGAATATTACCGAATAAACGGAAACTTAAAGATAACGGTTTAGTGAAATCCTCAAGAATATTAATCGGTAATAAGATAGGTGTAGGACTTACGTAACGTGAAAAATATCCAATTCCTTTCTTACTAAGTCCAGCGTAGAAGTATGAAAGTGAAGTTAATAGTGCTAATGCTACAGTTACGTTAATATCGTTTGTAGGAGCTGCTAATTCACCCTCAGGTAATTGTATTAGTTTCCAAGGAATTAAAGCACCAGCCCAGTTAGAGGAGAAGATAAATAAGAATACAGTTGCAATATATGGAACCCATGGACGGTATTCTTCTTCACCGATTTGATTCTTAGCTATGTCTTGTAAGAATTCATAAACATATTCCATAAAGTTTTGAATTCCTTGCGGAGCTTGTTTAAGGTCTCTTGTTCCAAATATAGTAAAAGCTAAAAGTGCCGCTGTTACTAGCCAAGATACTATGAATACTTGACCATGTAACTTCATTCCAGCTACTTCCCAATAAAGGTGTGCTCCAACTTCTATCTCGGATAGAGAAAAAGCAGAGTCTAAAATATAAAAGCTATCTTGATACATACTTAATTACAATTTCTTTAAAGTGTCTATGATTGTATTGTTAAAGAAAGGCATAAAATTTACTTAACACATATAAATTATACCTTCCAAATTTACATATAAGAATAATTAATAAATCGGAATAGAAAGAAATTGATAGGCTTAAAATATTTCCATTTTCTTACAATTATTATGCAACAAAGAAAATTAAACTGTATGAGTTGTATGGGAATATTTGATGCCTTATAACAACTATCTTTTATTTACCTGAGAACTCAATTTTTCTATATAAATAATAAGACTAGTTCAGATATAAGTAATATCTTAATAGCTTTGTTATTGATTCTTCATTTTTTCAACTTCATCGCTGAAATTCTCTGAACGCTTTTCTAGGCCTTCTCCTAAGTTGAATCTTTCAAATCTACGAATTTGTATATTTTCTCCCATAAGAGCTATGTTACGTTTTACTAGCTCTTCTATCGTTATGTCAGAATCACGGATAAATGATTGCTCCAGCAATATCATCTCATTTAAACGTTTTTGAATTCTTCCTTCTACGATTTTTTCTTTTATTTCTTGTGGCTTATTAGCTAAATCATTTTTCTCTAATTCTACTTTTTTCTCTTCGTCTATTATGCTCTGGGGAATTTCTTTTAAACTAACAAACTTAACAGCAGGGCTTGCTGCTATTTGCATAGCAACGTTTTTTGCTAATTCTTGAAATTCTTCTCGTCTTGCAACAAAGTCTGTTTCACAGTTCACTTCTACAAGAACACCTAACTTACCTCCCATATGAATGTAGGATTCAATGATTCCCTCAGTTGCAATCCTATCGGCTTTTTTATTTGCAGAGGCTAGTCCTTTTTTTCGTAGACTTTCCATTGCTTTTTCAAAGTCTCCGTTAGATTCTTGCAAAGCTTTTTTGCAATCCATCATTCCAGCTGCTGTTTTATCCCGTAGTTCTTTTACTGTTTTTGCAGAAATTTCTGCTGCCATAATTACCCTCACTAAAGTTAATATAATAAATTTTACTAGTTTTTTATTGAACTGTTGCTAATTCTTCAGAACTGTTTCTTTCTGACGAAATTTTTCCATTATTACCTTCAGAAATTGAATCTGCTATTTTTCCAAGAATCAGTTTTATAGATCTAATAGCATCGTCGTTGGCAGGAATAGGAATATCAGCCAATTCTGGGTTACAATTTGTATCTAATATAGAAATGATAGGAATACCTAATTTTCTACATTCTTGTACAGCAGTACTTTCTCTTTTTTGGTCAACTATAACTACTAAATCTGGGAGACGCTTCATGTCTTTGATACCATCTAAATTCTTGCGTAGTTTTTCCAATTCTCTACGTAATAAAGCAGTCTCTTTCTTTGGTAATCGGTCTAAGTAACCACTCTCTTCCTTATTTTCTAAGTCTTTTAGTCTTTCTACTCGAGTTCTTATTGTAAACCAGTTAGTTAATATACCACCTAGCCATCTTTGATTTACATAGTATGCACCACATCTTTCTGCCTCTTGTGCTACCACTGCAGCAGCTTGACGTTTTGTACCAACGAATAAGAAATTTTTTCCTTGTTCAGAAGCTTGGCGAGTAAATTCGCATGCCTGAGTTAACAGTTGTGCTGTTTGAACTAGGTCAATAATATGTATTCCATTTCTTTCTGCATAAATATACGGAAACATTTTAGGGTTCCAGCGTCTAGATTGATGCCCAAAATGTACCCCAGCTTCTAATAATTCGGCTAAAGTAACAACCGCCATAATTTTTACTCCTTTTCATTTAAGTTTTTTAGGTTGTACGCAATATAGATAATCTTTTCTTTTGTTTTAAATTTCTTTGCTTAGATCTAAATTCTTTTCTATCGTATCAAAATTATTAATAGGATTCTCTATTAAAGGATAATTTCTTGCTATATTATCATCTAAGATAATATCTTCGATATTGTGCTCTTCGTTGCTATTTTTCTGGTTTTCTCCATATGAATCAGTTATTTGATTTTTTTTCTCTAAGACAAAATTTTTAGATATATCATTATAAGAGTTAAAGCCAGTCCCTGCTGGAATTAATCTTCCTATAATAACGTTCTCTTTTAAGCCTCGTAGCCAATCAGCTTTTCCTTCTATTGCAGCTTCCGTTAATACTCTTGTAGTTTCTTGGAAACTTGCTGCGGAAATAAAACTATCTGTATTTAATGAAGATTTTGTTATGCCTAAAAGTACTGGAGAATATCTAGCTGGAAAGCCTTTTGTTAAGGTCATAGCTTCATTAATATTTTCAATTTGTTGTAGCTCGACTAATTCTCCAGGTAGCAATGTTGTATCGCCTCCGTCTTCCACTCTAACTTTAGACGTCATCTGCCTAACAATAACTTCTATATGTTTGTCTGAAATATCAACATTTTGCGATTGATAAACATTTTGCACCTCATTTACTAGATACGTTTGTACTTTTTGCAATGCTAACTTAGCCGCTTCATAAAGATCCATTCTTTCTTTATAGAAGTTGAAAAACAATCCAAGCATTTCATGTGGGTTAGGTGCTCCATCTGTTAATGATTCAGCTAATATTATATTATCTCCATTAGATACAATAACTTTCTGTATTCCATTCATAATGTATTCATTATATTCTCCGTTAGAGCTTAATATCCTTACACATTTGTTATCTTCAGAATCGTAACTTAGAGTAACTTTACCAGGTCTTTGAGCTAGCCTGCATGGCTCTTTAGGTTTTCTTGCTTCTAAAATTTCTTCAATTCTTGGAAGACCTTGCACAATATCTCCTGTTTTTGATCTTTCAAAGACTAAAATCGCTAAAGTGTCTCCTCTTTCAACCAGCGCCCCATTTTTTACCTGTAATATGGCATTAGAAGAAACTAGATAAGGGTTGCCTGCCCTAATTTTTAACGTCTCTTTATTGATCTCTACGACCTGCCCTGAAGTTTGAGCAATTATGCCATTTGCGATTTGATCTCCAGATCTTATAAAATCTCCCTGCGAAACCTGTGGTGTTTGTCTATAAATATTTACAATTTTTTCATCATTTTGAGTCAATATAAGCAGTTTACAAGTAGATTGATTAGTCTTGCTAATATTTTGTACGAAACCTTCTGAATCTGCTAGCAAGTGAGTTTCGGCTACAGTACTACCGGCTTCTATTAATTGATTGTTTTCTACACATAAACTAGTAAATGTTGATGCCTGGTTGGCTTCACCAAAATCATCTTGTTTAATTTGTAATGTTTCTAGTACACTTAATTGTAATTTATACGTAGAATTATCATTATTGGCTATAAATTCTACGTCAGCAGACAGATGAGGCTGATCAACACCAACTGACATTACTAAATATGTTTTGAGTAAATCAACACCATATTTTGATTTAACTCTTTGTCCATCTTTAAAAAGTACTCTTTTTGTTGTTTTTATCGCAATAGAATTATTATCTTTTGTTATGTAATTTTGAGATAATTCTATCTCTTCATTATCAATTTTGAATTCGATTACAGGTCTAATTAATAATTCATCTTGATTTTTAGACTGGAATTTTTCAACATAAATAGTGCCTTCGGTTTGATATTGATAATGCTCAGTTTCTGTATCTCTGATTATTCTTGGATATTCAATAGTATTATCAGTTTCTTTTGTATTGAAAAATTTCGTCCCTGGTTTAATAATAACTTCTTTGACTATTTCATTCTCTTGTATAATTTGCACATATCCTTCACTTAGACTATATAGCTCTTTAACAATTTCAGTCCCAGAATTAATAAATTCTCCTTCATCAACAAGTAGTAAAGAAATGTCCTTATTAATTTCATGTGTCTCTTCTGGTATCCATAGTAAAGAACCTTGACCTATAATTTCATACCCTTTTTTACTTTTATTTTTTTTATTAACTTCAAAGCCATCATATTTAACTATTCCTCCAGTCGATGTCTGATAATTAGAATCAATTAGTTCTGCTATGATTTGTGAATTAACGATTTTGTTACCAGGAGAACATAACATATTAAACTGTGTTTTTCTATGATCATTTATCTCTAAAAGATATGAAGGATCTGAATTGTTACTATGTTGTTCATTAAGGAGAATAGTCGCATTCTCTAAATATACTGAAGACGTTACTATTTGTAATTCAGTAAGATTATTTGTCTGAGAAGTCTGATTTAATCTCACAACTCCACCATAATCGCTGATCACTTTACTTGTCGCTAATACTTCGTTCTTAGCAACGAATTCTTTTTCTTGAATTTTTATTTCAGCATAAGAGGGTAGATTATACACTTCTCCTGACAATATCCATAGACACCCGCCTTTTGGAGTATTTGTTATTGCATTACCTTGACGATCTATTTTTTCTTCTATGTATAAGTTAGAAAAACACACTTCGCCAGAATTTTCACTGTTTAGGTCTTTAGTAACACGTTCAGTAACCACATTTCCCTTGGTACTGAGTTCTCCAATTATTTGGGATTTTTTGAATTGCTCATTATCATTCAAAAACAATATAGTCCCTTGCTTAAATTCTATTTTGTGTTTATTGTATTGCTGATCGTACAAGTCCAATTTATAACTTTCTTCTAATACAAAAGCTTCTTCTCCGTGCCGAGTACGTATTAGTCGAGTACGGAAGGATTGAGGGATTCTTAATACACCGTCAAATGGTGCTTTAATTTGCTCTGCTAATTCTCCTGTAAAGACTCCTCCAGTATGGAATGTTCGCATTGTTAATTGTGTCCCTGGCTCTCCAATTGACTGAGCAGCAATAATGCCTACAGCTTCTCCTAAATCTACTAGGGAACCATGGGCTAAATTCCAACCATAACAAAATTGACAGACAGATCGCGAAGACTCACACGTCAAGGGTGATCTTACTATGACTGATTTTATTCCTGCGTTTACTATGAATTCAGCTGTATTATGGTCTAAATCTTGATTAATATGAGCAATAACATTTGCACTATCCGGAGAATGTAAGGTTTCAAATAATACACGTCCTAATAGCCTATTTTGTAGTGGTATTAATGTTTGGTTATTACTAACCATATCTTTTAATAGAATTCCTCGGTTTGTATCACAATCTATTTCTCTTATGATTATATCTTGTGCTACATCGACTAATCTTCTTGTCAAATAACCAGAATCCGCTGTTCTTAGTGCTGTATCTACTAAACCTTTTCTGGCTCCATAAGAAGATATAATGTATTCAGTTACAGTTAAGCCTTCTCTAAAATTACTCTTAATCGGCAAATCTATAATTTGACCTTGTGGATCGGCCATTAAGCCTCGCATTCCAACAAGTTGCCTAACCTGAGAAATATTTCCTCTAGCACCAGAAAAAGCCATAATATAGATAGTATTCAAAGGATCTGTTTCTTTAAAATATTTAATAACTTCATCCTTTAGCTCTTCACTTGCATTGTTCCAGGTATCTATGACTTTTTGAAACCTTTCTACAGTTGTTATTTCTCCTCGCTCATATTTTAGTTGAGTGAGTTTTATTTCTTTATTGGTTCTTTTCAGTAGTTCTCTTTTTGTCGGGGGCACTCTTAAATCTTCTACACTAAGTGATAAACCTGCCTGAGTAGCATAATGAAACCCTAAATCTTTTAATTTATCAGCTAAATAAGAAGCTCTTCCAGTTCCATAATTACTAAATGCCCAAGCCATCAGCTTCTTTAGCTCTTTTTTGTCAATAGTCTTATTAGTGAATTTTGGTTTAGGTGGAATAAATAAGTATTTTTCTTTCATTTTTCGATTCTAATTTGCAACTTAGATTAAATTTGTGGCCTTGCAGATAAAACAAGAGATTTTTGCATTATTCTTAAAATTATCCAAATTAATTGGATAATTTTAACGCATCAAATAGAGTCTTATTTAGTAAAATTCTTCCAGGTGTTGTTAGAATATATTGAGCAACTATTTGTCGATTCTCATCAGTTTTAATAATTCTTTCTGTAAAGACATCTAATGTATATTTATCTTTTAAAACACTTGTTTTAACTCTTATATTTTCATCTTCAACCTCTCCATCAAATCTAACCCAGATGTATGAATGTAGTGCAATTTTTTTACATTCATACGCAAGTAATGCATCATCTAAATCTGAGAAATAATATGCCTGATTTAATTGCTGAGAAGGATTATGGGTTGTTAAATAATAACAGCCCAGTACCATATCTTGGCTGGGCATAATTATCGGTTCTCCAGTTGCTGGGGACAGGAAGTTATAAGGAGCAAGCATCAATAACCTTGCTTCTGCTTGCGCTTCTAGAGATAAAGGTATATGGACAGCCATTTGGTCTCCATCAAAATCTGCATTAAAAGCAGGACATACTAAGGGATGTAATTTTATTGCTCTTCCCTCTACTAAGATTGGTTCAAAAGCTTGAATACCTAACCTGTGTAGAGTAGGAGCTCTGTTAAGTAAGACAGGATGCCCCTGAATCACTTCTTCCAGTACGTTCCAAATAACAGATTCGTTCTTTTGGATCATTTTTTTTGCAGCTTTTATATTATTCACTAGACCTTGATGTATCAATTTGTGAATAACAAAAGGTTGAAAAAGTTCTAGAGCCATTTCGCGAGGAAGTCCACATTGGTTTAACTGTAAAGTTGGGCCGACAACGATTACTGAACGCCCAGAGTAATCAACTCTCTTTCCTAGAAGGTTTTGCCTAAATCTTCCTTGTTTACCTTCGATTATATCGGATAAAGATTTTAATGGTCTATTGTTAGCTCCAACAACAGTTCTGCCTCTTCTTCCATTATCTATCAGAGCATCAACTGATTCTTGTAACATCCGTTTTTCATTTCTAATAATAATTTCTGGAGCTAAAATTTCTTGTAGACGAATTAATCTGTTGTTTCTGTTTAAAACTCTTCTGTATAAATCATTTAGGTCAGAGGTTGCAAAACGTCCACCATCTAGCTGAACCATTGGTCTTAAATCAGGAGGTATTACGGGTAACACTGTTAGTATCATCCAAGCTGGATCTGATCTTGTAGCTATAAAATTATCTATTACACGTAACCTTTTTATGGCTTTATCACGTTTATTACCTTTTGTCGCTAATACATCTTCACGTAAACTCTCTGCTTCTACTTCTAAATCAACATCTTTCAGTAATTTTTGAATTGCTTCGGCTCCAATACCGACTTCTACTCCATATAAATTTGAATCTTCTTGATATAGTTGATCTTCTATCTCGATCCATTCATCTTCACTTAGAAGTTGCTTGTACCGTAGATTAGGGCAATTCCCTGGACGAGTCACAATATAAGAGTTAAAATATACTATCTGTTCAACATCTTTTAAAGCAATATCTAATAGAATAGCAATATAGCTTGGTAAACTTTTTAAATACCAGACATGGGTCACCGGTGCAGCCAACTCTATATGCCCCATACGATGCCTTCTTACTTTAGATTCAGCGACTTCAACTCCACATCTTTCACAAATAATCCCCTTATATCTCACCCTCTTGTATTTACCACAATGGCATTCCCAATCCTTAACTGGACCAAAAATTCTTTCACAGAATAAACCATCCATTTCTGGTTTTAAGGTTCTATAATTAATTGTCTCTGGCTTAGTTACTTCACCTACTATTTGGCCATTCGGTAAGCTTCTTTCCCCCCATTTTCTTATTCTTTCTGGAGAAGCTAAATTTATCTTTACGTAATCAAAGTACTGTTCTAATTTCGCCATGATTTGAATGTTTCTTAAATTATTGATATTTTCCGTCTATTTTATGACTATGGAGCAAAAGAGTTTTCTAAGTCCTCACGAGTAATTGATTCATAAGTTGGTCTCGATGGTACTCTTCTATTATTTAAGTTAGACATTAAATCCACTTCTATTCCACGTGTTTGTCCATCTGGTAAGTTTTCTATTTTGTAAGCTCCTATATCTAATCCTAAGGACTGAAGTTCTCTCATAAGAACTTTGAAAGATTCTGGAGTACCTGGTCGAGGGATCGGTTTCCCTTTTACTATGGCATTTAATGTTTCATTTCTACCTTGCATATCATCTGATTTGACTGTTAAAAGTTCTTGCAAGATATAAGAAGCCCCAAATGCTTCTAAAGCCCATACTTCCATTTCTCCTAGTCTTTGTCCACCATGTTGCGCTTTACCACCTAAAGGTTGTTGTGTCACTAATGAATAAGGGCCAGTGGATCTTGCATGGATCTTATCATCCACTAAATGTACTAGTTTCAGCATGTAAGAAATCCCGACAGTTACAGGGTTATCGAAAGCTTCTCCAGTCCTACCATCAAATAGTTGTGTTTTTCCTGGATGTCGTAAATCAAAAATCCAATCTTTGTTAGTGGCATTTTTGGCTTCCATTAATTTTTCATTTACTAAGACTCTAGAAGCTTCTGCACCATTCATTTCATCAAACGGTATAATCTTGAAGCGTTTATCTAAATTTTCTGCTGCTAATCCTAATAAACATTCAAAAATTTGTCCCACGTTCATTCTTGAAGGCACACCTAATGGATTCAATACTAAATCAACTGGCGTTCCATCAGGAAGATAAGGCATGTCTTGTCTTGGAAGGATTCTTGAGATGATTCCCTTATTACCGTGTCTTCCAGCCATTTTATCTCCAACTTGGATTTTTCGTGTTTGTGCAACATAAACTCTTATTACTATATTTGCACCAGTAGGTAACTCATCACCTTTCTCACGTGTAAAGATTCTCACATCTAATACTCGACCACGGCCACCATTCGGTACTCTGAGAGAAGTATCTCTGACATCTCTCGCTTTTTCACCAAATATGGCTCTTAATAGCTTGCCTTCTGGCGGTTGATCAGATTCACCTTTAGGTGTAACCTTACCTACTAAAATATCCCCTACTTCTACCCAAGATCCTATCACTATGATTCCATTATCATCCAATTTTCTTAGTGAATATTCTCCAATATTAGGTAGCTCTCTTGTGATTTCCTCAGATCCTAATTTTGTTTGTCTTGCTTCTATCTCATATTTTTCAATATGCACAGAAGTGTACACATCGTTGTATACTAGTCTCTCACTAATCAAGAATGCGTCTTCGTAGTTGTATCCTTCCCATGGAAGATATGCTATTAAGATGTTTTGTCCTAAAGCGAGTTCACCTCCTTCAGTTGCTGCCCCATCAGCAATCACTTGGCCTGCTACAACCTTTTCGCCTAACCAAACAGAGGGTCTCTGATTTATGCAAGTATCTTGATTAGATCTTTGATACTTTTGAAGATAATAAACAACTTCTTTACCTTCTAAATCTGTTATACAAATTTTATTAGCTGATACATAAGTAACTTTCCCCTCTTGGTAGCTCACGACCACCATTCCAGAATCTCTCGCAGCTTGTGCTTCTATACCTGTACCAATTAAAGGACTTTCTGGATAGAGAAGTGGCACAGCTTGTCTCTGCATGTTTGATCCCATTAATGCTCTGTTTGCATCATCGTGTTCTATAAATGGTATCAATGAGGTTGCTATTGAAATTACTTGTATCGGTGAGACTTGTATGTAATCAATTTGTTCTGGTTTTGTAATAGTAAATTCTTGTCTATATCTAACTGGTACTATTTCAACATTAATTTTGCCACTTTGATCTATTGCTATATCACCTGGAGCTATCCTGTAATTGTCTTCCTGATCTGCAGTTAAATAAATAGGATTGCCATCACAAGCCACATGACCATTTGTCACCTTGTAGAAAGGAGTTTCTATAAATCCATAAGCATTAATTCTTGCATGAGTTGCGAGTACTCCTATCAAGCCAGCATTAGGACCTTCAGGAGTTTCTACAGGGCAAATTCTGCCATAGTGACTAGGATGAATATCTCGTACAGCAAAACCTGCTCTATCTCTATTTAAACCTCCTGGGCCTAAGGCACTAATCCTTCTTTTGTGTGTTAATTCAGCCAAAGGATTAGTTTGATCCATAAATTGAGATAACTGGCTAGAACCAAAAAATTCTCTGATTGCAGCTATTATGGGTTTTGGATTTACTAGCGTATTTGGCGCTAAAGATTCACTATCACAAATAGTCATTCTTTCGCGAATGATTCTTTCCAGTCGATTAAGACCAACTCGCACTTGATTTTGCAATAATTCTCCAACAGAGCGAACTCGGCGATTACCTAAATGATCAATATCATCTATTTCGCCTATATTAAATTTAAGATTAATAAGGTAATCGATAGCAGATAATGTATCTTGTGGAGTTAAGACTTTTATATTTTCTGGAATTGATAAAGATAGTTTTTTGTTAATTTTATAGCGTCCTACTTTCCCCAGATCGTACCTTTTGGGGTCAAAAAATCTTGAGTATAAAATTTGCTGACCTCCATTAACCGTAGCTGGTTCTCCAGGCCTTAACTTTGTATACATCTGAATTAAAGCCTCTTCCGTTGTATAATTACCTTCAACTCTGAAACTCTTTTTTAAATATTCTGGATGTCTTAATCCGTTATATATATCACTATCACTTAATCCCATTGCTTTTAAAAAACATGGGCAGGAATTTTTCTCGTTTTATCGATCCTAACCCAGACTAAATCATTTCTATCTGTCTCGAATTTGACCCATGCCCCTCTATTAGAAATTAAACTTCCACTATATGTTCTTCTTCCCTGTCTATCTGTCTCGGATTTGTAATAAATTCCGGGACTTCTAACAATTTGATTAACAATAACTCTTTCTGCGCCGTTGATAATAAATGTTCCTCTGTCAGTCATTAATGGCAAGTCTCCGATAAAGACTTCTTGTTCCTTAATAACCCCAGTATCCCTATTAATGAGCCTAGCAGGAACGTAAACTTGTACAGAATAAGTAGCATCTCTTCTCTTAGATTCTAAGAGGTTATATTTAGGACATTTGAGCTTGAATTGATCTCCAAAGAAATGTAATTCTAAATTTCCAGTGTAGTCAGTTATAGGTGAAAAGCTTTTTATTTCTTCTGCAAGTCCTTCTTCAAGAAACCAACAAAAACTGGCACGTTGAATTTCTACTAAATCAGGTAAGATAGATGTAGAAAGTTTAGTGCTTGACATGAGAGTATTATCTCCTTTTATTTTGAATTTTTAATGGTGTTAATAGTCTGGGACTATGTTTTTTAAAATAAGAATAATAAAAATAACAGAATAGATTTTTTTGGTTAAAAGAACAAAAAACTTAGTTATAAATTGTATATTGATATGTATAAGTCATAAAGGATTTTTAAAATAATAACCCTTTACAACTTACACATATAAATCAACACCAATACATAATTCACAATTTATATTTTTGAATTATGCACAATATCTAATTTGATCGTGTTTTTCTTAGAGCCTTGGCTAGAGATGATTTTTTTGAAGCTCCCGTGTTCGGATGTAAAATTCTTTTCTGAACAGCTTTATCAATTTTGCTGTAAGAAAGAGAGATTAATTCATTCACAGTACCAATATTGGTATCGTCTACATCATTAATAGCAATTAGACATTTCTTGTAAATAGTTTTTATAGCTGATTTATACGCTTTGTTTCTTAAACGGTTACGTTCATTCACTTGTATACGCTTTTCTGCAGACTTTGAGTTTGCCATCGGTTAATTTTTTGATTTATAAATTAATATCTTTTCTCTAAAAGCTTTACTAATAACGATTAGTGATTATAACATAGAACAAATTATGAATAAAAAGATGCAATAAAAAAAATTTTTTATTAGCATTCTTCAATAATGAAAATAAAATAATAATTTTAAAATGGCAAAAAGTAAGGGTGTTCGTATAGTAGTAACATTAGAATGTAGAACTGCAGAAGGAGTATATAGATATACTACGACTAAAAATCGTAGAAATACTCCAAATAAGATGGAACTTAAAAAGTACTGTCCTTTATCCAAAAAACATGAAATTTTTAAAGAAATAAAATAAATATATGGCTATATATCGTCGTAAAGTTTCTCCTATAAAAATCGGTGATGCTATTGATTATAAAGACGTTGAATTATTAACTAACTTCTTAACTGAACAAGGAAAAATACTACCTAAAAGATTAACAGGATTAACAAATAAACAGCAAAATAAGGTTACAAAAGCTATTAAGAGAGCAAGAATGTTATCTTTGCTACCTTTTGTAAATCGTGAAGGATCTCTATAGAAATTTTGTTAAAAATTAAAAAATGAACTAAGTAAGAGTAATCTACTTAGTTCATTTTTATTTCTATTTTTCTTTACGTTTTTTAGGGATTAATTCGAAAGCTTTAACGATATCTTGTTCTTGCCATGTATCAAATTCTTCTACGAATAATCCGCATTCTGAGTCTTCAACAGCTTCATTTATGTCTTCTTTAACTTTTTTCAGTGACGTAATATCACCTTTGAATAATAATTCATTATCTCTAAGTACCTCAATGTAGCAATTTTTCTTGATTTTGCCTTCTGTTACCCTTAAACCAGCTACAAAACTTTTTGCTAATGGGAATACACCTTGCACTATTGCCGTCCCAAGATCTTGTTTATCGTATTCAGGGCCTGTTATATCCTCAATCATTGATTCGATGTAATCGAGTAGGTCATATATAACGTTATATTCTTTTACAATAACATTGAGATTCCTAGACGCTTTGTTAGCTCCTGTTGCAAGGCTTGTATTGAATGCTAAAACAATAGCTCCACTAGTGTCAGCAAAATCTATATCTGTTTCTGTTATTTCTCCAGGAGACGCATAAAGCACTCTAATCTGCACTTTATCTTGAGAGATTTTATTGATACTCCCTATAATTGCTTCAGCAGAACCTTGAATGTCTGTTTTGATTATTAAATTTATGATGCCTTTAGTATTCGAAGTTGAAAGACTATAATTTTCAGATATTGTATTAGCTATAGTTTGATTTTCTTTATTCGCTTCTTGCGCTCTCTGAACAGCTATTTTAGCTTGCTTCTCATCTTCGAAAGTTTCAAAATGTTCTCCACTTGCTGGTAGTTTAGAGAGGCCCCATATAAGGACTGGCGAGGATGGTAAACATTCTTCTACTTTTTCTCCTTGAGAATTTATCATTCCTCTAATTTTAGCCATAGATGTCCCTGCAGTTAATATATCACCAATTTTTAGTGTACCGTTCTGTACTAAAACTGTAGCAACTGCTCCTTTAGCTCTATCTAAGTGAGCTTCTAATACTGTTCCCTGAGCTTTTCCTATCGAGCTAGCTTTTAGATCTTCCATATCAGAGAGTAATATTATCATCTCCAATAAAGTATCCATATTAGTACCTTTCATCGCACTAATCGGTACCATGAGAGTATCTCCACCCCAGTTTTCTGGAATAAGATTATACTGAGTTAGCTGTTGTTTAATATTTTCTATGTCAGCACTTTCTTTATCGATTTTATTAATAGCAACTATAATAGGAACATTTGCAGCTTGTATATATTTTATAGCTTCTACAGTTTGTGGTTTAACTCCGTCATCAGCAGCAACAACTAGAATGGCAATGTCAGTAACTTGCACTCCTCGAGACCTCATTCCAGAGAATGCTTCGTGTCCTGGAGTATCTAAAAAAGTTAATTTTCTGATTTCATCTTTGTATTCAGTTTCAACCTCGTAAGCACCAATCTGTTGCGTTATCCCACCAGCTTCTTTTTGTGCTATTTGGGTTTTTCTAATTTTATCCAGTAAAGTTGTTTTACCATGATCGACGTGTCCCATTACCGCTATAACAGGTGGTCGTTTTTCTAGATCTTTGTTGTCAGATTCTTGTATTTGTAGCTTTTTGTTATCTTCACCCGATTCTTTAACGTATTCTATTTGAATATCTAAGTCATTACCAACCATCTGAGCGGTACTAACATCGAGGATTTGGTTGATAGTTACACCAACACCTTTTAAGAATAAGCTTCTGATAATTTCTGTTTCAGATATTGACATTAGTAATGCTAATTCTTGTACGGATAGTGGACCAGATATAGAGATATTTTCTGGTTTAACATTTGAGATTTGCTCCAGATCTTTATTTTTGCTAGGAGTTTGCTTTTTACTTTTTTTGTTCGAATTCTTAGTTACAATTTTTTTTCCTTTTGTTGTACCTAAAGATGTAGATTTTTTGGCAGGCCCTTCTGGTCTTGCAAATGGTAGTGATGAGATGTTTTCCCCAACAGTTAAATTGTCTGATTGATCAAAACTCTCATAATCATCATCTGTTATGAATTTTGACTTTTCTTTCTTTTTGCTTTTAAGTTTTGTTTTAACAATGTCAGAATCCCTTTGTTCGTTTTTCTCATTTTTTTTATTCTTTCTATCTGGTTTAACAAATAGTTTTGCGTCTATTGTTGGATTAAAAAGATTAAGATTATCCTCCCCTTCCGTATTACTAAAGTATTCTTCAGTTTGATTACTGATTGTTTTCGTATCGAATACTAATGGAGAAGATAATTTTATTGTCTTTTCTTTTTTAGCTAAGTTGTTATTATTCATGATTAATCTAGTATTGTCATAAAGGAGATTTTGTCTCATTAATGAGTAATGGTAAATAAAATTTGATATAGGCAAAAATACAAAAAGTAAAATATTTCAATTATAGGTAATGAGAAAAAATTTCAATAAACAATTTGTTTAAATAACATTTAATCTGTTATTGCATTGCTATGCTTTTTTTAATGAAGTATAAGATAACGTTATAATAATTGAAGAAATATAGTCTGCAAAGAATATTGTTTTTTTATTAAGAGATAAATATAAAAAAAATGCCTAGATTCCAAAAAAATGATAATTTTATCGATAAAACTTTTACTGTTTTAGCTGATATTGTTTTGAAAGTGTTACCAGCTAGTAAGCAAGAAAAAGAAGCTTTTTCTTATTATAGAGATGGGATGTCAGCTCAATCTGAAGGAGAATATGCAGAAGCATTAGAAAACTATTATGAGGCTTTAAGACTTGAAGAAGATCCTTATGATCGTAGTTATATCTTATATAACATAGGATTGATTTATGCAAGTAATGGAGAATATATAAAAGCATTGGAGTATTATCACCAAGCCTTAGATTTAAATTCTCGGTTACCACCAGCTTTAAACAACATTGCTGTTATTTATCACTATCAGGGGGTTAAAGCTTCTGAGAAAAAAGATCTAGAGACAGCCAGAACAATGTTTGATAAAGCTGCTGAATATTGGAAACAAGCCATACGGCTTGCACCTAATAATTATATTGAAGCACAAAACTGGTTGAAGACAACCGGAAGAATGGCATCAGAAAGTCTCTATTAGTTTTTAATGATGTTTTTAAGTGATTCAAACTAAAAAAATATTTATCTGTATAAATTTTTCTTTCTAGCAAAGCTACAATTTAATAATATAGTTAGCTAGGGTCAAAAAGACTCAGACAATAAATTTTAATTTATTGATATTATAAGATTTGTGTGAAAAACATATACAATGTTTTTATATTCGCATTATAGATAAGCATTTCTGATGCTTACAATTCAATTTATTACGAAACTTATTTGCTAATTTTATATTAAGGATATTAAACTTATTTATGGTTAATACTGCAACGAATACTGGTTTTATCTCGCAAATCATTGGTCCTGTTGTTGACATGGAGTTCCCAAACGGAAAGCTTCCTCCAATCTATAACTCTGTTATCGTAGGTGGAGTTGTTTGTGAAGTACAACAACTTTTAGGTAATAACAAGATCCGTACTGTATCTATGACATCAACTGATGGTCTTAAGAGAGGTATGGAAGTTACAGATTTAGAGACTCCTATCAATGTACCTGTAGGTAAAGCTACTTTAGGTAGAATCTTCAACGTACTAGGTGTTCCTGTGGACGAAATGGGCGATGTTTCAATGGAGACAACATTACCTATTCACAGACTATCTCCTAGATTCACTGAGTTAGAAACTAAGCCATCAATTTTTGAAACAGGAATTAAGGTTGTAGACTTATTAGCTCCTTACCGTAGAGGTGGTAAGATTGGTCTATTTGGTGGTGCTGGTGTAGGTAAAACAGTACTAATCATGGAGTTAATCAACAACATTGCTAAAGCTCACGGTGGTGTATCAGTATTTGGTGGTGTAGGTGAAAGAACACGTGAAGGTAATGACCTTTACATGGAGATGAAAGAATCTGGTGTAATTAACGAAAAGAACTTAAGCGAATCTAAAGTAGCTTTATGCTACGGCCAAATGAACGAGCCACCTGGAGCACGTATGAGAGTTGGTCTAACTGCGTTAACAATGGCTGAATACTTCAGAGATGTTAACAAGCAAGACGTGCTTTTATTCATTGATAACATTTTCAGATTTACACAAGCTGGTTCAGAAGTATCCGCTCTACTTGGTCGTATGCCATCAGCTGTAGGTTACCAACCTACTTTAGCAACTGAAATGGGAGCTTTACAAGAAAGAATTACTTCAACAAATGAGGGTTCTATCACTTCTATTCAAGCTGTTTACGTACCTGCTGATGACTTAACAGATCCAGCTCCAGCTACTACTTTCTCTCACTTAGATGCTACAACTGTACTGTCAAGAAACTTAGCTGCTAAAGGTATCTACCCTGCTGTAGATCCATTAGATTCAACTTCAACAATGTTACAAATCAACATTGTTGGTGATAAGCATTACGGTACAGCTCAGAATGTAAAGCAAACTTTACAAAGATACAAAGAGTTACAAGACATCATTGCTATCTTAGGCTTAGATGAATTATCTGAAGAAGATAGACAAACTGTAGCACGTGCTCGTAAAGTTGAGCGTTTCTTATCACAACCATTCTTTGTGGCAGAAGTGTTTACAGGTTCTCCTGGTAAGTATGTATCTTTAGATGATACTATCAAAGGTTTTAACATGATCTTAGATGGTGAGTTAGATGAATTACCAGAGCAAGCATTCTATCTTGTTGGAAATATTGATGAAGCTATCGAGAAAGCAAACAAGTTAAAAGGATAAGGATTAACAATGGCTCTACATATTAACATCATAGCACCCGACAGAACTGTTTGGGATGCTAATGCAGAAGAAGTAATTCTTCCAAGTAGTACTGGCCAATTAGGTATCTTACGTGGTCACGCTCCTCTATTAACAGCTCTTGATATTGGAGTTATGCGAGTGCGTATCGAGAAAGATTGGACTCCAATAGTACTTATGGGTGGTTTTGCAGAAGTTGAAAACGACGAATTAACTATTCTAGTTAACGGTGCGGAAGAAGGAAGCAAAATCAATAAAGAAGAAGCTGAAAAAGAATTAGAAGAAATGACTATGCGCTTCAATGAAGCGACTAGTAGTAAAGAAAGAATTCAAGCTACTCAGAACTTACGCAAAGCGAGAGCGCGCGTACAGGCTGCTACAGCATAGTAATAAAAAAAAGCATAGGTAAAACATACCTATGCTTTTTTTATTATTTGTAAACTAATTATTTTTTATGGAAAGAATAGAAAAAGTTTAATCTAGGTACAAACAAAGCTAAAATTTATTAGAATGATAAGTATTAGTAAGTTAAAAAAATTGAGAATAGCCGGAAATATTATGAATAAAAAAGAGAGTCCCCTTATTCCATATGCTTTCACCTTTCAACAAAATGAAGCTGAAATGTCATTATCGGAACACTTAGAAGAAGTGAGACAACGTGCTTTTTGGTCTTTAGCTACTTTAGTGGTAGCAACAATTACATGTTTAGTTAGCGTTAAAAATATTGTAAAACTATTACAAGAACCAGCATTAGGAATTAAATTCCTTCAATTTGCTCCTGGCGAGTATTTTTTTGCATCCATTAAGGTAGCTACTTACAGTGCTCTTTTAATTGCCAGCCCTTTCATTATTTACCAAATAATTCTTTTTGTCTTACCAGGAATGACAAAAAGTGAAAGAAAAACAATATTGCCAGTTATAGTTGGCTCTATATTATTATTTGGTTTTGGTATACTTTTTGGATATTTAGTATTAGTGCCAGCAGCTCTAAATTTCTTTATTAACTATGGTTCAGAAGTAGTTGAACCTTTCTGGTCATTTGAACAATATTTTGAGTTTATTTTAGTCCTTCTTTTTAGTACTGGCATAGCTTTCCAATTACCTGTTATCCAGGTAATGTTAGGTCTACTGAAGATTATCTCAGGGCAAACAATGATTTCTGCCTGGAGATACGTTATCTTAGGATCTACTGTAGTAGGGGCTGTTTTAACTCCTTCTGTTGACCCTCTTACACAAATTCTAATGTCTAGTATTGTCTTAATTTTATATTTTAGTGGTGCTGGAATAGTCTTACTTTTAGAAAAGAAGTAAGAAAAATATTAATTACGAAAAGAAGTTTTAGGTTAGAATACAATATATACAGAATTATATTCTTACTTTTTAATCAATGAAGAGTTCTTGTTTATTTATTACATATTCATTGATAGAAAACAATAATAGATATTAGGTACTTTTGTTGCTTAATATTGGAATTCCAATAAGAAAAAAGCTTAAGCTTTTTTTTTAAATACTTACTCTGAGAACTAGTACAAAGAAAAATGAAAAATAATTATTTAGCGAATCTTATTAAAACTCTAGAATCTATTCTAGTATCTGTTGCTTTATTAGCTCCTTTAGTTTTACCTTCAGCAGCTAATGCTTTCCCAGTGTTTGCACAACAAGCATACGAAAACCCTAGAGAAGCTACAGGTAGAATAGTTTGTGCTAATTGTCACCTTGCATCAAAACCTACTGAAATCGAAGTACCACAAGGTGTTTTACCTGATACTGTTTTTGAAGCAAAGGTAGAAATTCCTTACGATTTATCTGTAAAGCAAGTAACTGGTGATGGCAGTAAAGGACCTTTAAACGTTGGAGCTGTATTAATCCTTCCAGAAGGTTTTACTTTAGCACCAAAGGATAGATTAACTCCAGAACTTAAGGAAAAAACTAAAGGAGTTGTAATTTCACCTTACAGTGATTCGAAAAAGAGTATTTTTGTTGTGGGCCCTATTCCAGGCGCAGAGCACCAAACGATCACGTTCCCTATCCTAGCTCCAAATCCTGCGGATAACAAAAATGTTCACTTCATTAAGTACCCTATCTACGTAGGAGCAAACAGAGGAAGAGGACAAGTGAACCCTACTGGTGATAAGAGTAACAATACTATTTACACTTCTCCTGTTGAAGGAAGAATCACTAAAATAGAAAAGAATGACAAGGGAGCTTACGCAGTAGCTATCCAAAGCAAAAGTGGTGATACTGTAAGTGTTAATATCCCTGCTGGTCCAGAACTTGTAGTAAAAGAAGGACAAAAAGTTACAGGTGATGCACCTCTAACAGTTGATCCAAACGTAGGTGGCTTCGGGCAAACTGAAACTGAAATCGTACTACAAAGTCCAGCAAGAGTAAAAGGTTTAATAGCTTTCTTCTTTGTAGTTATTCTTGCACAAATTTTACTAGTATTAAAGAAAAAACAATTTGAAAAAGTTCAGCTAGCTGAAATGAACTTCTAAAAATAAAAGTATTAAGCATAAATCATTGTGATTTATGCTTACTTTTATGATAAAAAACTTCGTTAGTGAATAGTTGATAACTAATTAGCTTTTGATGAAGATAATACTTTAGTAAATGACTCAGGATCAACTACAGCCATTTGTGCTAACATTTTACGATTAATCCCAATTTTGGATTCTTTTAAGGAATGTATTAAATTACTATACTTAGTACCATTCGATCTTGCCGCAGCATTGATTCGAGTAATCCATAAACTACGGAATTCACGCTTCTTTCTTTTTCTCCCGACATAAGCGTATCTCAATGCTTTCATAACCTGTTGATTGGCAACGCGGAAAAGTTTAGAATGTGATCCTTGAAAGCCTTTTGCTCTTTTTAATATTTTTTTTCTTCTCTTAACAGCTACATTACCTCTTTTAATTCTTGGCATACCTTATATTTCCTTTATCTAAATTTATAAATACGGCAGTAAGCTGCGTAACACTAAAGAATGGCCAAATGTCACAACAGCTTTTTGTGATAAACTTCTCTTACGTTTTGCGGATTTTTTTTCTAAAAGGTGGCCTTTAGAGGCTTTTCTTCTAATGAATTTACCATTTGCTGTTTTCTTAAAACGCTTCAAAACAGATTTTTTTGTTTTTATTTTTGGCATTTTGTTATTTTTTATTTATTTTACGTTGCTTTCAATAGATAATAAAACATCTTTGGGTAAAGATAGTATATATGAAAAATACAAAGATATAATGCATTTCAAGGAAATGCATTATATTTTTTATCTTATTTATTTTCTTACTTGGCTTCTGAAGTTTTTATATTTAATTTTTCTGGTAATGATTTAAAGAAATTAATGACAACTGAAGCAAATATTTTGATAAAACTGGCTTCTAGTTCTTGGAACATTTTCATGTTCAAATTGAATGAAACATTAGCTTCAGCAATGATTTTTCCAGTATCCTGAGAAGGAATAGGCAAGTTATCTAGTGCTTGTTTGTAGTTTGTTTTGAACTCTTGTTCATCCTTGATTTGAGTAAAATCGTAAAAAGCTAAACCTTCGTTCCCCTTTAAATTCATAGCTCTTTTAGCAATATTTTTAAGAATTTGACCGCCTGATAAATCTCCTAAATATCTTGTGTAAGCATGAGCTACTAATAATTCAGGTTTACTCTCACTTATAGTTTTAATTCTATTTACATAGTCTTCTGTTGCAGGAGATGGAGAGATCTTTTCTCTCCAATTTTCTCCATAGTAGAAATTAAGATCTTGTTCCAAACTTTCAGTTCTATTAAGCTCTTTGTAAAAAATGGGTTCTATACATTCATGCTTTTGGTTCTTTTCCATAGCCTCTTCAATAGCCACATAAACGAAATACAGATTAGAAACCATTGTCTTATAAGATTCTTTGTCAATCACTCCTCCAAGAAATGATTTAACAAAACTTACGTTTTCTGCCATACTATGAGACTTGCTTGTACCTTCACGTAATTGAGTTGCTAAATTACTAACCATCTTATTGTTATTCCTTATGCTTATTTATAGAATATATTAAACATAATACTAGGCTCGAGGATAAAATAGTTATTGATCCAAAAATACTTTACATCTGAGTCAACACTTATAGTCAAAATTGTAAAATCTTTCTTACTTTTTTCACTTTCTTATCTTTGTTAAATGTTGATTCTGTTTCTCTTAAATGAGTCAAACATACTTGGCATATAGTATAATGTTGTACTAACTCGAGATCGATATCTTCTAGTTTTTAGTTTGTAAGGTATACATTGAGAAATTAATAAATATTATATAAATAGTTTTTTATGGACATTATTAGCTTAGGTTGGTCTTCATTATTAGTTATGTTTACTTTCTCTTTATCTTTAGTTGTTTGGGGAAGAAACGGTTTCTAAAAATTAGAAACCGTTTAGTTTTTATATTTAAATTTTTATAAATAATAGAATCAAAGGAGTAACAATATGGGCAACGAAATCATAGATGCAGCTGTAGTTAGTTTCGTTATAACTCTTGTAGGTTTAGCACTAGGTTTTGCTTTACTTAAATTACAAGAAGGATAATCAATTTCATTTTTTGTTAGGGGAAGGGGATTAAATTTAATTAAAACCTTACCCCATTAGAAATAAATAATATAAATAGAAAAAGAATAAATGATAGGAAATTTGTGGATACTGTGTTCAATATTTTTAATTATATCAATTATGATACATAACCCGAAAGCTCAAGGAATGGCAGGACAAAATCAAATTTTAAACGGTACTAGAAGTGCTGAAGAAACTTTAAATAAAGTTACTTGGACATTAATAACCGTATTTTTTCTACTAACAATTTATCTGGCTACACTTAGCAAAATAGATTAATGCAATCATACCTTTATTTTGGTATTCAACAATAATTATATGAATATGAATAAATCTATTTGTCCTGTACCTCAGGACCAAAGACCAATTAATGAATATTTAGCATTAAAAGAAACATTTGGCTTTTCTTGGACTACTAAAAATGATTCAGTTTATTATAAAACTTCACTGAAGATATATTTTATAACTTTGACGTTATTTGTTTTGATTTTTAACACAGCTAATAGCTCTTTAATGAGTCTTCTTACCTACTCAGTTATGGGTGTAAGTTCCATTTTATTTATATTTTATTTGAGAATATATTTAGGTTGGATTTATGTTTACACAAGACTAATGCAGGCTACTGTCGCTTATGAGGAATCTGGTTGGTACGATGGACAAATTTGGGTTAAAACACCAGAAATACTGATCAAAGACAAGTTAGCAGCTCAATATCAAGTAAAGCCTATATTAGACAAGATAAAAAATACTTTATTTGCTTTTTCATTTTTAATATTTTTTGCTTTATATATTATCTCTATCTCTGATCAAATATAGTTGGAGAATACAAAGATATATGATATTATATATATATTGCAATTTATTCAGAATAAAAAAACACGCGGGGTAGAGCAGTCTGGTAGCTCGTCGGGCTCATAACCCGAAGGTCAATGGTTCAAATCCATTCTCCGCTATAAAATTATTTTTTGTACTAATTTATTAGCGAAAAAAATATTATGATATAATAATTTCAAGTAAAAGAAAAAACACATTTACTAATATGGCTGAAACATTAAATTTACAAATTCCATCACCTACTTTTGAAGGAAGTACTGGTGGTTGGTTAAGGGCAGCAGAAGTTGAAGAAAAATACGCTATTACATGGACTAGTCCTAAAGAGCAAGTATTTGAAATGCCTACTGGTGGTGCTGCAATTATGCGTCAAGGTGAAAATTTATTATACTTAGCTCGTAAGGAACAGTGCTTAGCTCTAGCTACTCAAGTTAAAAACTCATTTAAAATTACCGATTATAAGATTTACCGTATTTTCCCAAGTGGAGAGGTTCAGTACTTACATCCTAAAGATGGAGTTTTCCCTGAAAAGGTGAATGAAGGTAGAGTTGGAGTAGGAAATGTTTCTCACTCAATTGGTAAAAATTTAAACCCTGCTCAAATTAAGTTTACAACTAAATCATTTAATGGTTAAATATTTAGTATGAAACCAAAAACTGCTATTTTGATAATATTCAAATGCAGTTTTTATTGGAGAGGTGGCAGAGCTGGTCGAATGCGTCTGATTTGAAATCAGAAGAAACTTTGCGGTTTCCGTGGGTTCGAATCCCACTCTCTCCTTAAATCTGAAGTCAACATATAAAAAAACACGGTTACTTTTAAAGTAACCGTGTTTTTTTTATATGTTGACTTCAGATTTAAGAGCGGGTGACGCGATTCGAACGCGCGACATCAACCTTGGCAAGGTTGCGCTCTACCACTGAGCTACACCCGCTTATTTGCTTATTACTATTATAGTAAAAAAAAAACATAATTCTGTCAACAACACTTGCATTACTTTCAACTCTTTTGTTATCTAAAAAAATTAAGCGATATAAAATTATTTAATTTTATATCGCTTAATTTTTTTAGATAACAAAAGAGTTGAAAGCTGCTGTCATGATTACTAAGCCAAACCATAAACCAGCACCAGTATAAACAAGACCTTTTGATTTCTCCCACTCTCCTGGAGATACTAAAATAACTGGTACGCTCACAACTAGTGCGAAAGAAAGTAGTATTAACATACTAACAAGTAATTGCAGAATAGCAACCATATTCTTTTTCCTCAAACATAAAATTCAACTTTAGAAGTATGCTTTTTTTTTTACTTTAAAAATGATTTTAAAATATGTTAAACGAAGCATCTCTCTATTACATGTTATAATATCACCTTTTTTTTTTTTACGAGTATTTAATAAATTAAACACAATACTAAAAAAATAAATTTTAAGAACAAATCTCCAAAGTTAATTAACTTTAAATTAAAGTATGTTGTAAACTAATAATGAAATGTCTATGAAGTAATAGAATACTCTATTAACTAATTGGATAGTCTTAGTCTTTAATATTAGGACATATAATATTTTTCCTTACGAAGAGGTTTATTTAAATATGGAAGGAATCTTTTTACTAGCTAAGTTACCTGAAGCATATGCTATTTTTAAGCCAATCATTGATGTAGCTCCAGTTATTCCTGTATTCTTTTTACTGTTAGCTTTTGTTTGGCAAGCTGCTGTTGGTTTTAGATAAAAAAGTAATTTTGAAGTACAGGACATAGTAATGTACTTCAAAACTACTTTTTTTTTCTGTCTACTTTTGATTCACAATCTGAAAAGTTAAAATACTTATTATTGGCTGACTGATAAAGGCATAATCAATAGATTTAAATGGTACAATTTCAATTTGGCTAGTTAATCTTTATACTCAGGAATTATATAGTATCATATAGTTATGGATATATTAAAATTTTTCCATAACTCATTTCGTTTCATTTATAAAATTGTATAAACTTATAAAAAAAAAATGATAGAACCTCTTTTATTTGGAATAGTTTTAGGATTAATACCGGTAACTTTAGCCGGACTCTTCGTTGCTGCTTATTTGCAATATAGAAGAGGAAATCAATTCGGCTTATAAAAAATAAGACTCAGCAATCAATTTTTATTGCTGAGTCTTATTTTTTGTTTTGTTAAATTGTTTACCAGCTTGACTTTGTCACTCCTGGTAATAAACATGCATGTGCCATCTCACGTAAAACATGGCGAGATAAGCCAAACTGACGATAGTAACCACGAGTTCTTCCTGTTAACCAACATCTGTTTCTTAAGCGAGAAGGAAAAGAGTTACGCGGTAATTTTTCTAACTTAGCGTATAAGTCTAATCTATCTTTATAAGAAGTCACATTTTTTAAAGCTTCTTTTATTTCTTTTCTTTTTTTTCCATATTTAGCAACTAACTTTTCGCGCTTTTTTTCGCGCTGAATCATACTCTTTTTAGCCATATCAAAATAGAATTTTATTTATTCAAAAGTTTTTTTTTCTAATTTGTTAATATGATAACATTTATTTTTTAACATTGTACTAGACTAATCAGGATTTATCTCAAAAGATAAATCCTGATTAGTGTGTTTATACACAAAAATAGCAATTCACTTTAATTAACCGAATTTACCAGTAGTTGATGCTATCACGAAAGCAGCGTAGGTAAAGATATAACCTACAGTGAAGTGTATTAGACCAACAAGACGAGCTTGTACAATAGATAAAGCTACAGGCTTATCTTTCCAGCGTACTAAGTTTGCTAGAGGTGTACGTTCATGTGCCCATACTAAAGTTTCGATTAATTCTTGCCAGTAACCTCTCCAAGAGATTAAGAACATGAAACCAGTTGCCCAGATTAAGTGACCAAATAAGAACATCCAAGACCAAACAGATAAACTGTTCATTCCGAATGGATTGTAACCGTTAATTAACGGAGAAGAGTTTAACCAAAGGTAATCTCTTAACCATCCCATAATGTATGTAGATGATTCGTTGAATTGACCAGCATTACCTTGCCAAATTGTAACATGTTTCCAATGCCAGTAGAATGTAACCCAACCAATTGTGTTTAACATCCAGAACATTGATAAGTAGAAAGCATCCCACGCAGAGATATCACAAGTACCACCACGGCCTGGACCATCACAAGGGAATGCGTAACCAAAGTCTTTCTTATCTGGCATTAACTTAGATCCTCTAGCATCTAAAGCACCTTTAACAAGAATAAGTGTCGTAGTGTGAAGAGCTAAAGCAATGGCGTGGTGAATTAAGAAGTCACCAGGACCAATAGGTAAGAATAATGAGTTTTTACCACTGTTAATAGCTTCTAACCAACCTGGTAACCAGATGTTACTACTTGCGTTAGCAGCAACACTGTTAGTAGAAGATAGTAAGACGTCAAAACCGTATAGTGCTTTACCAGATGAAGCTTGAATCCATTGAGCAAAAACCGGTTCAACTAAGATTTGTTTTTCAGGTGTTCCGAAAGCTACAACTACATCGTTGTGTACATAGATCCCTAGTGTGTGGAAACCTAGGAATAGAGAAACCCAACTTAAGTGAGAAATGATAGCTTCTTTGTGATCAAGAATTCTTGCTAATACATTGTTCTTGTTTTGCTCTGGATCGTAATCTCTTACAAAGAAGATAGCTCCATGTGCAAACGCACCCACCATTAAGAAACCAGCAATATATTGGTGATGTGTATACAGTGCAGATTGTGTTACGTAGTCTTTTGCCATGAATGCGTAAGATGGCATTGCATACATGTGCTGAGCCACTAAAGATGTAATTACACCTAAAGAAGCTAAAGCTAGACCTAGCTGGAAGTGTAGAGAGTTTGTTAGAGTTTCAAAGATCCCTTTATGACCAGCTCCTAATCTACCACCTGGTGGTCTGTGAGCATCTAAGATTTCTTTCAGACTGTGACCAATTCCCCAGTTAGTACGATACATATGACCAGCAAATATGAATACAACACCGATCGCTAAATGGTGGTGTGCAATATCTGTTAACCATAATGCTTGTGTTTGAGGGTGGAAACCACCTAGGAAAGTTAAAATCGCTGTACCTGCACCTTCTGATGTACCAAAAATATGGTTAGTTGTATCAGGAGCAGCAGCATATGCTCCCCAATTACCAGTAAAGAACGGTTGAAGGCCTGCTGGGTGTGGAGCAACTTTAGTGAAGTTATCCCAACCTACATGCTGGCCTCTAGCCTCTGGAATAGCTACGTGGATTAAGTGAGCCGACCAAGCTAGTGAGCTGAAACCAAATAAACCTGATAGGTGGTGGTTTAGTCTAGACTCATTGTTTTTGAACCACGATAGTCCAGGACGGAACTTAGGTTGTAAGTGTAACCATCCTGCAAATAAGAATACTCCAGCTAAGAATAATAAGAATAATGAGCCAGCATATAGGTCATTATTACTTCTCATACCGATTGTGTACCACCAGTGGTAAACGCCTGAAGTAGCGATGTTCACTGGATATGAAACACCACCTTTTGTAAATGCTTTTACAGCAGGTTGTCCGAAATGAGGATCCCAAATAGCATGAGCAATAGGCTTAACCTTTAAAGGGTTTAAAACCCATTGTTCAAAGTTACCTTGCCATGCTACGTGGAATAGGTTTCCTGATGTCCACAGGAATATAACAGCTAAGTGACCGAAATGTGAAGCGAAAATCTTTTGGTATAGATTTTCTTCAGTCATGCCGTCGTGACTTTCAAGATCATGTGCCGTTGCTAATCCATACCAGATTCTTCTAGTAGCTGGATCTTGAGCAAGGGCTTGACTAAACTTAGGAAATTTTGTTGCCATACTTGTTCCTTAAATACACTTTCTTCTTATCCTACAGAAATAATTCTTGCTAGGAAGAATGCCCATGTCGTGCCTATTCCTCCTAAAAGATAATGAGCTAAACCTACAGCACGTCCTTGAGAAATACTAAGAGCTCTTGGTTGAATAGCTGGAGCTACATTTAATTTGTTATGTGCCCAAACAATAGATTCAATAAGTTCTTGCCAGTAACCGCGACCACTGAATAGGAACATTAAACTAAATGCCCAAATAAAGTGCGCACCTAGGAAAATTAATCCGTATGCTGATAACGCAGAACCATAAGATTGAATTACTTGAGAAGCTTGTGCCCAAAGGAAATCTCTTAGCCATCCATTAATAGTGATAGCACTTTGTGCGAAGTTGCCACCAGTAATGTGAGTTACAGTACCGTCAGCTTGTACAGTTCCCCAAACGTCAGACTGCATTTTCCAACTGAAGTGGAAAATTACTACTGAGATACAGTTGTACATCCAGAATAGACCTAAGAATACTGAGTCCCATGCAGAACTTTGACAAGTACCACCACGGCCCGGACCATCACAAGGGAATCTGAAGCCTAGATTCGCTTTGTCTGGAATTAGACGAGAGTTTCTAGCGAAAAGAACACCTTTCAGTAGGATCAGTACTGTTACGTGAATAGTAAAAGCATGAATGTGGTGTACCATAAAGTCAGCTGTACCTAAAGAGATCGGCATCATTGCTACTTTGTTACCAACTGCTACAACATCACCACCGAAAGCATAACTAGCTGTGGCTAGTGCATTAGGAGTAGTGTTACCAGGTGCAAGTGTATGAATACTTTGTACCCATTGAGCGAATACCGGCTTTAATTGAATAGCTGTATCAGAGAACATATCTTGTGTTCTACCAAGTGCTCTCATTGTATCGTTATGTATGTATAATCCAAAACTGTGGAAACCTAGGAAAATACAAATCCAGTTTAAGTGTGAAATAATAGCATCTCTGTGTCTTATTACACGATCTAATAAGTTGTTGTAGTTTTGTGCAGGGTTATAGTCTCTAACCATGAAAATACCTGCGTGAGCCGCACCACCACAAACACAGAAACCACCAATCCACATGTGATGTGTGAAAATTGATAATTGAGTTGGGTAGTCAGTAGCTATATAAGGGTAAGGAGGCATTGCGTACATATGGTGAGCCACAATAATACTTACAGAGCCCATCATAGCTAAGTTTATTGCTAACTGTGCGTGCCATGAAGTAGTTAAAATCTCATATAATCCCTTGTGACCTTCACCAGTAAAAGGTCCCTTATGAGCTTCTAAGATTTCCTTCATGCTGTGACCAATACCCCAGTTTGTACGGTACATGTGGCCAGCAACAATGAACAGAACAGCTAAAGCAAGGTGATGGTGAGCTGTATCACTTAACCATAAACCTCCAGTTACAGGGTTTAGTCCGCCTTTAAATGTCAGGAAGTCAGAGTATTCACTCCAATTTAAAGTAAAGAATGGTACTAGGCCTTTGCTAAAGCTTGGGTATAGTTGAGCCATTAAGTCTCTGTTTGTAAGTAATTCGTGAGGTAGAGGAATCTCTTGTGGAGCCACCCCTGCGTCAAGTAACTTATTTACTGGTAATGAAATGTGAATCTGGTGTCCTGCCCATGATAAACATCCTAAACCTAGTAATCCAGATAAGTGATGGTTAAGCATTGACTCGGCATTCTGGAACCATTCTAATTTAGGAGCTGCTTTATGGTAATGGAACCAACCAGCAAATATCATTAAACCAGACATGATTAATCCTGCTAATGCACACCAGTAAAGCTCAACTTCACTAGTAATACCAGAAGCACGCCAGATTTGGAAGAAGCCTGAAGTTACTTGAACTCCTTGGAATCCTCCACCTACGTCACCGTTAAGTACTTCTTGACCTACAATAGGCCAAACAACTTGTGCACTAGGCTTAACAGCTGTTGGATTGCTTAACCAAGCAGAATAGTTCGAGAATCTAGCACCGTGGAAATACATACCACTTAACCAAAGGAAAATTATTGATAATTGACCAAAGTGTGCACTGAAAATTTTACGAGAGATATCTTCTAGTGAACTTGTATGACTATCAAAGTCGTGAACATCTGCGTGTAGGTTCCAAATCCAAGTAGTTGTCTTTGGACCTTTTGCTAAAGTACGAGAAAAGTGACCAGGTTGAGCCCATTTTTCAAAAGAAGTCGCAACTGGATCTCTGTCCACTGTTATCGACACTTTTTTTGCCTCTTGCTCTTTGGAGCTAATTGTCATTGAGGTTCTCCTCTTTTGAGACAAGCAATAAAAAACTCTTGCTCATTTTTTATACCGTTTTGTGTCTTTATAAAAAATATAAATTTGTGACGGTTGAGTAAGTTTTTATTCTATTTCAATATACTATTATAGATATGACTAAATAATAGTTTTCATTCTGTTAACAATAGTTAAGATCTTTATTGAAAAGTTTCAAGATTAATTAGTTAATTAATTGAAAATTAAACTTAGATTATAGAGAAAAAAAACATATATATTCAGATATTTAAAACTCATTATAACAGTGTTTATGTAATAACTTATGAGCTTTTACCACAACCATAACTTATTGACTGTTTATTTCTCTCTGTATAGGAATTAATTTCTTGTAATACATATTGTCATAGTATTTAATTGGTTTGATTATTCTTTTTCAATAAATTATCTTTATATATAAGTTATTTATTTTGTAAAAATAAGGTACTAAGAATGAACGAACAAGAAATCTTTGATAAAGTTCAAACAATTATCTCTGAGCAATTAGGTGTTGAAAAAAGCCAAGTGACTAAAGATGCTAACTTTGCGAATGACCTAGGTGCAGATTCACTAGATACTGTTGAACTAGTAATGGCTATTGAAGAGGCTTTCAATATTGAAATCCCAGATGAGACTGCTGAAACAATTTCAAACTTACAGCAAGCTGTTGATTTTATTAGTCAAAAAGTAGCTGCTTAATTTTATGGAAGAGGTTATTTGTAACTTAATTAGTCATTAATATTAAGATTAATCGAGTTATAAATATTCCTTTTTTTTATTATGTCTATTAGTTTTTTTCATAAGTAAATTGCACAACTATTAATGATTTATAATTGAATAATGAATAAGAAAGATTTAGTAGAGATATTAGCAGAAAGAGCAAATCTAACTAAGAAAGAGAGTGAAGAAATTATAACTATTATTTTAGAAACTATCATTAAAACTGTCTCTGAAGGAGAAAAAGTAAGTTTAGTAGGTTTCGGATCTTTTGAAGCTCGAGAGAGACAAGAAAGAGAGGGACGAAACCCAAAAACAGGAGAAAAAATATATATTCCAGCAGCTAGAGTTCCTACTTTTTCTGTGGGTAAATTTTTTAAAGACAGAGTGAATAATATGTAGTGTTTATACAGTAACAGAATATCAAGCAATAATTGAGATATGATAGAGCCCTATACGGGGAACAGTGGCGTTTATGAGAGAACAATATTTCTAGAATTATAAAGATAATGATGCGATTAGCATATTGAATGTATTCGGGAACTGCTCATATGGGGACTTTAAGAATAGCGAACTTTTTTAAAAATATCCATAAATAATACATGCTCCGCTTGGAAAAGATTATTTTAATGTGATGAAATCCATGTTAGAAAGAGAAAGAGAGTTTACACCTGTCACTGCAATTATTGTTGATTGCCATATCTTTGTTCATGGCTTATAGGAAAATATTTTAATAATATTACTATAGAAGATCACGATGAACAACCAGATCTTATAATGCTTCAACCCACTTGTATTTCTAGTATGTTACAAGACGATCTCCAAAATTTTGCAAATCGTGCCTCGCTGAAAGCTTAGGCAGATGTTTTATTAGCTGAGGTAAAACATTATAAAGTTAATCAACTGCATGTTCGTGTCAGAATTTTGGAACAAATTGTAAGTTTTTATATTCCCAAAACCCAATGAGGAAAAATTAAGCGCAACATTGAAAAATTTATTATTGACAACAATGTTCAAAAAAATAGTCTAGAAATTATGTATCCCTCTAAAAAGCCTTTCAATGAATAATGAAGACAAAATCCATTAGTAGATGGCATTTTAACCATCTACTAATGGATTTTGTCTTCATTATTTATTATTTAGTTTCAGAGAAATCAGCATCAATTACTGAATCATTATCTGCACTCTTTTTTGAGTTATCAGACTCTGAGCTATCTGGTTGGTTTTGAGCATATACTTTTTTACCAATTTCCATTAGCTCATCTTGAAGTTTTTTATTTAAGTTTTTCATTGTTTCGAAATCATCTTTTTGAATAGCTTCTTTTAATTCTTTAATAGATGCTTCTATCTTATTTTTATCTTCTTCTGTAACCTTGTCTCCTAGTTCTTTAATTTGTTTCTCTGATTGATAACACAACGAATCAGATTGATTTTTTAAATCAATTTTTTCCCTTTTCTCTTTGTCTTCATTCGCGTTCTTTTCTGATTCACGAACCATTCTTTCTACTTCATCAGAAGGTAAAGTAGAGGCTCCTGTAATCGTTATTGATTGCTCTTTACCTGTGCCCTTATCTTTTGCAGTTACTGACAGTATTCCGTTTGCGTCTATATCAAAAGTTACTTCAATTTGAGGAATACCTCTTGGAGCTGGAAGAATTCCATCTAATCTGAATGTTCCTAAACTCTTATTATCTTTTGCAAATTCACGTTCTCCTTGTAAGACATGAATTTCAACATTTGGTTGATTATCTACAGCAGTAGAAAATACTTCTGATTTCTTTGTAGGAATAGTTGTATTTCTTGGAATGATTCTAGTAGTAACCCCTCCTAATGTTTCTACACCTAAAGATAATGGTGTTACATCTAATAGTAATATATCTTTAACCTCACCGGCTAATACACCTGCTTGCACAGCGGCACCTACTGCTACTACCTCATCTGGATTAACTGTTTGATTAGGTTTTTTACCAAGAATCTTTTCCACAGCTTCTTTAACAGCAGGAATACGAGTAGATCCTCCAACTAACACAACCTCATCAATTTTACTTGCATCTATTTTGGCGTCAGCTATAGCATTTTCTACAGGAATTTTAACTCTATCTATTAATGATGAGCATAACTCTTCAAACTTACTTCTACTTAAAGGTCTTTCTAAATGCTTAGGCCCACTTTCTGTCGCTGTTAAAAACGGTAAATTAATTTCAGTTTGACTTAAATTAGATAACTCTACTTTAGCTTTTTCTGAAGCTTCAGTAAGTCTTTGTAGAGCCTGTCTATCATTCTTTAAATCAATATCATGTTCAGTTTTGAATTCTTGTAAAAGCCATTCTACTATTTTATTATCAAAATCATCACCACCTAAATGTGTATCTCCTGAAGTTGACAGTACTTCAAAAACACCATCTCCCACTTCTAGTACTGATACATCAAATGTTCCGCCACCTAGATCAAAGACTAAAATAGTTTCATTATTTTTTTTGTCTAATCCATAAGCTAATGAAGCTGCAGTTGGCTCATTAATAATACGGAGTACCTCCAAGCCAGCGATTTTTCCTGCATCTTTTGTAGCTTGTCTTTGTGAATCATTAAAATATGCAGGAACAGTAATTACTGCTTGCTTGACTGTTTCCCCTAAATGCTTACTTGCATCTTCAGCTAGTTTACGTAAAACTTCAGCTGACATCTCTTCAGATGAGAATTCTTTTTGCATAGCAGGACATTCTAATTTAATGCCTCCATTACTATCATTTTTCACTATATAAGAAACTTGTCTTAGTTCATCTGCGACTTCATCAGATTTTCTTCCAATAAAACGTTTAACTGAATAGAATGTGTTATCAGGGTTAATAACAGCCTGTCTTTTAGCAATTTGCCCTACTAGTCTGTCACCACTTTTCGTATATGCAACAACAGAAGGAGTTGTTCTAAAACCTTCTGCGTTTTGTATAACGGAAGGTTTACCACCTTCCATTACTGCTACTACTGAGTTTGTCGTTCCTAAATCAATACCTACAACTTTTCCCATGTCTACTTAATATATATTTTTTTTATTTGATCTAATGTTGCATATTGCAATATAGACCTATGGCTATATGATTATATGAAAGTAATACTATATTCAAGTAGAGTAAACCGCACTTAAATAAAAACAGTTAAATATTTTGCTTTTATAGAAAAAAGAGCATGGAAGCTAAGTTTTTTATTAAAGTTATTGTATACTTAAACCTTAGAATATTTTATTATTGAATTTACTCTAAAATGAATTCTTAATAACTGCTATTTGTATACTTACAAACTATAAAAAAACTAAAATTTATGATTCCAGGCATTTTAGGCACAAAACTAGGAATGACGCAAATTTTTGATGAATCAGGACTTGCTATACCAGTAACAGTTATAAAAGCTGGTCCATGTGTGTTAACACAAATCAAAACGAAAGAGAATGACTCTTACGAAGCTGTTCAAATAGGATTTTCAGAAGTAAAAGAATCGAGTCTAAATAAGCCTCTGTTAGGACATTTAAAAAAATCTCAAATCCCTGCTTTAAAGTACTTAAAAGAGTACAAGGTTAAATCTATAGAAGGCTTAGAAATTGCGCAAAAGATTACAGTGGATTCTTTCGAAGTGGGGAAAACAGTTTCTGTATCCGGTAAGACAATTGGTAAGGGATTTGCTGGTACTATTAAACGCCATAAATTTGTTAGAGGACCAATGACTCATGGTTCCAAAAACCACAGAGAACCTGGATCTATTGGACAAGGTAGTACTCCGGCAAAGGTACATAAGGGCAAAAAAATGGCTGGTCGACTAGGTGGAAAGCAAAGTACAATTAAAAATTTAGAAATAGTACATATTAATACTGATAACAATATTCTTGTTGTTAAGGGTGCTGTTCCAGGTAAGAAAGGTAATATTTTAAGCATTCAACAAGAAGCGATCTAGCAATATTGAAACACAATCTAGAGAAAATCAATGGCATCCAAAAAAACATTAAATTATAAAGTTCATAGCTTAACTGGAGATACTGCTTCAGAAGCTTCGATTACACTAAGTGTACAAGACACTAATCCTAAATACTTACTGCACAGAGCAGTTGTTGCACAAAGTAATGCTGCAAGACAAGGTACTTCTGCATGTAAAACAAGAAGCGAAGTTGCCGGTGGTGGAAAGAAACCTTGGAAACAAAAAGGCACAGGTAATGCTAGATCAGGATCTAGCAATTCTCCCCTTTGGAAAGGAGGTGGTGTAGCTTTTGGACCTAAACCAAGATCTTATGCACAAAAGATTAACACTAAAGAGTGGCGCTTAGCTTTAAATACAGCAATCAAAAGCCGTTTCGATAAAACTGTTATTGTTGAAGACTTCACTGGTAATCTTGAAACTCCCAAAACTAAAAAGGTTATTGAAATGCTAAGCAAGATAACTGATATTGGAGATAGTTCGAATAAAACTTTAATAATCCTATCGGAAGTTAGCGATAATGTAAATTTATCATTACGCAATCTTAGTAATGTAACTCTTCTACGCTCTAACACTCTAAATGTCAAAGATATATTACTAGCCAATAAGATCATTATAACTGAGAACGCATTGAAAAATATACAAGAGGTATACAGTGAATAAAGGCGAATTAGTGGATTTAATTAAGTATCCTATTATCACAGATAAGGCTACAAGACTCTTAGAATCAAACCAATATAGTTTTGCGACTGCTAAAAAAAGCACTAAGCCAGATATAAAATCAGCTATCGAATATCTATTTGATGTGAAGGTTATATCTGTTAATACTTACAACTCCCCGAAAAAAACTAGAAGAATGGGGAAGTTTATAGGTAGTAAACCACGTTATAAACGTGCAATTGTTACTTTAGCAGAGGGAAACTCAATCAATTTATTCTCTGAAAATTAAGTATCCTGTCTTAAAGTTAAATTAGATAAAAATAAAAATTTATGGGAATAAGAATTTACAAATCATATACTCCTGGTACGCGTAATCGTTCTAGCTCTGATTTTAGTGAAATAACTAGTAGTAAACCAGAAAAAAGCTTACTAGCAAAAAAAGCTAATCATGCAGGTAGAAATCATAGAGGTGTTATAACAGTACGCCACAGAGGTGGTGGTCACAAACAACGATATAGAATAATTGATTTTAAAAGAAACAAGAGAGATATTGAAGCTAAAGTAGCTTCTATACAGTACGATCCTAATCGTAATGCTCGAATTGCTTTGCTACATTATAAAGACGGAGAAAAAAGATACATTTTAGCTCCTAAGAATCTTTCTGTAGGTGCTCAGGTTATCTCATCTGAGAATGCTCCTTTTGACATTGGTAATGCCTTACCTTTAAGTAATATTCCTTTAGGTACATCTGTTCACAACGTTGAGCTGCTACCCGGCAAAGGAGGACAAATTATTCGTGCTGCAGGTACGGCTGCACAAATAGTAGCTAAAGAAGGCAATTTTGTTACTCTAAAACTACCTTCAAATGAAGTAAGGATGGTTTACAAACAATGTTATGCCACTATAGGTGAAGTAGGAAACGCTGAATTTAAAAACTTGACTCTGGGCAAAGCAGGTAGAAAAAGATGGTTAGGTATACGTCCTACAGTTCGAGGTGTTGTTATGAACCCTTGTGATCACCCTCATGGTGGTGGTGAAGGTCGTTCTCCTATTGGTAGAGCTCGTCCTGTTACTCCTTGGGGGCGACCTGCTCTAGGAATTAAGACTAGAAGAAAAAATAAGTATAGTGATTTCTGTATCATCAGAAAACGTAAATAATTTAATTGATTAGACAAGTAATAATTAAATTTCACAAACAATTAAGAAATAAACAAATGAGTCGTTCACTACGTAAAGGTCCATTCGTAGCTTCACACTTAGCAAAAAAAGTGGATGCTGCTGTAGCAAATAATAGTAATACTATTATTAAAACTTGGTCGAGATCTTCAACAATTTTACCTACAATGGTCGGATTAACTATTGCTGTTTATAATGGTAAACAACATATTCCAGTATATGTTTCTGACCAAATGGTAGGACATAAATTAGGAGAATTCTCACCAACTCGTACTTTTAGATCGCATGTAAAGAGTGATAAAAAAGCGAAACGTTGATATTAAAAAAATTCATAATAAAGATTTAAATATATGAGTACAAGCGTAAAACAAACTGAGGCTCGTGCTATAGCGAAGTACATCAGAATGTCCCCGTTTAAAGTAAGACGAGTATTAAAGCAAATTCGTGGTAGATCATACAAGGAAGCATTAATGATCTTAGAATTTATGCCATATGCTGCTTGCCAACCTGTTCTGCAATTATTACAATCTGCTGCGGCTAATGCACAAAACAACTATGGTTTACAAAAAGAACAAATGGTTGTTAATTACGCATATGCTGATCCAGGGCCAGTCTTGAAGCGTTTTCGTCCAAGAGCCCAAGGAAGAGGATTTAAAATTAAGAAACCTACTTGTCATATTACGGTTTCACTAAAAGAAGTTTTATAAAATATCGTTCAAATTGAGAATAAAATATGGGACAAAAAGTACATCCTTTAGGATTTCGCTTAAGAATTACTCAGGATCACCGTTCATCTTGGTATGCTTCTAGTAAAAATTATCCAGAAACTTTAGCAGAAGATTATGCTATACGTAACTACATCAAACTGAATCTTTCTAGTGCAGGCATTTCAAAGGTAGAAATCCATCGTAAGTCTGATCAAGTCGAATTAGAAATTCACACATCTCGTCCTGGAATTATAGTTGGAAGATCTGGTAGTGGTATTGATACTATCAAAGAAGATCTAAGAAAAATTATTAACAAAAAAAATCAGGTTCGAGTAAATGTTACAGAACTGAAAAATATGGACGCTGATGCCTATCTTATAGCTGAATTCATAGCACAACAATTAGAAAAACGCGTAGCATTTCGCAGAGCCACAAGACAAGCAATCCAGAAGGCACAAAGAGCTAACGTACAGGGCATAAAAGTTCAGGTTTCAGGTAGACTAAATGGAGCTGAAATTGCACGTAGTGAATGGGTAAGAGAAGGTAGAGTTCCTTTACAAACTTTAAGAGCTGACATTGATTATGCAACAAAAGAAGCTGACACTACATATGGCAAATTAGGCGTAAAAGTTTGGGTTTTCAATGGTGAAAAGACCCCCGCTTTATCTAATGCATAAACATAAGGTAAAAATAATATAATTATATTAAATGACAAAGAGTAAAAAGAATGCTTAGTCCTAAAAGAACAAAATTCCGTAAACCTCACAGAGGTAGATTACGTGGTACAGCTACAAGAGGTAATAAACTTGTTTTCGGAGACTATGGTTTACAAGCTTTAGAACCTATTTGGTTAACTTCGCGCCAAATAGAAGCAACTAGAAGATCAGTAACTCGTTTTGTTAAAAGAACTGGAAAGCTGTGGATTAGAGTTTTTCCTGATAAATCAATTTCGTGTAAACCGCCAGAAACAAGAATGGGAGCTGGGAAAGGGGCCCCTGATTACTGGGTTGCTGTAATAAAGCCAGGGCATGTTTTATTTGAAATTGGTGGAGTTTCTGAGACTCTTGCTTATAACGCTTTTAAAAATGCTTCTTATAAGCTTCCAATTAAAACAAAGTTTATTTCTAAGGAGTATCAATAATGGCACTATCTAATTTTCAGTCTTTTAAAGATTTTGATGATAACAAGATTCAAGAAACTATTGTTGAATCAAAAAAAGAATTATTTAATCTACGCTTACAAAAAGCGACTCGCCAATCATTCAAGGCTCACAACTTTAAACACCTGAAACGTCAAATAGCACAGCTTATGACTTTACAAAGCCAAAGAGAATTAAATAACAATTAAATATTTTAACTAAAAATAATCATGCCTATAAAAGAAAGATTAGGAGTAGTTGTTAGTGATAAGATGGACAAAACTATTGTAGTGTCTATAGAAAACAAAGTAACTCACAAAAGATACGGAAAAATTATTGCTAAGACAAAAAAATATAAAGTTCATGATGAAATGAACGAATGTCAAATAGGTGATTTCATTATGATTAGTGAAACTAGACCATTGAGTAAAACAAAAAGATGGACTTTAAAAGAAATCAAGCAAAAATCTTTAAAATTAGATACTAGCGATATTGGAGAATAAATGAATTATGATACAAACTCAAACATATTTAAATGTAGCTGATAATAGCGGTGCTAAGAAAATCATGTGCATTCGTATCCTAGGTGGAAATAAAAAATACGCTGGTATTGGAGATGTAATTATTGGTGTAGTTAAAGATGCTACTCCTAATATGCCTGTAAAACGTTCCGACGTAGTTAGAGCTGTAGTAATGCGAACAAAGAAAACTATTAGAAGACCAGATGGAATGTCCATTAGGTTTGACGATAATGCTGCAGTATTAATTAACAAAGAAAACAATCCTCGTGGTACTAGAGTATTTGGTCCTATCGCTAGAGAGTTACGGGATAAAGACTTTACTAAAATAGTTTCATTAGCACCGGAGGTACTATAAATGCAAAAGAAACAAAAAACTGCGAATCATGTAAAAAAAGGTGACACAGTTCAAATTTTAACTGGGCAAGATAAAGGTAAAATTGGAGAGATAACTAGAATCATTAAAGGATCTAATCAAGTTGTTGTCCAAGATATTAATGTTAAGAAAAAGCATGTTAAACCAAGAAAAGAAGGAGAAATAGGTAAAATCTTACAATTTGAAGCTCCAATACATAGCTCAAATGTTATGGTTTATAATTCAGAGAGCAAAATAGCTAGTAGAGTTAGCTACACAAAAGATGAATCAGGTAAAAAAATCCGCGTCTTAAAAAAATTATTAAATACGAATTAATTATATGAGTCAAAACTTAAAAACTTTTTATAAGGATAAAGTTGTACCATCATTAATAGAAAAATTTGAATATAAGAACATTCACGAAGTTCCTAAAATCACAAAAATTACTATTAATAGAGGTCTAGGCGAAGCCTCAAAAAATAACAAAGCTTTAGACAGTAGCCTTCAAGAATTGGCTATGATTACTGGTCAACAACCTGTAGTAACGAAAGCGAAAAAATCTGTAGCTGGTTTTAAAATTAGAGATGGCATGCCAGTAGGCATGGCTGTGACTTTAAGAAGTAAGCTAATGTACTCATTCTTAGAGCGCTTAATTCATTTATCGCTACCTAGAATTCGAGATTTTAAAGGTATAAGTGTGCAATTATTTGATGGTCGAGGTAATTATAATCTTGGATTAAAAGAACAATTAATCTTTCCAGAAATAGAATATGACAAAATTGATCAGATTAGGGGCATGGATATAGCCATCACTACTACTGCAAAAACTCAGCAAGAAGGAATAGCTCTTCTAAAAGAGTTAGGTATGCCTTTTAACGATAAATAAAGAAATCACTAAAGTCATATAGTCATATAACAAATAATCTATTTTAATTTTTAGGAGTAATCGTGGTTAATGATACAATAGCAGACATGCTAACTAGAGTGCGTAATGCAAATTTGGCTAGACATCAAATAGTGCAAGTACCTTCTACTAAAATGACAAATAATATAGCAGCTGTTTTATTAGAAGAAGGTTTTATACAAAGTTTCGAAGAGGTAGGAGAGGGAATTAATAGACAACTCTTGTTATCACTAAAATATAAAGGTAAAGAAAGAGAGCCTGTTATTACAGCGCTAAAAAGAATCAGCCGTCCAGGTCTAAGAGTATATGCTAATAGAAAAGAATTACCAAGAGTCTTAGGTGGCTTGGGAATCGCAGTTATTTCAACATCTCGAGGCGTTCTTACAGATAATAAGGCTCGACACCAAGGATTAGGTGGTGAAGTTTTATGCTACATTTGGTAATGTAAAACATCTAAATTATTATTCTCTACATCAATCTAGTTTCGTTATTTTGTTAAGCACAAATCTTCAAGGTCAAACAAACTGGGTATTTCAATTAATGCAGAATAAATAGTGTGAAAATTAATTATTTAAAAATACAATTTTAGGATAGAATATGGCTCGTTTAGGCAAACTTCCAATAAAAGTGCCAAATAAGGTGCAAGTCGATATAAAAGGTAATCACGTAATTATTAAAGGTCCTAAAGGTGAATTGTCTTTAGAATGTAATGATAAAGTTTTGATATCTTCTATTGAAGATACTATTGTAGTTAAACCAGCATTTGATACTCAAATAGCAGGACAGCTACAAGGAACATACAGAAAAATCTTATCTAACATGGTCGAAGGTGTTAGTACAGGATTCCAAAAGAAATTAGAATTACAAGGTGTTGGATTCAGATCGCAAGTCCAAGGAAAATCTTTAATTTTAAATGTTGGTTTTAGTCATCAAGTTACTATAGAATCTCCACCAGGAATCACTTTGGCTGTTGAAAATAATACTAACATTATTGTTTCAGGAATTGATAAGCAATTAGTAGGTCAAATTGCGGCAAATATTAAGGCTGTACGTCCTCCTGAACCATACAAAGGAAAAGGAATTCGCTATGAAGGAGAATTTGTAAGAAGAAAAGTAGGTAAAGCAGGTAAATAAAATATGAAAAAAAATCCAATACAATCTTTAAACAAAGTAAAAAGCAGAATTCGTGCTAAGGTTAAAGGAACTGCTGAGAGACCCAGATTATCGATTTTCCGTTCCAATGATAATATTTATGCTCAACTTATAGATGATATTCAAGGCAAAACGCTTTTATCAAGTTCTACATTAGATAAAGATATAAAAGCTCTGATTAAGTCAGGAGGCAATTGCGAGGCATCAAAATTAGTTGGTGAAGCTATAGCAAAAAAATCATTAGAAAACAAAATCGAAACAGTGGTTTTTGACCGTGGTGGGCGTATTTACCATGGCAGAGTAAAAGCTTTAGCTGAAGCTGCTCGTGAAAAAGGACTTCAATTTTAAAGAAAAATAGAAACAAAAAATGTCTAATCGTAGAAAATCAAATAAATCAAAAGAACAAGAAACTGATTGGCAAGAAAGAGTTGTACAAATCAGACGTGTAACTAAGGTGGTAAAAGGAGGTAAGAAATTAAGCTTTAGAGCTATTCTTATTATTGGCAACGAAAAAGGAGAAGTAGGTGTTGGTGTTGGTAAAGCAAGTGACGTAATCGGTGCAGTGAAAAAAGCTGTGTCTGATGGTAAGAAAAAAATAGTGAGTGTCCCTATTACCAAAGATAGTTCTATTCCACATATTGTGAATGGAAGATCAGGGGCAGCTAAAGTAATTATGCGTCCTTCTGCTCCAGGATCTGGAGTAATTGCTGGTGGTTCTGTGAGAACTATCTTAGAGTTAGCCGGTGTAAAGAACATACTAGCTAAACAATTAGGCTCTAATAATCCTTTAAACAATGCTAGAGCAGCAACAGATGCACTGTTAAAACTTAAAACTTTTTCAGCAGTATCTGAAGATAGAGGTTTAACAAGTTAAAACCAATATTTACAGTAATATAAAAGAGTTATTTAATTTTATAATTCTTTTATATTATTTATTTTAGTAATGCCAAAGAAAAAAAATATGCAAAGTATAAGAAAAAATACTAAAAGAGAAGGGATTAAAGAAAGAATTTTTCTGACCTTAGGACTTTTAATTCTCTCACGGCTTGGCACCTTTATTCCTGTACCTGGAGTTGATCATGATGCTTTTTATCAAAGTATTTCATCAAATCCAATAGTCAGTTTTTTAAATATATTTTCTGGAGGAGGTTTTGCTTCAATTGGAATATTTGCTTTAGGTATTGTGCCTTATATCAATGCCTCGATTATTATACAATTAGCGACGACTTCAATACCAAGTTTAGAAAGATTGCAGAAAGAAGAAGGAGAAGCAGGAAGACAAAAAATTTCACAGATTACTAGATATTTAGCTTTAGGTTGGGCAGCTGTGCAAAGTCTTGGTGTTTCTTTTTGGGTACGTCCTTATGTATTTAATTGGGATACACAGTTTGTAATTCAAATGACATTAGCTTTAACTACTGGTTCTATGCTAATAATGTGGTTTTCAGAGCAAATTACTGAAAAAGGAATAGGTAACGGTCCATCTCTTTTAATTTTCATCAATATCATAGCTGGACTCCCAAAACTCATTCAACAAAAATCTAGCGTAGTTAATGTGAATACACAACTAACAGAATTATTCGTTTTAGCTTCCATTTTTTTGATAATGATAGTAGGAATCATCTTTATTCAAGAGGGGACTAGAAGAATACCGATTGTTTCCGCAAGACAGCTTGGTAAAGGACAATCTCAAAGTAAAACAAGTTACTTACCTTTACGCTTAAATCAAGGAGGTGTTATGCCTATCATTTTTGCCTCAGCTATTCTTGTGTTACCTGCTTATTTAACGCAAATTATAAAAAACCAATTTTTATTAAACTTCTTAAATCTCTTATCTCCTAACTCAGGTGATAAAAATCTTTATCTAATATTTTACTTCTCATTAATTTTGTTTTTTAGTTATTTCTACGCTTCTTTAATCATTAATCCCAATGATGTGTCGCAAAACCTAAAAAAAATGGAATCTAGTATTCCTGGTGTAAGACCAGGTAAAGCTACTACAGATTATTTACAAAAAACTTTGAATAGATTAACATTTCTAGGAGCTTTATTTTTAGCATTTATTGCAGTAATTCCTAGTGTTATCGAGAATATCACTAATATATCGACTTTTAAAGGTTTAGGAGCTACTTCTCTATTAATTTTAGTTGGTGTTGCTATTGATACATCACGACAAATTCAAACGTACTTAATTTCTAGAAATTACGAAAATATAATGAAATAGTATATAAAGCCTAAATGGATAACCTTTATTAGCTCCCCTAATTTAGATAAAGAGTTATTGAATATTATTTCTGTCTCATCAGAATTCTTTAAAAATAAATTTTTAATTTACAACAAAAACACAATGAAAGTAGTCAGTTCTATAGGTAGTTTAAAAAATCGTAGTAAAGATTGCCAAATAGTTAAACGTCGAGGCAGATTATATGTTATTTGTAAGACAGATCCACGTCTTAAAGTACGTCAAGGCGGTGCAAAGATGAAAAGAAGATAAATCATTATTTAATATTAAAATACAACATATTTAGGAGAACAGTAAAGTGGCACGTATAGCTGGAGTAGATCTCCCAAGAAATAAAAGAATTGAAATTGGTCTAACTTATATATATGGAATAGGATTAACAAGCTCCCAGACTATATTACAAAAAGCCAATGTAGATGCTAATATCCGTTGCAAGGATTTGACAGATGAAGACATCAGTTCAATCAGACAAATTATCGACGAACAGTACCTGGTAGAAGGTATAGCTAGAAGAATAGAAACGATGAGTATTAAAAGATTGATGGAAATCAATTGTGTGAAAGGGCGTAGACATAGAGACGGCTTACCTTTAAGAGGCCAAAGAACTAGAACTAATGCTAGAACACGCAGAGGTAGCAAGAAGACAGTAGCTGGCAAAAAGAAAGCTTAAAATTTCAATATAAGTCTATTTTTATAAGTTCATTAGTTTTATAGAATCATTTGAAGTAATAACAGAGAATAAAATGGCAAGACAAATAAAAAGGTCCGCTACTAAAAAGAAAAAAACAGCACCAAATGGTGTAGCACATATTCAATCTACATTTAATAATACGATCGTAACAATTACTACAGTCACTGGAGAAACAGTTTCTTGGGGATCGAGTGGATCCATTGGCTTTAAAGGGGCAAAAAAAGGTACTCCTTTTGCAGCACAAATAGCTGCAGAAAAAGCTAGTAAAGAAGCACTAAGTTTAGGGATGAAGAAAGCCGAAGTATTAGTTAATGGCCCTGGTGCAGGTAGAGAAACTGCCATTAGAGCTTTACAAGCAGCTGGTCTTGAAATTACTTTGATCAGAGATATTACGCCAGTACCTCATAATGGTTGTAGACCACCTAAGAAAAGAAGAGTTTAATCTATTTTTTAATGCAAAAATAATTTTGAACGTATAACTATGACTAAGTTCGAAATAGAATGTGTTGAATCGACAACAGATGGAGCACGTGATCATTACAGCAAATTTTGTTTGGAACCATTAGAACAAGGGCAGGGTGTTACTCTAGGCAACTCATTGCGAAGAACCCTTTTATCTGATTTAGAAGGTACTGCTATAGTAGCAGTTAGGATAGCTGGTGTTAGTCATGAGTTTTCAACTATTCCAGGAATTCGCGAAGATGTCTTAGAGATTTTGTTAAATTTAAAAGAAGTTGTACTCAAAAGTCAGACAAAAAAACCTTGTGTTGGTCGTCTAAGAGTTCAAGGCCCTGCTATTGTTACAACAAATAACTTAGAGTTACCTTCTGAGATCGAATTAGTAGATCCAAACCAATATATTGCTACTATTTGTGGTAATAATGTTTTAGAAATGGAGTTTCGAATAGAAACTGGCAAGGGGTATCATTTAATAGAACGCAGTATTGATGAGAATTCAATAGATTTTCTACGAGTAGATGCGATTTTTATGCCTGTTAAAAAAGTTAATTACTTAACACGGGATATAAGGTCTCTTGATAGTTTACTACAGGAACAATTAATTTTAGAAGTTTGGACTAATGGTAGTATTGATCCACAAGATGCCGTAAGTCAAGGAGGAAAAATATTAACAGAATTACTTCATCCGTTAAAAGAAATTAATTTTAAGTCAGATGAAGAAGAAATCATAACAGAAGACTCTAAAGTGAACCAAATTCTGATTGAAGAATTACAACTTTCTGTTAGAGCTTATAATTGTCTAAAGAGAGCTCAAATTCATTCAGTTGCCGATCTTTTAGATTATTCTCAAGAAGACTTAATTGAAATAAAAAATTTTGGCCAAAAGTCAGCTGAAGAAGTAATCGATGCATTGCAGAAGCGCTTAGGAATTAACTTACCTAAAGAAAAAAGCGCAAAACCCAATTAACAATCTATTAGTGTAATAAAAGCAATAATAACATGAATAAAACATTGATAAAATCTACACACAATGAACCATATGAGTGGTATATCGTTGATGCTGCAGATAAAAACTTAGGACGCCTGTCTACGGAGATTAGTCGAGTACTTTTAGGAAAAAACAGTCCTACTTTTCACCCTAGCCAAAAGAGCAAACATGCTGTTATAGTTATTAACGCAGAGAAGGTACAAGTTACTGGTAAGAAAAGATACGATAAGTTTTATAAAAGATATTCTGGTTATCAAGGAGGCCTTACTATTGAAACCTTTGATGAACTACAAAAAAGAATTCCAAGTCGAATTATAGAAAAGTCTGTCAAGGGAATGTTACCTAAAGGCCCTTTAGGTAGAAACTTATTTACTAAATTAAGAGTTTATGCTGGTGAAAATCATCCACATGAAGCACAAAAACCACAAATTATAAATCTTTCAGACTAAGTTAAAATGGATAATAATAAAACAATTTATTTCGGTACAGGGCACAGAAAAGAATCTGTAGCTAGAGTCCGTCTAGTACCAGGTTCTGGTAAAATTACCATTAATGGTATACCTAGTGAATCATATCTTCAATTTAGTCCTACTTACATCAGAATCACGCAATCTCCCTTAAGTAGTTTAGGATTAGAAACTAAATATGATGTTTATGTCAACGCTCACGGCGGAGGTCTTACTGGGCAGACAGAAGCTATCAGACTAGGCTTAGCAAGAGCTCTTTGCAAAATAAACCCAGAAAATAGAACGACTTTAAAGTTTGAAGGATATCTAACACGGGATGCTAGAACGACTGAAAGAAAGAAATATGGTCTGAGAAAAGCTAGAAAAGCTCCACAATTCTCGAAGAGATAAAAAGATTCTATTTTACTAAAAAATAAGAGAAAAATTTATGCCTAAAAAAGATATACATCCAAAGTGGTATGACGAATCTAAAGTTTACTGCGATGGACAATTAGTTATGACTGTAGGTTCCACAAAACCAGAATTAAGTGTTGATATATGGTCTGGAAATCATCCGTTCTATACGGGTTCTCAAAAGATGCTTGATACGGAAGGTAGAGTAGAGAAATTCATGAGAAAGTATGGTATTGAAGATCAATCTTAATCAAAAATAAGAATAAAAAATATTATTTAACATGCCAACAATTCAACAATTAATAAGATCTGAACGTACAAAAATCAAGAAAAAAACAAAATCACCAGCTTTGAAAAGTTGTCCTCAAAGACGTGGAGTATGTACAAGAGTATATACTACTACTCCTAAGAAACCAAACTCTGCTCTACGTAAAGTAGCAAGAGTACGTTTAACATCCGGGTTCGAAGTCACTGCTTACATCCCAGGTATTGGACACAATATTCAAGAACATTCGGTTGTACTACTTAGAGGAGGAAGAGTTAAAGATCTACCAGGTGTAAGATACCATATTGTAAGAGGTACACTAGATGCTGCTGGTGTTAAAGACCGTCGTCAAGGACGTTCTAAATATGGTGCTAAACTGCCTAAAGAATAATTTAATACAAAGTCTTATTCAATAAACTAACAAAAAACATGTCAAGACGTACAACTGCAAAAAAAAGATTAGCCGTTCCAGATCCAATTTATAATAGTCGTTTAGTTACAATGCTAACAGTTAGAATTCTTCAACAAGGAAAAAAACATTTAGCTCAAAGAATTATCTATCAAGCATTAGATATTATTAAAGAAAGAACTGGAGAAGATGCATTAAGTATCCTAGAAACGGCAGTAAGGAAAGTAACTCCATTGGTTGAAGTAAAAGCTCGACGAATAGGCGGATCTACGTATCAAGTACCTCTTGAAGTAAGAGCATTTAGAGGAACTAACCTAGCTTTACGTTGGATTACTAAATATTCCAAAGAAAGATCTGGAAAAAGTATGGCTATGAAGCTAGCTAACGAAATTATGGATGCTGTTAATGAAACAGGGAACTCTATAAGAAAAAGAGAAGAAGTACATAAGATGGCTGAAGCAAACAAAGCTTTTGCACATTACAGATTCTAGACTTTTAGTCAACAAAAGCAACAACAATGTATAACAGTAAAATATAATTCATTTAAAATAAACAATATGGCTAGAGAAAAATTCGAAAGAAAAAAACCACACGTTAACATTGGAACTATTGGCCACGTAGATCACGGAAAAACAACTTTAACTGCGGCAATTTCAACAGTAATGTCTGTTAATAGTGGAGGAGCTGGTAAAAAATTTGACGAGATTGATTCAGCTCCTGAAGAAAGAGCTAGAGGTATTACTATTAATACAGCACACGTGGAATATGAAACAGCAAACAGACACTATGCACACGTAGATTGTCCAGGGCACGCTGATTATGTTAAAAACATGATTACAGGTGCAGCTCAGATGGATGGAGCTATTTTAGTTTGTTCTGCAGCTGATGGTCCAATGCCACAAACTCGTGAGCATATTCTTTTAGCAAAACAAGTTGGTGTTCCGCATATCGTTGTTTTCCTAAATAAAGCAGATATGGTGGATGACGAAGAATTACTTGAATTAGTTGAATTAGAAGTTCAAGAATTATTATCTAAGTACGATTTCCCAGGTGATGAGATTCCTTTTGTAGCTGGTTCTGCATTATTAGCTTTAGAAACAGCTGTAAGTAAGCCTGGAATAGCTAGAGGGGATGATAAATGGGTAGATACTATTTACGAACTAATGGATAAAGTTGATGAGTACATCCCAACTCCAGTAAGAGAAACTGACAAAACTTTCCTAATGGCGGTAGAAGATGTATTCTCAATTACTGGTCGTGGAACAGTTGCTACTGGTCGTATCGAAAGAGGTATGGTTAAAGTAGGTGATACTATTGAAATCATTGGTTTAAGAGAAACACGTAGTACGACTATTACTGGTTTAGAAATGTTCCAAAAGAGTTTAGAAGAAGCTCTTGCAGGAGACAATGTAGGAATTTTAGTACGTGGTATTCAAAAAACAGACATTGAGAGAGGAATGGTATTAGCTGCTCCAGGGTCTATTACTCCACATACTGAATTTGAAGGTGAAGTATATGTTTTAACTAAAGAAGAAGGTGGTCGTCACACTCCATTTTTTACTGGATACAGACCTCAGTTTTACGTTAGAACGACTGACGTAACAGGCACAATTGCTCAGTTCACAGCAGATGATGGATCAGCTGCAGAGATGGTAATGCCTGGAGACCGTATTAAAATGACAGCTAAGTTAATTCACCCGATTGCAATTGAAAAAGGAATGAGATTTGCTATTCGAGAAGGTGGAAGAACTGTTGGAGCTGGTGTTGTGTCAAAAATCTTAGAGTAATCGTAAAATGCAAAAGCAAAAAATTCGTATACGTTTGAAGAGTTACGAAATTGCATTGTTAAATGATTCTTGTAATAAAATCATAGAAACTGCTTCTAGAACAGATTCATTAACAATGGGGCCTATACCTATGCCTACTCAAAGAAAAATCTATTGTGTACTAAGATCTCCACATGTGGACAAAGATTCTAGAGAACATTTTGAGATACGAACTCATAAACGAATTATTGATGTTTATGAGCCATCTTCAAAAACAATAGACTCTCTAATGAAATTAGATCTACCGTCAGGTATTGATATAGACGTAAAACTATAAAAAAATCCCTTCTCTGCATTTAAAATGCAGAGAAGGGATTTTTTTATAGTTTTACGTCTATATCAATTCTTAATAAAGAACTAGAAAACTAGTATAAAGCTTCTTCTTGGTGAGTTAAGATTGTACAGTCAGAAGTTGGGTAAGCAACACATGTTAAGATGAAACCATCAGCAATTTGACTATCATCTAAGAAAGATTGATCTGATTGATCAATAGTTCCTGCGTCAACCTTACCAGCACAAGTAGAGCAAGCACCTGCTCTACAAGAATAAGGAAGATCAATTCCTTGCTCTTCTGCTGCATCTAATACGTATTGATCATCTGGACAATCAATAGTTGTATCTACGCCTTCGCCTTTTAATGTAACCTTGTAAGATGCCATGTGGAAACCTCCATTATTAATTGTAAATTAGATTTTTATTATAGTATCAAGAAGATACTTCATATGCGCAATTCCAGTGCAATTATGTTAATTAAAATCTCACTACTTGTATTCAATATTTATAATACAGCATATAAAGAAAATCAACTCCAAAATAATTTACTTTATATTCATTAGCATATAAATTCTTTTATAATTTATAATTATAACTAGTAAGAAAGTTAAAATAAAATTTTTATATTAAGGAGTGTAGTCAAATGGGACTACCTTGGTATCGTGTACACACAGTCGTGCTAAATGACCCAGGACGTTTAATTGCAGTTCACTTAATGCATACAGCATTAGTTGCAGGATGGGCAGGATCAATGGCTTTATATGAGTTAGCTGTATTTGATCCATCTGACCCTGTGTTAAACCCAATGTGGAGACAGGGCATGTTTGTTATGCCTTTCATGGCTCGTATCGGTGTAACTGACTCTTGGGGTGGATGGAGTATTACTGGAGAAAGCGTAGGTAACCCAGGTTTCTGGAGCTTTGAAGGTGTGGCTTTAGCTCACATTGGTTTATCTGGTTTATTATTCCTAGCTGCAGTATGGCACTGGGTATATTGGGACCTAGAATTATTCAGAGATCCTCGTACTGGAAACCCGGCTTTAGACCTTCCTAAGATTTTCGGAATTCACTTACTTCTTTCAGGGGTTCTATGCTTCGGCTTTGGTGCTTTCCACGTAACAGGAGCTTGGGGACCAGGTATATGGGTTTCAGACGCTTACGGAATTACTGGTAAAGTGCAACCAGTAGCACCTGCTTGGGGACCTGAAGGTTTCAACCCATTCAATCCAAGTGGTGTAGCTTCACACCATATTGCAGCAGGTATTCTTGGTTTTGCTGCAGGTGTTTTCCATATTGCTGTACGTCCACCTCAACGTTTATACAGAGCTTTACGTATGGGTAACATTGAAACAGTTCTTTCTAGTAGTATTGCAGCTGTATTCTGGTCTGCATTCATTACAACTGGAACAATGTGGTACGGTAGTGCTACAACTCCGATTGAATTATTTGGACCAACTAGATATCAATGGGATAGTGGATACTTCCAACAAGAAATTGAGAGAAGAGTAGAAAATTCATTAAATGAAGGTTTATCTCTAAGCGAAGCTTGGTCTAGAATTCCAGACAAACTGGCTTTCTATGACTACGTAGGTAATAACCCTGCAAAAGGCGGTCTTTTCCGTGCTGGTCCTATGAACAAAGGAGATGGTATTGCTGAGGCTTGGTTAGGTCACCCAATTTTCCAAGACAAAGAAGGAAGAGAACTAACTGTTCGTAGAATGCCAGCATTCTTTGAAACATTCCCAGTTATTCTTGTAGATAAAGATGGTATTATCCGTGCAGATATTCCATTCAGAAGAGCTGAATCTAAGTACAGTATTGAGCAAGTTGGTGTTACTACAAGTTTCTACGGTGGTAAATTAAATGGCCAAGTATTCACAGATGCTCCAACTGTTAAGAAGTACGCAAGAAAAGCACAATTAGGTGAAGTAATGGAGTTCGATAGAACGACTCTTGAATCTGATGGTGTATTTAGAAGTAGTCCAAGAGGTTGGTACACTTTTGGTCACGCTAACTTTGCATTATTATTCTTCTTAGGTCACCTATGGCACGGTTCTAGAACTCTATTCAGAGATGTATTCAGTGGTATTGGTGCAGAAGTTACTGAGCAAGTAGAATTTGGTGCATTCCAAAAGCTTGGTGATAGAAGTACTAAGAAACAAGGTGCTGTATAGTTTAATCTTTCAATATAAAAGAAGCGATTAACTGAATAGAAAATAAAGGAGTTCTTCAATGGAAACATTAGTTTACACGTTTTTACTAATAGGCACATTAGGTGTTATATTCTTTGCGGTGTTCTTCAGAGACCCGCCTAGAATTGCAAAAAAATAAACATTTTTTGTTAAATTACAATACAAAAACATGAGTAAGAGAAATATTCTCTTACTCATGTTTTTGTATTGTTGTCGATCCAAATCTCTTATTTCATCTTAATCACTAATCATAGTACATAATCAAATCGTTTCTGAGTATCTTTACACAAAGCAAATATGATTTAAACAGAAACATTGATTTCCAGTCGTAAAATTGATTCGGATCTTTGACTTATTAACTGAAATTACAAGAGTTAAATCAACAGACGGAAGTAAAAAAAGAAATTAAATTAAATTTAATATATGCTTTTTATCTCTTAAGAGTAGCGCATTATTCTATCATTGCTTTGAGAAAAAGTTGCTACTCAATTAACCTAAATGTTATTTCAGGTTTAATAATCTTAATCTTCGTGATCTTCGAATGGATCTCTTAAATCTTTCGAATTAGGTCCGAATGCTGTATAAACTGAATAACCAGTTACACCTATAAGTAAACTAGCTATAAAAATAATTAAAACTGTTGCTGTCTCCATAATCGATTGACCATTAAATAAGTTAGTGTTTTTGTGCTAATAATATCAAAATATTTGAGTTAATTAGAATTGAATCAATATCAATAAAATTAGAGAGCAATAAACTCAAGTTCTATGCACTAGGTTTATATACTATGGGTCATTATAACTTAAATTTCATATAGGTGTCTTTTCGATCTTGTTAGCTAAATTTACTAAACAGATTGAGTTGGAGCTGCAACAATCATAAGCAGATTAGAAGATATATTAAGAGAAAAAATACTCTTGTAACTAATATATCAACGTAAAATAAAAAAATACAAATTGAAAGTCGAGAGTATGAGATCACTTCTATATTTAAAATCTTTACAATACAGTAAATCTTCAGAATCTGGGCTAATATTTAAGGAAGGTGATATAATCAAAGTAGATCATAAAGTTTTCAAGAATCAAGTGAAAACTTTTCTATGGATAAGATTCAAATTCTTTACATATACTGACACTATAAATTTTTGAAAACTTCGTTTTACAATAGTAAAGCTCTAGTAAGTGATGTCAAATGTAATGTCATATTTAGTTAAGAATATGAATAAGTGATTATTCTTCTTACTTTCATAGTACTGTAAAAATAAAAAAACTTCGCTACTAAAGTATAACAATGGCATTAAGAACAAGATTAGGTGAACTTTTAAGACCTCTTAACTCTGAGTATGGAAAAGTGGCTCCAGGCTGGGGAACAACTCCAATCATGGGGTTCGTTATGTTATTGTTTGCAGTCTTCCTACTAATTATTTTACAAATTTACAACTCTTCTCTTATTATTGAGAATGTAGATGTTGATTGGGCTAGTCTTGGAAGCTAAACAATATCATATAGATATTAACTCTTATATTCTTATCTAATAACTATTTTTTTTAATTTTAGATAAAAATAATGTCTTAGAAGAGAAAGTTAGAATTAAAATCAATGAATGCTAACTTCTCCTCTAAGACATTTATTTTTTTATTTTTCTACTACTTCTACAACTTCATCCAAAGAGAAATTGTTAGTATTAACACCACTGTAACTAACCTTTTCAAACCGAACTACTACAGGATATCTGATACCACTAGTATCAACAGTAGCTACTGTACCGATGTCTTGGTACCAGTAAGATTCTTTTCTTAAAATTCTAACTTTTGCACCACGTTTAACCATATTTTTATTTTGTATGCATTAAATATATCTAAACATATTATCAACTTAGATCAATAAAATAATTATAAAGATTAAGTAAGGTAACCAAAAAATATTGCTTTCTTACAATATTTCTTTAGACCATGCTATTAAGGCTAATTTGCGTAAAGAATCCACTTAATAAACAATTGTTATGCACAAAATAAAATGTTATACGTTAACTTAGTCTTGTATATAAATCATATCTAAGACTGAAAATTTACAAAGATATTAAAAAAAGTTAGTTATGAAAATTTCTTGGAAAAGTGTTCTACTTTGGTCACTCCCAATTTTGGTAGTGCTATTCTTCCTATGGCAAGGTTTCAGCGCTTCCAATAATACTGAGTTTGGTAAAAATATTGCCAGTTCTAGAATGACTTATGGTCGATTCTTAGAATACTTAGACATGGGATGGGTAAAAAGAGTAGATTTATATGATGATGGCCATACTGCAATAGTTGAAGCCATTGGTCCGGAATTAGGGAATAGAATTCAAAGAATTCGAGTAGAGTTACCTGCGACAGCACCTGAGTTAATTCCAAAATTAAAGAAAGCTAATGTTGATATTGATGCGCACCCAGCTAATGATAACAATTCAACGGTTGGAGTTATAGGCAACTTAATATTCCCTATATTACTAATTGGTGGCTTAGCTTTCCTATTCAGAAGATCTAACAATATGCCTGGTGGTCCTGGTCAGGCTATGAATTTTGGAAAATCTAAGGCACGTTTCCAAATGGAAGCAAATACTGGTGTAACTTTTAAAGATGTCGCTGGAGTGGACGAAGCTAAGGAAGAATTTGAAGAGGTTGTTTCATTTCTTAAGCGTCCTGAACGTTTTACTGCAGTAGGAGCAAAAATTCCTAAAGGTGTGCTTTTAGTTGGCCCTCCTGGTACAGGTAAAACATTATTAGCAAAAGCTATAGCTGGAGAATCAGGGGTTCCATTTTTTAGCATCTCTGGTTCTGAGTTCGTAGAAATGTTCGTCGGTGTGGGGGCTTCTCGAGTGAGAGACCTTTTCAAAAAAGCGAAAGAAAATTCTCCTTGTATTGTTTTTATTGATGAAATTGATGCTGTCGGTAGACAAAGAGGTACTGGCATTGGTGGAGGTAATGATGAAAGAGAACAAACACTTAACCAATTATTAACAGAAATGGATGGTTTTGAAGGAAACACTGGAATTATCATCATTGCTGCGACAAACCGAGTTGATGTTCTAGATGCAGCATTACTAAGACCCGGAAGATTTGATAGACAAGTTACGGTTGACGTTCCTGATGTAAAAGGAAGATTAGAAATTTTAAATGTACATGCTCGCAACAAGAAATTATCGGAAGAAATTTCACTAGAGGTCATTGCACGTAGAACTCCTGGTTTTTCCGGTGCTGATCTAGCAAACCTATTAAATGAAGCTGCAATATTAACAGCTAGAAGAAGAAAGAATGCTGTAACTATGTCTGAAGTAGATGCATCAATTGATAGAGTTATTGCTGGTATGGAGGGTACTGCTCTTGTAGACAGTAAAACTAAGCGTCTAATTGCATATCATGAAGTAGGTCATGCAATTGTAGGAACTCTATTACAAGATCATGATCCTGTACAAAAGGTAACTTTAATTCCTAGGGGACAAGCTAAGGGACTAACATGGTTTACTCCTTCAGATGATCAATCTTTAATATCAAGATCACAGATTCTAGCCCGCATTATGGGGGCATTAGGTGGAAGAGCTGCAGAAGAAGTAGTTTTTGGTTATCCAGAAGTGACAACCGGAGCTGGTAATGATTTACAACAAGTTACTTCAATGGCAAGACAGATGGTTACTAGATTCGGAATGTCTAATATTGGACCTTTAGCGTTAGAAAGTCAAAATGCAGATCCTTTCTTGGGACGTAGTATGGGAGCTAGTTCTGAATACTCAGAAGACGTGGCTTCTAGAATTGATATGCAAGTTCGATCAATTATTCAACATTGTCATGATGAAACTGTACAAATTATCAAGGATAATAGAGTTGTAATAGATCAATTAGTAGATTTACTAATTGAGAAAGAAACTATAGACGGTCAAGAGTTTAGTGAAATTGTTGCTAGTTACACACCAATTCCTAAAAAGCCTGAATATAAAGCGTTATTATAGTGCAGTCCTTAGTTCATAAAAAATGTACTCAAAGTTTATTTAAACTTTGAGTACATTTTTTATGAACTAAGGACTGCACTATAATAACGGGACCGACGAGACTCGAACTCGCAACTTCCGCCGTGACAGGGCGGTGCTCTAACCAATTGAACTACGATCCCTTATGTACAATAGATTGTACTTTTTTTTTTTTTTTTTTAATATTTTTATTATATGTCTAGGAGAGGAAGAGATTCGAACTCTCGGTACAATTACTTGTACATCGGATTAGCAATCCGACGCTTTCGACCACTCAGCCACCTCTCCTGATTTTTAATATAAGAAAATTATTGGTCTAATTCTTATCATTGGCTCAGGCGGGATTTGAACCTGCGACCTTGGGCTTATGAGTCCCCTGCTCTAACCACTGAGCTACTAAGCCTCGATATTATCAATAATCATATCATCTTAAGAACATTGAATCAACATAAAAAGTTAAAAAAAGAAAACTTATACTATAAAGAATACATTTATTAGAAACCAAAAGTATATTGATGATACCCTATTCAGTCATTTTCATTGAAAAATTCCATATAGCTGCTGATATTTGTAAATTATTTATGATTAATAGTTATAATTCTCATTTAAAATTGCAGTGTGCTTTTTTTTAATGTTTTTTTTTTAGTAAAATATAAAATATATATTCTGAAGTAATTTAATTAGCAGTATTTTAAGATAATAAATTTCTTGCAAAATAGAATGTATCTAAAATTATAAACATTAGTATTTAATATGCCTGATTTTTGGGAAAATGTACTACGATTTCCGAGATTTTTTATTTCTAGTGTAATAGGGCTTCTGCTAACTATACTAGGGCCATTTTTAAATTTGCTTAAGCGGCCAAAAACAACAGTCATTTTTGTAGTAGTATCTATAGCTAGTATTGGTTTCATAACGCTAACGTTGAAATCAATGTTAGGAATTAGTACTTAATATGAAAAATATTATTTTAAAAAAAAGATTTTATTTCAAAACAAACGCTTATATTTCTATATAGTCAATTCAAAAAAATTTATCAAGACAATAAGTTAATGCTTTCAAACACTTTAAAACAAAGGGATACAACAGGAGCTTTCGCATTAGTAGATAGTTTAGTACGTCATGGTGTTAAACATATTTTTGGCTATCCAGGAGGTGCTATTCTACCTATATATGATGAATTGTATGTATGGGAAAAAGAAGGATTAATCGAACACATTCTTGTTAGACATGAACAGGGAGCTGCACATGCAAGTGATGCTTACTATAGAGCTACAGGAAAAGTAGGAGTCTGTTTTGCAACTTCAGGACCAGGAGCAACTAACTTAGTTACTGGTATTGCTACAGCACAAATAGATTCTGCCGCAATGGTGATTATAACAGGACAAGTAGGTAGATCATTCATAGGCACTGACGCATTCCAGGAAGTTGATATATTTGGTATTACACTACCAATTGTGAAACATTCGTATGTTGTGCACCAAGCTAACAAAATGTCACAAATAGTAGCCGCTTCTTTTTTCATAGCTCAATATGGTAGGCCTGGTCCAGTCTTAATCGATATCCCTAAAGATGTAGGATTGGAAAAATTTGAGTATACTCCAATAGAACCAGGACAGGTTAATTTACCAGGATGTCCAGATATAGTAAAAGATAATACTAAGCGCATAAAACAGGCTGTTAGTTTAATAAAACAAGCTAACCAGCCATTACTATATGTGGGTGGGGGAGCTATCATATCTGGGGCATATGAAGAAATTAATGAGCTGGTTAAATTATTGCAAATACCAGTGGCTACAACTCTTATGGGTAAAGGCATCATAGACGAAGAACACAAATTAGCATTAGGTATGCTTGGTATGCATGGTACTGTTTATGCCAATTATGCTGTAAGTGAATGTGATTTATTAATAGCTCTTGGTGCTCGTTTTGACGATAGAGTTACAGGAAAATTAGATGAATTCGCTTGCCATGCCCAGGTAATACACATTGATATTGACCCTGCAGAGGTAGGAAAAAATCGTATACCACAAGTAGGTATAGTGGGGGATGTGAAGGAGTCAGTTAGTAGTTTATTAGAAGTACTAAAACAAGAAGATTCTCTAGAACCTGAGCAAACACAGGCATGGAGACAGCGCCTGGATCGATGGAGAAAAGAGTATCCTCTTTTAGTACCGAAAAGTGCACAGAGCTTATCTCCTCAGGAAGTTATTTCGGAAATAAGCAATCAGGCTCAAGATGCCTATTTTACTACAGATGTTGGTCAACACCAAATGTGGGCTGCACAGTTTATTAAAACAAGTCCAAGAAAGTGGATAACAAGCGCTGGCTTAGGGACAATGGGATACGGATTACCAGCAGCTGTTGGTGCGCAAGTGGCTCATCCTAATTCACAAGTTATTTGTATTTCTGGTGATTCTAGTTTCCAAATGAACTTACAAGAGTTAGGCACTGTTGCACAATATGGATTACCAATAAAAATAATTATTATCAACAATAGATGGCAAGGTATGGTAAGACAGTGGCAACAAGCTTTTTATGGAGAAAGATACTCACATTCTAACATGGAAAAAGGAGCTCCTAATTTTGTTCAATTAGCAGAGGCATGGGGCATTAAAGCAGTTGCTATAAAATCTCGTAAAGACTTAAGTAAATCAATTAAAGAAATTTTAGATTATGACGGGCCTATTGTAGCGGACATTCAAGTGATCTCAGACGAGAATTGCTATCCGATGGTTGCACCAGGGAAAAGTAATGCTCAGATGATGGGAGTTTAACAAAATTATTATTGATTTATTCGAACGTAATTTTTTATTATTATTCTCTAAGACAAATCACATTTAAGTTGAAATTATGATTGCAGATTATTGTAAACAAAAAATAAATCTGTGTTGTATTGTATGAGGCCTGATTTAATAAGAGAAAATACATAAAAAAGGTTATTTCTTAAACATATTTAAGAAATAACCTTTTTTATTACTTATGGGCCGAGTTGGATTTGAACCAACGTAGGCTACGCCAGCGGATTTACAGTCCGCCCCCTTTAACCACTCGGGCATCGACCCTTAATTCCTAGACTTTACAAATATAACACTTTTTTATTCAAAACTCAATCGAAGTTGTAAATTTTATCGTATGGATGTAACTGGTAATTTACCAGTGATCTTCAATAAATTAATGAAGTTCTAACTTTATTTAGTTATACATCCTTAACGAAGAATAAAATCGATTAGTTTAACTAAATTTTTGTTGCAGACGAGTTGCTTTACCGGAACGACCACGTAGGTAATATAGTTTAGCTCTCCGGACCTTAGATCTTCTTAAAACTTCAAAACTCTTAAGTTTAGGAGAATTCAGTAGGTAGACTCTTTCTACTCCAATACCTTGTAGCACTCTTCGTACTGTTACTGTAGTATTAAGACCACTATTATTTCTGCTAATCACAACACCTTCAGAAAATTGTACTCTTTCTTTGTTACCTTCAGTGATCAAAACACCAATTTTCACTGTATCTCCAACCATTACTTCTGGCAGGTTATTGTTAATATAATTTTGTTCCAATTCTTTAATATGAATAGGATTTAAAGAAACTTTTAATTCCATAATTTAATTTATCTTTGTTTTGTATTTATATAATTATTTTAAAATAATTTTTTTTAGTTTACCTTATTTCTATTTTAAATATATACATATACGAAGGGAATTACATTAGAAAACAGACTAATTGCAATTAATATAATTAAAACAATAGATAATAACATCTAATATATTGACTTATCAAAGGTAGTCGTATAGTAGAGCAAAAAATCTATGTTTGAACGCTTTACTGAAAAAGCCATTAAGGTGATAATGTTAGCTCAAGAAGAAGCTAGAAGGTTGGGCCACAATTTTGTTGGTACTGAACAAATTTTACTAGGTCTAATAGGAGAAGGGACTGGGATCGCGGCAAAAGTATTAAAGTCAATGGGCGTTAATCTTAAAGATGCCAGGGTAGAAGTTGAAAAAATCATTGGTAGAGGCTCTGGTTTTGTTGCTGTAGAAATTCCTTTTACTCCTCGAGCAAAGAGAGTATTGGAATTATCTTTAGAAGAGGCTAGGCAATTAGGTCATAACTATATTGGTACAGAACACTTGTTACTAGGTCTAATTCGTGAAGGTGAAGGCGTTGCAGCGCGTGTCTTAGAAAACCTGGCTTTAGACTTGTCTAAAGTGAGAACACAGGTAATTCGATTACTTGGAGATACAGCTGAAGTTGCAGCTGGTGGTGGGCAAAATAAAGGTAAGACTCCTACTTTAGAAGAATTTGGTACTAATCTAACGCAGAAAGCTGCTGAAGGTAAATTAGATCCAGTAATTGGTAGACAAAAGGAAATTGAAAGAGTAATACAAATCTTAGGTCGTAGAACTAAAAATAACCCTATTCTAATTGGTGAGCCAGGAGTAGGAAAGACTGCGATTGCGGAAGGTTTGGCACAGAGAATTAATAACAGAGATGTACCTGACATTCTAGAAGATAAGCGAGTAGTTACTCTAGATATAGGACTTTTAGTAGCTGGTACTAAATATCGTGGTGAATTTGAAGAAAGACTTAAAAAGATTATTGATGAAATTAGAGTTGCGAACAACGTTATTTTAGTAATTGATGAAGTTCATACTCTAATAGGAGCTGGAGCTGCTGAAGGTGCTATTGATGCAGCTAATATCTTAAAACCAGCCTTAGCTAGAGGTGAAATGCAATGTATTGGTGCTACTACACTAGAAGAGTACAGAAAACACATTGAAAAAGACTCAGCATTAGAACGTCGTTTCCAACCAGTGATGGTAGGTGAACCTAGTGTCGAGGAAACAATAGAGATTCTATATGGTCTTAGAGATCGTTATGAAAAGCATCATAAATTAGTTATTTCTGATGAAGCACTTTCTGCTGCTGCTAAATTTGCTGATCAATATATTGCAGATCGTTTTTTACCGGATAAAGCGATTGACTTAATTGATGAAGCAGGTTCAAGAGTTCGTTTAATGCATTCCCAATTACCTCCTGCAGCTAGGGAATTGGATAAAGAACTTAGAGAGATCTTAAAGCAGAAAGATGAAGCTGTACGTGGACAAGACTTTGAAGTAGCTGGGCAATTACGAGATAGAGAAATGGAAATTAAAGCTCAGATAGCTGCCATTGCTCAAAGTAAAAAAGGTGAAGAAGATACGTCTAAAGAAGTATCAGTAGTAACTGAAGAAGATATCGCACAAATCGTTGCAGCCTGGACTGGAATTCCAGTAAATAAGATGACTCGTAGTGAATCTGAAAAGCTACTGCAGATGGAAGAAACTTTACACGGGCGAATTATTGGCCAAGACGAGGCAGTAGTTGCAGTGTCTAAAGCGATTCGGAGGGCAAGAGTAGGACTAAAAAATCCAAATCGTCCTATTGCTAGTTTTATCTTCTCTGGACCAACTGGTGTAGGTAAAACTGAATTAACCAAAGCTTTAGCTTCCTACTTCTTTGGTTCAGAGGAAGCAATGGTTAGATTAGATATGTCTGAATACATGGAAAGACATACAGTATCAAAGCTGATAGGTTCTCCACCTGGTTACGTTGGGTACAACGAAGGTGGCCAGTTAACTGAATCTGTAAGAAGAAGACCTTATACTGTAGTTCTTTTCGATGAGATTGAGAAAGGGCACCCAGATGTATTTAACTTATTACTACAAATTTTAGAAGACGGCAGACTTACTGATTCAAAAGGTAGAACTGTTGACTTCAAAAACACTCTCTTAATTCTTACATCCAATGTTGGATCAAAAGTAATTGAGAAAGGAGGCGGAGGTTTAGGTTTCGAATTTTCTGAAGATCAAGCTGATTCGCAATACAGTAGAATTAAAGCTTTAGTAAATGAAGAACTTAAACAATACTTCAGACCTGAGTTCCTGAATAGATTAGATGAAATTATTGTATTTAGACAATTAACTAAGGACGAAGTTGGAGAAATAGCAGAAATAATGCTTAAAGAGGTTTTCACAAGAATTTCGGAAAAAGGTATCCAATTAGAGGTAACAGCTAGATTTAAGGCTCACTTAATTGACGAAGGATATAATCCAATCTATGGTGCTCGACCATTAAGAAGAGCAGTTATGAGACTTCTTGAAGATACGTTATCAGAAGAATTCTTATCTGAAAAAATTAAGGAAGGCGATACTGCAGTTGTAGATGTAGATGATGAAGGTAAAGTGCAAGTATTATTAGGTGAAAAATTAGAATTAGCTAAGAACTAAATTATATCCCTCTTCAGATAAATTTTATTCTGAAGAGGGATAAGCTTTTAGAAAAGCTTGTCAAAAAATATTAGAGAGCATATAATTTATAAAGAAATAAGTAAAAAGTACGCCGGGATAGCTCAGTTGGTAGAGCAGTGGATTGAAAATCCACGTGTCACCAGTTCAACCCTGGTTCCTGGCATAAAAAAAAATTAAAACACAAAGTTATCAAATGTTAAAGTTTTGGGCTCAAATAGAATATTTATTGTGCCTACTGGACCATTACGATGCTTAGTAATTATAACCTCTGTGATATTCTCATTGATGTATTCTGCATCCTTCTCATAATAACTATCTCTGTATAGCATTAGGACTAGATCTGCATCTTGCTCTATTGAATTATGCACGATTAGATTATTAATAATATAGTTATTAGTGTGAGGAATCCAAAGATCATAACAATGACTTCTTCCAAGCATCTGAATATCTAGAATAGAAAACAAAGCAATATTAGGAATAAACCTAATCTTTTCAGTTTTAGTTTGAGCTAAAAATTTGGAAAAGTTACAAATATCTAGCATTCCAACCAGTTCTTTGTTTGACAATGTGTCTATAGGTAACCATCCTTTAGAACTAAATATTTTGTGATTGGCAGTTATTTTAAGATTAGTTTTATTCAATATTTCTACCTTATAAACTAATTTAACACCCGTATAATAAGCTCTTTTTAGACGAGTGACTATGGATAATAAAGATTGTTCTTTATTATTATGCCTAGTGGACATTACTAAGTCTCTTGGTATACTATCGATAATTTGACTTAAAGCTAAATGCTGATTAGTTAACGGCATGTATATGAGCATATCACCAGTAACGCATCCACTTTCACGTAAATCCGATAGTAAAGGTCTTTTATTAACTCTCGATTCAACACTACGACTTAATTGTGACAACACTATTACTGGGGTATCAAACTCCTTAGCTAATATTTTCAAACCACGTGTTAGCCTCGATAATTCTTGCACACGGGTATCTTTACTTGTTGGATCATTTAACAGTTGTAAATAATCTAGAACTATCATCCCAATATTTCCATATTGCAGATTCAAAATATTAATTTTATTACGAATCGAGACTAAAGATAAATTAGGAGTATCATCCAAGTAAATTTTTAGATTGCCAAGAACATTAATAGCTTTACTTACAGCATACCATTCTCGTTCGTCTATATTACCTGTTCTTAACTTAGAATGCATTACTTGTGATTCTCTCGATAAAAAACGATAAACCAGTTGTTGCCGAGACATTTCTAGACTGAAGATAACTACAGGATATTCCTGTAATTCAGCAACATTTCTTATAAGATTAAGTGCAAAAGCTGTTTTCCCCATAGAAGGGCGGCCAGCAATAATTACTAAATCTGATTTTTGAAAACCTTGAGTGATTTCATCTAAATCGAAAAAGCCTGATCTTACCCCTGAATATTGACTATCGAGTGATCTTTGCTCTAAGTCAACAAATGCTTCTAATAAGACTTCAGATGCCAAGAACAAATTATTAACAGGTTTATCTTGAGTAACTGAAAACAAAATTCGTTCTGCTTCGTCAAATAAAGTCTCTATTGAATCAAATGATTGATAAGATAATTCTTCAATTTTTCGGGCTCCATAAATGATTTGTCTTCTAATATGTTTATCGATAAGTAGAACTAAATAAGTTTCAATATCATTACTAGATGTAACAAGATTAATAATATTAATTAACTCTTCACTACCTCCTATTAAATCTAAATTTCCTAGTATCTTTAAACGATCTGTAACCGTATCGATATTAACGTCAATCTGCTCTTCATAAACTTGTTTGCTAGCTTCAAAAATGTATTGATGATTTTGTAAATAAAAAAAATCTTTACGTACTTTGTAAAAAATTAGCGCTAGATTCTTCTTATTAAGCAAGACTTCGGCAAGGATAATTCTTTCTATGGTGAGATTATAAGGTAATTCATTTTTTTTCAGAAAAACATTATTGTTAGATTTCACAAATTGTTAAATTTAGGTTATTTATACAAGAATAGATCTGTTAATTGTATATCATAAATAGCTTTTTTTTGTTATTATGTGACTTGCGAATCAAAGGAGAGATGGCCGAGTGGTTTAAGGCGCAGCACTGGAAATGCTGTTTAGGGGAAACTTTAACGAGGGTTCGAATCCCTCTCTCTCCTAGATTGAATATTAATTATTAGATGTTTTGTATATATATTTTTTTGGGCTTGACTTGAAGTAAGTTTTCAAGTTATCTTAGATGAAGCGCCTTTAGTTCAGTTGGTAGAACGCAGGTCTCCAAAACCTGATGTCGTAGGTTCAAGTCCTACAGGGCGTGTTTAAAAAATGAAAAATAAAAAAATCTAGTCATAAATGATATTTAAAGTTATAAGATAATATATAATGTTTAGAAATTGATAATCAACAGATTACCTAGGTGTTTTTATAATTATAAAAAAAAAGAAAAAAAAATATGGCTAAAAAAGTAGTAGCTCTAATTAAATTAGCTTTGGATGCGGGAAAAGCTACACCTGCTCCACCTGTGGGTCCAGCATTAGGACAACGTGGTGTTAATATTGTTATGTTTTGTAAGGAGTATAATGCGCGGACTTCTGACAAGATTGGTCTAGTTATTCCTGTAGAAATAAGCGTATATGAAGACAAAAGTTATACTTTTATATTAAAAACTCCTCCTGCTTCAGTTTTATTAGCTAAAGCAGCTGGTGTTGCAAAAGGTTCTGGAGATCCTAAAAAAACTATGGTTGGTCAAATCACTCAACAGCAACTTTTAGAAATAGCTGAGACAAAACTTCCAGATTTAAATACTTCAAACAAAGAAGCGGCGATGAGAATTATTGAAGGTACTGCTAGAAACATGGGCATAACTATTGCTCAATAATAGTAAGAATATAAAGAAAATAGATTAAAACAACCATGGCAAAAATATCTCAAAGAGTAAAAACAAACCAAACAAAAGTTGAATTAAAAAGCTATAAAGCTCTTGAAGCATTGAATTTATTAAAAAACCTAGCTACTGCTAAGTTTTCAGAAACAGCGGAAGCACATATTAGCTTAAAACTGGATACAAAGTATGCTGATCAACAATTGCGTACTACTCTAGTACTACCGAAAGGAACAGGTAAGAATGTTAGAATAGCGGTAATCGCTCAGGGTGATAAAATCAACGAGGCCCTAAATGCTGGCGCGGATTTAGCTGGAGCGGAAGAATTGATTCAAGATATCTTAAAAGGAGAGCTTAATTTTGATCGTTTAATAGCGACTCCTGATATGATGCCAGCTATAGCAAAACTTGGTAAAGTATTAGGTCCCAGAGGCTTAATGCCTTCTCCTAAGTCAGGAACAGTAACATCTGACCTTAAAGAAGCTATTGACGAATTTAAAAAAGGAAAACTAGAATATAGAGCAGATAAAACTGGAATCGTCCATATCCCTTTTGGAAAAGCCGATTTCTCGGTAGAAGATTTATTAGCTAACTTAGAAGCAGTCCAAGAATCTATAGATAAAAATCGTCCATCTGGCGTAAAGGGTAAATACTGGAAAAGTTTTTATATATGTAGTACGATGGGACCTTCTATACAATTAGAGGTATCAGAATTTAGAGATAAAGTTTTCTCTTAAGGCTATTACACATCACTCAATCGATTCTTAAGTAAAAAAATACATATACATTATTTATGAGTAAAGTAGACGAAATTATTGAACAGTTAAAAGGCCTTACACTACTAGAAGCATCTGAATTAGTAAAACAAATCGAGGAAACTTTTGACGTTAGTGCTACTGCTGCTGCTGGCCCTGTTATGATGGCTGGAGCTGTAGGAGCAGCTGGAGCAGCAGAGGCTGGAGAAGAAAAGTCTGAATTTGATATAGTACTGGAAGAAGTACCAGCGGACAAGAAAATTGCTGTACTAAAAGTTGTGAGAGGAATTACTGGATTAGGTCTGAAAGAAGCGAAAGATCTAGTAGAATCTGCTCCTAAGAGTATTAAAGAAGGAGCGTCGAAAGCTGATGCAGAAGATGCTAAAAAACAATTAGAAGAAGCTGGTGGTAAAGTAAGTTTAAAATAAACTAAAACTTTAGCAAAAAAATGTTCTATCTTATCAAAAATGATAAGATAGAACATTTTTTTGCTAAAGTTTTAGAAAAGACCTAGCGTTAAAGCCTTGTTAATTGGCATACAAGAACCAATAGCTAACCAGATAGCAACCACAATACTAAATAAGAAAATAGCCATTGCGATTGGACGTCTAAATGGGTTTTGGAATTTGTTAATGCTTTCAATAAACGGTACTGTAATTAGACCAGCAGGTACTGCAGCCATAGATAAAACACCTAATAATTTGTTAGGAATAACTCTTAGAAGGTTGAATGTTGGGAAGAAGTACCACTCTGGAAGAATTTCTAGAGGCGTTGCAAATGGATCAGCCTTTTCACCTAGAGGAGATGGCGATAGTACAGAAATACCAATAACACACGCTAACGTACCAAGAATACATACAGGGAAGATGTAAAGTAGATCGTTAGGCCATGCAGGTTCTCCATAGTAGTTATGGCCCATTCCCTTAGCTAACTTTGCGCGTAATTTAGGATCGTTTAGATCCGGTTTTTTTAAAACAGACATATTAAATAACTCCTTAGTTTTGTAAATGAGGTAACTTAAAGTTATTAAATTAAATCGCCCTTATAAAGGACCTGAGATACCTTGCTTACGAATCATTAAGAAGTGAGTAAGCATCAGCACTGCTGCTGCAACAGGTAATACAAAAGTGTGTGCACTATAGAATCTTGTTAAAGTTGCTTGTCCAACACTAACACTTCCTCTTAATAATTCTACTAAAAGACTACCTACAACAGGAATAGCTTCAGGCACACCTGTTACAATCTTACAAGCCCAGTAACCAACTTGGTCCCAAGGTAAAGAATAACCAGTTACACCAAAAGAAACCGTAACAACTGCTAGTGTTACACCAGTTACCCATGTTAATTCTCTAGGCTTTTTGAATCCGCCTGTTAGATATACACGGAAGATGTGTAAAATCATCATTAATACCATCATACTAGCAGACCATCTATGCATTGAGCGGAATAGCCAACCATAGTTAACTTCATACATTAAGTATTCAATCGAAGCAAAAGCTTCACCTACAGTAGGTCTGTAGTAAAAAGTCATAGCAAAACCTGTAGCAGCCTGAATAATGAAACATGTAAATGTTATTCCACCTAAGCAGTAAAAAATGTTTACATGAGGTGGAACATATTTACTAGTAATATCATCTGCTATAGATTGAATTTCAAGACGTTCTTCAAACCAGTCGTATACCTTTCCCATAAATATAGAATTAAGTAAATAGATTAAAGAGAATAAAAACCAAATTTCAATATATAAAAACTATCTTTTTAAAGTTACCAATACTTATTATAAAGTAAAAAAAAATAAAACTTCAACCTCTTATGTTAGAGTATCAATCCTTAAGAACCAATGCAAATGTTACAGTTCTATTAGTAGATGATGAAATAAAGCTTTTAGAGGCACTCAGTAAGTATTTAGAATCCAGAAATATCTCTGTACTGATAGCTAGTTCCACAGCAGAAGCAATAATATTACTAAAAAATAAAATTCCAGATATATTTATTATTGATGTGATAATGCCTGATCAAACAGGATATGACTTTGTTAAAAAACTGAAGGAAAATAAACGTTTTGCAACTACTCCATTTATCTTTTTAACAGCTCAAGGGATGATAAAAGATAGGATTAAAGGTTATCGTTTGGGATGTCGAGCATACATTACAAAGCCATTTGACCCCGAAGAGTTAATTAGTGTTATCAATAACATTATTCTTGAGACTAAGGATATTAGTAATATTAGTAATATTAGAAATGAAATAAAGAGAATTCGTGTGTTATTAGAAAATAAGAACACCAATTATCTTAAATTGACTCCTAGAGAAGAAATTATTTTACTCGAAATAATTGAAGGTAAAAGTAATAAAGACATTGCACAAAAAACAAAAACAACAATTAGAAATATCGAGAAGTATGTTACCAGGCTATTATCCAAAACTAATACGAAAAATAGAACCGCTCTAGTGAAATTTGCTTTTAGGTTTTATAAATCTTTAAGGGCGAACGACGAGAATCGAACTCGCGAATAACGGTACCACAAACCGCCGCCTTAACCACTTGGCTACGCTCGCCTTAGAATAGTTTTTTCACTTTTACTATTATATAACAAAAATAATTATCTCAACAACTAAATAATTATAAAAATTGCTTTTAAATAAAAATTATTTAAAAGCAATTCTCTCAATACAATTTAGAAAAAGCTCTAAATTCATATAATTATTTATACTGCATTAGCTTTTGTAAATGTTAATCCGTTGTCTTCGGAATATCTTTCCATAAATCGCATAAAACGATCCCAATCTTCTTTACTTTGCATGATATGCACAGCTTCAATCCCTTGAGGTTTACCGTTAACGAAACGAGCATTCACGTCTCTAGTGACAATTTGCCCTTCTTCATCAATTAGATACATTCCGGTAATTGTGCCTTTGTTAGTAGTTTGTGCTTCTAAAACTTGCGGGTTTGCAAATCGAAAAGTTGCTGTACCAGTGCTTCCATCTCTTGAACGAGTCAAACGCACATCAGGAATAACATCTTCGTTTACTCCTTGAATAAATTGTATTACAGCCATATATATCTTGGTTTAATTTTTTAATACAATTATAGTATCCAAAAACTTTCTAAAAAGCAATTTCTTATACAAGCTGGGGCGGCAGGATTCGAACCTACGAATGGCGGAGTCAAAGTCCGCTGCCTTACCGCTTGGCGACGCCCCAGTGCTAATATTATTAATATGATATTCATAATAGCAGTCTGTAAAATGATGTCAACTATTATTTATAATAGCTCTACTCTGCTGTCATTCATAAATTTAGATTTAATCATAAAAAATAAATTTATAATGTAATAAACAATAAGAAGCATTAATTTTTTGATTACGACATTCTTTTTCTTGTGCAAGGAGGGATTCGAACCCCCGACACCGTGGTTCGTAGCCACGTGCTCTAGTCCACTGAGCTACAAGCACTAAAACTTTTGTATACTGAGCGAGTATAACATAATTTTCTTTTAATTATCAACAAAGTCTGGGATTTTATTACTCACTAATTTGAATGAATTTTGTGACTAGAAACGTAAGTCTGTATTCTTTGTCTTTTTTGGATTTTCGATATTTTTATTGATTTATTTTTTTGCTCTAATACATATTGGATTATATTAATCCAATAGTTATTTGTACTTTTCAACTTAGAATTTGTAAGTGCTTGTAACAAACTTATAACTTCTTCTGTATGACAAAAAATTGTTCCAATTGTTGGATTATGATTTCGACTCTCGAGATAATTGCTTATCAGTAAATTATACATTGTATCGATAACTATCTCTTCATTCCAGTTATTCAGCTGAATATAATGAATAATTGTTAATACTTGTAGTAAATTCGTTGTAAGAATTTCTTTCACTAACAACTCAATAATAACTGTTGGTGGACTCTGATATCTTTCATTTAAGTTTTGCGTCGTAATTAACTTATTTTCTATTGCAAAAGATTCTATAGTACTTAAAGCATCTCTGAAGCTTCCTTGTGCTATTTTAACTAAATTGATTATTGCTTTATTAGTGATTTTCAATTTTTCATTATTAACGACCTTACTTATTGCTATAGCTAAATCCTGATCTTTAATAGGTTGAAAATATAATTTTTGGCATCTGGAGATAATTGTATTAGGAATTTTATTTACTGCTGTCGTAGATAAAATAAATACAGTCTTGATTGGTGGGGACTCTAAAGTTTTTAATAGACTATTGAAAGCATTATTGCTTAACATATGGACTTCATCGATAACACAAACTTTATACTGACTCATTATCGGAGTAAATTGTATACTTTCTAAGATTTCACGAATATTGTCTATGCCAGTATTTTTGGCAGCATCCACCTCATAAAAATCGAAAGATTTCCCTAAGTGTATATTGATACAATTTTCGCAAGAATTACACGGTATTAATCGTGTTGAAGTGCAATTTAATGCCTTCGCCATAACTCTAGCAGAAGTTGTTTTTCCACTTCCATGCTGCCCTATGAATAGATAAGCAAATGCTATTTTTTTCTCTTTTATGGCAGATTCTAAAAAGCTAATAATTTTAGGTTGGCCTATAATATTATTGAAATTTTGGGGTCTATATTTTAAATGAAATGGTTTGTAAAATGCATTCATAATGTATTTTATTCCTAATTTTTATTTTTTATGGTTATAGAAAGATATTGTCTGAGATATTGACCGAATCAAAAAAATTAGTGTGCAAGATATTAAATATCTCTTATACTAACAGATCATAATGAGACATAATTTTTTAGAGTAGACTTTAGCCTTATAGGTTTCACAGCATAGAATTGAAAAAAAACAATAAAATATGAGCAAAATTATTTTATATCAAGAAGACGCAAGAAGAGCACTAGAACGCGGAATGGACATATTAGCAGAAGCTGTTTCTGTAACTCTAGGACCTAAAGGCCGTAACGTCGTATTGGAGCGTAAATACGGATCACCACAAATTGTAAATGATGGTGTGACAATAGCTAAAGAAATAGAATTAGAAGATCATATAGAAAACACTGGAGTTGCTTTAATTAGACAAGCTGCATCGAAAACTAATGACGTAGCCGGGGATGGCACTACAACTGCAACAGTTCTAGCTCACGCTATGGTAAAACAAGGTATGAGAAACGTGGCTGCTGGGGCGAATCCAATAGCAATAAAACGTGGTATAGAAAAGGCGACACAATTTGTAATAAGCCAAATAGCTGAATACTCTAGACCAGTAGAAGATACAAAATCAATTACTCAAGTAGCAGCAATTTCAGCTGGTAACGATGTAGAAGTCGGCCAAATGATAGCAGATGCTATTGAAAAAGTTGGTAGAGAAGGTGTAATTTCTCTTGAAGAAGGAAAATCAACAGTAACTGAACTAGAGTTAACTGAGGGGATGTGTTTTGAGAAGGGATTTATCTCTCCTTATTTTGTAACTGACACAGATCGCATGGAAGTTGTTCAAGAAAATCCCTATATCTTACTAACAGACAAAAAAATTAGTCTTGTGCAGCAAGAACTTGTTCCGATTCTAGAGTTGGTGTCTAAGACATCTAGACCATTATTAATCATTGCAGAAGATGTAGAGAAAGAAGCATTAGCTACTTTAGTTGTTAATAAATTACGTGGAATTGTTAATGTAGTTGCAGTGCGCGCTCCTGGTTTTGGAGATCGCCGTAAGACGATGCTTGAAGATATTGCTATTCTAACTGGAGGACAAGTAATTTCTGAAGATGCAGGCTTCAGTTTAGAAACAGTTCAGTTAGATATGTTAGCACAAGCTCGACGTATTACTGTCACTAAAGAAGGAACAACGATCATCGCTGAAGGACATGAAAGAGAAGTTAAAGCCAGATGCGAGCAAATACGTAGACAAATTGAAGCTAGCGAATCTTCATATGAGAGAGAAAAACTACAGGAAAGACTAGCTAAATTGGCAGGTGGTGTTGCGGTGATAAAAGTAGGTGCTGCCACTGAAACTGAAATGAAAGATAAAAAGTTGCGCTTAGAAGATGCTATCAATGCGACTAAAGCAGCTGTAGAAGAAGGTATCGTTCCAGGTGGCGGAGCAACATTAGTACATTTCATCGAAGACTTACAAGAGTGGGCTGAAGATAATTTAGTTGAAGATGAATTAATTGGTGCTTTAATTGTCGAAAAAGCTCTGGCTGCTCCAATGAAACGGATTATTGAAAACACTGGTATTAACTCTTCAATAATAATTGAGAAAATCAAAGATCAAGATTTTTCAATGGGTTACAATGCAGCCAAAGGTCGAATTGAGGACATGTATGAAATAGGAATAATTGATCCTGCTAAGGTAACACGTTCTGGTTTACAAAATGCCGCGTCTATAGCAAGTATGATCTTAACTACTGAATGTATTGTTGTAGATCAAACAGAGGATGAAGAATAATTAATATTTTCAAATTAGTATTTATTGGTTAAATTCAGCCAATAAATACTTTTATCTATCTTCAACATAGATTTATTCTTCTTTAATAAATTCATTATTTGTTTTTCTATCGGATAGCTAATTACTCTTAGTTTGGTTGTTTTATAGCCTAAAATCTTACCTTCTTGATTTATACTTATTTGAGTTACGTGCTTTTCTTCCTTATATTCTAATAACTTGTGAAAATACAAGTCAGATTGAACTTTATTAATAACAGAGTCTTGATTGAGCTCATTATAATAATTCGTTTTATTAAATTTAGAATCTGTTAAATTTTTGTCCTGATCTAATAAATATTGTTTTTTCAGGTTCGTAGGAATATTCAGAGATGTAGTCGCTATACTATAGCAAAACACAATAGCTGTCAGTTGATTAATATAGTTAATTATTTGAAATCTAATGTTCTTGTTCATCATAATAAAATTGACTAATAGTATAAAGATTCGATAAAGCTAGAGTTGTCAAATAGTCTTGATCTTCAATCAGGTATCTTGGAATGGTTAATGTGTTAATTCTTTTTCTAATGGAGGAGAATATTATTGTGAAATAATTATCTACCAACCTATTCATATTCCTTTGACTAAATTTTTTTTTAAAATTTAATAAATATAAGATTTCTAGTGTAAGAAAAATGTAAAGTGTCTTACTTTTAGTTGCAGTATTAATATAATGAGAGATGTCAAAGTCTAACTCACTATTGTGACATTTCAGTTTATAAAAAATCTTTAGTTTAGATAGAACTAAAGACTTTGTTAGCCATGTTTTGTTAGAAAACACATCGTGTTCTCCAATTAATGCTTCTATACTAAAAACTAAGGATTGTTTATGTAAATTCATATATTAATTAAAAATGTACTAAGACTATCGAAGACAATCTTAGTACACTTTTATTAACTATTACCAGCAAAAATGAAATCAGGGAATTTTGACTGGATTTCAGTAAATGAGTATTTTTTTCCTTGTTCTTGCCAATAATTGATTATTTCAGTCGACTTGTTGAGGATTTCAACTTTTTCGCGTTCTGAAATCCAAGGCTTCGCCTCAAGCTCAGCTTTAATCTGTTCCCAGGCATCATTTCTAGGCCAGAAAAAATAACATGTTAATGGACTAGTACCGTTACCTACTATTTGATCTACAGCCAATGCAACATTATTATCCAACCACAAAACTTTCAAAGTAAATTTAGGCACTTGATATTCTCCAAAAATTAATTTTTAACCCCTGTAATCTGCTATAACTTAGCTAATTACAGCTGCTTTCTTTAATAAATCTCTAACTGTTGATGTAGGTTGAGCACCTTGATTTAATCGAGCTTGAATTCTAGTGACATTCAGATTTGTCTCATTAGTATGAGGATTATAGAAACCTAGCTCTTCAATTGATCTACCATCTCTTTTAGTTGTGCTAGGCATTGCCACTATTCTATAGCTTGCTTGTCCTTTTCTACCGTATTTTTTTAATCGAAGTTTTAACATATTTTTTTTTGTTATTTTGCTATTATCTTAATTCATAATACTTTTCATATAAACATAATGCTAGTAAAAGTTATACACTACATTTATATTATTAATATTTAATTCGCAGTTAGTCCAACATTACTCACAATTTGCATAATACATTGTAATAGAATAAAACCCAAGATAGGTGAAATATCTATTCCTACTAAAGGAGGCACTATTCCTCGGAACATTTTTAAATAGGGATCAGTTAATCTACTTAGAGAATAGAAAGGTTGACCATACCAATTGACATTAGGAAACCAAGTTAAAGAGACACGTACTAATAATAATATTAAATATACTTGTAAAAAACCGATAAACGATGAAAATAATAAAGTTAGAGGATTAGTCATAAAATTTTTTTTATTAACTTTGCATAAGAAGAATACTGAAAAATATACAAAATTACATGCTTTTATTTATAAATATTGTAATGATATTTTTTTTTCATATTTTTATGGGTGAATAATTTCAATTTATCTAAAATTTCCAATCACCTCAAACTAATTGATAGATTACAATATTCTAATAAGAGCATGTACTTTTTCAAACTAAGGAGTAATTTTGAATTATGGAAATTAAAGAAAAAGAAATGATTCCTTGGACTTGGGGATTTACTTCGTCTGCTGAAAACTGGAATGGACGTTTCGCAATGTTAGGATTTTTTCTAACATTAATAATTGAATTTATTACTGGTAAAGGAATACTTCATTTCATAGGTTTAGTATAAGAGTTTTTTTTAAATAACATTAAAAAAACTTCCCTTATTAATCAAATTAATAGGGGAAGTTTTTTAATTGGCTAATTAATTAAAAATTAGTCAATAGGTCGTAACGATAATACAGGCTCGTTTTCACGGTTGATTCCTTTCTCGAAACCAGCAGCAGCAGCTCTTGCTCTACCAGCATGCCAAAGGTGACCAATGTAGAATGCGAATCCTAAGAAGAAATGCGAACAAGTTAACCAACTACGAGGTGAAACGTAGTTAACAGAGTTAATTTCTGTCGCAACACCACCTACAGAGTTAAGTGAACCTAAAGGAGCGTGAGTCATGTACTCAGCTGCTCTTCTTTCTTGCCAAGGTTGAATATCATTCTTAATCTTATTTAGATCAAGACCGTTAGGCCCTCTTAGAGGCTCGATCCAAGGAGCTCTTAAATCCCAGAATCTTTGAGTTTCACCACCTAGAATAATTTCTCCACTTGGTGATCTCATTAAGTACTTACCTAGACCTGTTGGACCTTGTGCAGATGCTACACTAGCACCTAAACGTTGGTCTCTTACAAGGAAAGTAAATGCTTGAGACTGTGATGCTTCTGGACCTGTTGGACCGTAAAACTCACTAGGGTAAGCTGTATTGTTGTACCAAGAGTATTGACTTGCAATGAATGCCATTAAACTTACAGCTACTAAACTGTAAGAAAGGTAAGCTTCACCAGACCAAACATAAGCACGTCTAGCCCAAGCAAAAGGCTTAGTTAGAATGTGCCAGAATCCACCTGCGATACAAGTAAATCCAATCCAGATGTGACCACCCACAATGTCTTCCATGTTGTTTACACTAACGATCCAGCCATCTCCACCCCATGGAGATTTTAGGACATATCCAATAATTACTACTGGGTTTAGTGTAGGGTTATCAATAATACGCACATCGCCTCCGCCTGGAGCCCATGTATCGTATAAACCACCTAAGTACATACCTTTCACTACTAATAATAATGCACCAAATCCTAAGATCACTAGGTGAATACCTAAGATAGTAGTGATTTTGTTCTTATCACGCCAATCATAACCAAAAGCAGGGAATGATTCTTCTAAAGTATCAGGACCGATTAATGAGTGGTAAATACCTCCAAAACCTAAAACAGCAGAAGAGATAATGTGTAAGATTCCTACTACGAAGTAAGGATAAATATCAACAATTTCTCCACCAGGGCCTACACCCCAGCCTAAAACAGCTAGGTGAGGAAGTAAGATTAAACCTTGCTCGTATAAAGGTTTCTCAGGAATGTAGTGCGCAACTTCGAATAGAGTCATTGCACCACACCAGAATACCATTAAGCCAGCATGTGCTACGTGAGCACCTAGTAACTTACCAGATACATTGATTAGACGAGAATTTCCTGACCACCAAGCAAAACCAGTTGACTCAATGTCACGTCCAGCAATGCCTATATTTGAATTAAAGGGCGTTTCCACGTGGTAAAACCTCCTCAGGGAATATAAAGTTTTCATGAGGCTGATCTTGAGCAGCCATCCAAGAGCGAATACCTTCGTTTAGAAGAATATTCTTAGTGTAGAATGTTTCGAATTCAGGATCTTCAGCAGCTCTAAGCTCTTGAGATACGAAATCGTAAGCTCTTAAGTTCAGAGCAAGACCTACAATTCCGATTGCACTTGTCCATAGACCAGCTAGAGGCACAAATAACATAAAGAAGTGTAACCAACGCTTGTTAGAGAAAGCAACACCAAAAATTTGTGACCAGAATCTGTTAGCTGTTACCATTGAGTAAGTTTCTTCAGCCTGTGTTGGAGTAAATGCACGGAAAGTGTTTGCTGCATCACCATCTTCGAAAATAGTGTTCTGTACAGTAGCTCCGTGGATAGCACATAAAAGTGCAGCACCTAGAATACCAGCAACTCCCATCATGTGGAATGGGTTTAAAGTGAAGTTATGGAATCCTTGGATGAATAATAAGAATCTGAAGATAGCAGCTACTCCTAAACTAGGAGCGAAGAACCAGCTTGCTTGTCCTAATGGGTACATTAAGAAAACAGATACGAAAATCGCAATAGGTCCAGAGAAAGCAATTGCGTTGTAAGGACGAATACCTACAAGTCTTGCAATCTCAAACTGTCTTAAACAGAAACCAATTAAACCAAATGCACCGTGTAGTGCACAGAAAGCCCATAATCCACCAATTTGACACCAACGAGTGAAGTCACCTTGAGCTTCTGGACCCCATAATAATAATAATGAGTGTCCCATACTGTTAGCAGGAGTTGAAACCGCTGCAGTAAAGAAGTTACATCCTTCAAGGTAAGAACTTGCTAGACCGTGTGTGTACCATGAAGTAACGAATGTTGTACCTGTGAACCATCCACCAATAGATAGGTAAGATGTAGGGAATAAAAGTAGACCAGACCAACCTACGAAAACGAATCTGTCTCTCTTAAGCCAGTCGTCCATTAGGTCAAACCATCCGCGTCCTTCTTCTTGTCCAATTGCTATGGTCATAAATTAAATCTCCAAAGCTTTTTATATTAAGTATTATTTTTCATTTGAAGAAGTTTTCTTTCTTCGATTTGATTTTAAATTTTACTTGTCTTTACAATTACTAATAATATTATAATTACTATTGTAAAAAAAGTAACACTTCCGTCGTTATTTATTTAAAAACATACACAAAAGTATCTTCATTTTCGGCATAGCGAAGACTCTCATAATTCTCACAAAATATCCTAAATATAAGATTTGGTTAACTAATTCGCCTTATGAATTTCAGTGACTCTTTGAAAAAGATAACCGATCCCACGAGCTGTTAAAATTAAATCTGGATTACTAGGATCATCCTCTAATTTTGCTCTTAGTCTCGAAATATGGACATCCACTACTCGAGTATCTACATGTCTCTCTGGCGTATAGCCCCACACCTCCTGCAAGATTTCTGCTCTCGAAAAAGCTTGCCCAGATTTACTAACTAACAATTCTAATAAACTAAACTCCATTCCTGTAAGGCGGATTCTAGTATTACTTTTAAACACCTGCCTTTTATTCATGTCTATGGTTAAAAAACCAATGTTAATGACTCCTGATGTAGGAATACTGGGATTAAAATTAATACGTGCAACTCTTCTTAACACTGATCTTATTCTGGCTTCCAATTCTTTCGGTGAAAAAGGTTTGATTAAATAATCATCGGCTCCTAATTCTAGACCGGTAATACGATCAGCCACGTCACCTAAAGCTGTAAGCATTATTATAGGAACATCTGATTCTTTTCTAATCTCTTGACAGACTCCATAGCCATCTAACTTTGGTATCATTATGTCTAAAACTATTAAATTAGGAGTCTCTTTTTTTAGCAATTTTAGTGCTTCTTCACCATCAGCGGCTGTAACTACGTTATAACCTATCATGGATAAACGTGTCTCAAGAATTCGGCGAATGCTTGCTTCATCGTCAACCACTAGGATTTTTTCTTTGTGGTTTTCCAAATTTTTAATTACTCCTAAAATAGAAATTACAATAAAGAAAGAAAGGTATCTACAATCTAATAGATTGATAGAGTATGAAACTCATATAAATAGATTTTTTTACATATTAATTATTTCACAAAAATAGTTTCTATTGCGATTAAAGAAATAAAAACATTGCATTTTCTAGTTTTTTTTACTGAGATTCAATTTTAAGATTGTTATTAGGATTATTTTCTTAGACAAATGGAGAATTTATTTTCTTGAAGATTTTAATTTTTAAAGGGTTGACAATATTGAGCTTAAGAAGCTACTGTAGTTTTCAGGATTTGAAATCAATAAGTCCACCGAGCTCAACAAAATTGAGTTTTTAAAGTTAGATTTAATTCAAAACATATAAATATTGGATATCATGGAGAGTTTGATCCTGGC
>Ga0255758_10000047_pt1 | contig 109056 bp, 106 predicted proteins | sample 011ome_24_FD_179958 | JGI IMG/M metagenome (GOLD analysis project Ga0255758, IMG submission 179958) | Coastal salt marsh microbial communities from the Groves Creek Marsh, Skidaway Island, Georgia - 011513CT metaG (version 2) | ecosystem: Environmental > Aquatic > Marine > Intertidal zone >... | reverse complement strand
ATTACCATTACCATTACCATTACCATTACCATTACCATTACCATTACCATTACCATTACCATTACCATTACCATTACCATTACCATTACCATTACCATTACCATTACCATTACCATTACCATTACCAGTATTACCATTACCATTACCAGTATTTAATCCTCCACCAGAATTTAAATTATTACTACTACTAAATACATTATCTAAATTTAATTTTTCACCATCTTCTTTATTTAATACTTCAGTTAATTCATTATAAATTATATCCATTTGTGTTAAATTATCTTCAATTTCAGATAATATATCAGTGTGTTTATCATGAGTTTCCTTAACTTCATTTATAATTTCAAAATTTCTAGTATTATAGTTATTAGTTTTTTCTTGTTTATCATTTAAATAATTTCTTAATATTATATTATATTTAACTAGAATATCTTTATTATCATTTAATATTGTAATTAAAGGAGTATCAGTATTAGGTTTATTTTCATCATTATAAATAACTTTTCTTATAATATTCATACTTATAGGTGTTGTTCCTGAATATGTACCTAGATTTTCACTATATTTAAATTGACTATAATATACTTGTGTTTTAATAAATTCATATTCTTTTTTATTATATTGTATTGAATATGTATCATTATTAGGTAGTGTTTTACTAATATAAATAGGAAAAATACTATTATTAAAAGTTAATAATTGATATGATGTACCTAATGATTTTAATAATATTAATAATTTAATAAAAATATTATCAGTATTAATACTATTCCTATTATTATTTTTAACTATTAAATCTGTATTTTCGTATAATTCTAAATTATTTTTAATTATATTTAAAATTATATTTGAATTTTTTATTTTAATATTATCATTTTCATTATTAAAATTATTAATAATAATATTAATTGATTCAATAAGAGTATTTTTCCTATTTATATTAAGTTTATTTATTTGTAAATTTTTCTCTTTTATATCAGTTATAGTATCCGATATTAACTCTAATAAATTTGTATTTCTTTCCTCCAATTGTTTTATTTCATTTGTGTATTCATCTAATAAATCCATTTCCACATTTTCAGTATCTTTAAAACGTTCAACAACTTTATTAGAAGTATATGGGGCAAACTGTAATTTCATAATACACTTAAACTTTAAACTTAATAAAAATTATTAATTATATATATATATATATATATATTATTTTAAAAAAGATGAAAATATAAATTTAATTAAATTAAATTAAATTAAAATATGTTTTTATCTAAAAAGTAACTATTAATATTACCACATTTTTTTACCATTTACTATTGAACCATCATTATATTCTATAGTTACAATGCTACTATGATTATTATTAACTTGATTATTAACTTGATTTAAAGATTCATTACTTAATTTTTTAATTTTTTCTTTATTTTCTTTAATAGTTTTTTCTTTAATAGTTTCTAAACTTGCCTTTTTATTATGTTTTTTTTGAATGTGTATATCTAATTGTTCAAAATTTAATATATTTAATAACCAATCCGCAATAAAATTCATATTTAAGAATGTCTAACTTTACTTTTTAAAATAAACTAATATATTTATTAACTTCAATTTTTATTTTAATTCAATTTAGTTTATTATACTTTTTCGTTATTTTTATATTATATTTTTTATCATAATATATTAAATATAATATTAACAAATATTAATAAATTGTATATAATATGGGGAATGAATCTAGTTCATTAAATACTAATAATAAAACAATGGATGATTTACAAAAACAACTCTTAGAAAATCAACTAGAGATACAAAGAATTCAAATTAATAATTTACAAAGTAATAATTCAAGTAGTTATAACAATTTAAATAACACATCTAATAATAGTATAGATTTATCAGCAATATTTAATAATCCTAAACTTCAACAAGAAATCGGGAAAAATCCACAAAAGAAAATAACATTATTAGAAAATATATTAAACAATCATTCATCTTCATTATCACAACAACATAGAGTTAAAATAAATCAAATGTTACTAGAAACAAAAAGAGAGTTTCAACAAAATCAAACGCAAAAATTTATGCGAACAAATATAGGAACACAAAAGCAACATCGTAGTAAAATGGAAATCGCACAATCCAGACGACAAGATGCTCTTACAAGAGAAGCATTGGGTAAAAATTATGCTAGTGAAGCTGATGAAGAGGAGGCTCGATTTAAAATAGAAGAAGATAATAGACGGCGACTTTTTTATGAACGTCAGCGTCAAAGACGCTTTGATTATGAGTCCAAAATAAAGCAATTAAAAGTAGATAAAGTAAATTCCCTTCGTCTTTTTAATTTGAATGAAAATTTTACAATGGATGAACTGAAAAAAGCATATCGTAAAGTAGCATTGATAACACATCCGGATAGACCTGGTGGTAATAAAGATAAATTTCAAATAGTAACAACGTGTTATTTTTCATTAATTGAAAATCTTAAAATGCGAACACAAGATAAAACATTTGATAGATTAAGAAATGATTCGCGTGATTATTTTGATGAACAAAACCGACTTAGTCAAAAATATCGTACTAGTGGTAAAAACCCTACTCCTCTTTTTAATAAAGACGATAAAAACTTTAATAGTAAAATGTTTAATAAAGTATTTGAAGAGAATAAACTATATGATCCAAATGAAGAAGGATATGATGATTGGTTAAAAAATGAAGATGATACACAAGCACCTAAAGTATTTTCAAACAAATTTAACATAGATGTTTTTAATAATACTTTTAATGATTATAAAGATACATCGACATCACAAGATATTGTAGAATATAAAGAACCACAAGCACTTATATCTTGTAATAAAATGCAATACACGGACATAGACCAAAACAATAAAAAAAATTTTACAAAATCAGCTGAAACAAGTAATGAATTAGGATATAGTGACCTTAAATCAGCCTATACAAAAACAAATAATTTAGTTAATCCAAATAACGTTAAAATAAAACAATATCGTGATATAGATGAATTAGAACAAGATAGAAGTAATATTAGTTTTGAAATGACTCCAGAACAACTGCGTCAACAAGCAATCCAACAACAACAAGAAGAAGAAGAAGAATATCGAAGACAACAACGCATCCAACTACGCGACCATATGACTGAAAACCATTATAATGATATACACGCTAAAATGATAGGTAATTAAATTTAAAAAAATTGATTTTATAAACATAAAATTAAAAACATAACATATACATATCATATACATAACTATAATTATGAGCGTATCTTTAGAATCACAACCTATGATTGTATTTGGAAATAATCCGACATTTGATGAATTAACCTTTAATAAATTTTCAAACACTGGAAAATATTCTAAAGATGATACAATATGTTATATAAACAATGATATAAATGAATTAGAACATAATATAGCAAAAATTAATAATCCTTCATATAAAACACAATTAAAAGATAGAACAAATTATTATCATATACTAATACAAAATATAGATACTTTTTATGATAAAATATAATAAAAATTGAAAATTTAATAATAAGTATAGTAGTTATAAATCACTATATCAAAATACCAATTTGAGAATCAACAATTAAAAATATGTCAAACACATTTTATCACATATTGTGTGAAAATGCATCCCTACCAATTATTATTTTTAATAAAGATACAGATTATGATGAGTTTGTTTATAAACAGTTTTCTTTTAATGGAACAAGTTCTAAAAAATATACAATTGATTGTATACAAGATACAATATATAGTAATAAAGAAAGTATTAAAGATAAAATTAAATTAACAGAAGAATTTTGTAATAATGGTTATTGTTGGTTTTCTTCTATGTGGAATACTATAAAATATTATGAAGATTTTATTGAAAATATTGATATAGTTATAGAAAACTATAAAACAAAAAATAAGTAAAACTTATAATTAACAAACCATAATAATAATATTATTAAAAAACATTATAATAAAAAATAGTTATAATTTTAAATTTTTTTATATTTTTTAAAAATTATGTTTAACATAGTTATTCTAATAATTTATCATCATTTTTAACTAATATATACAATAAAAATTGTATTATATTCATAAATGGTATCATAATTTTCATTCTATCATTAACATTTAATCTAACAAATTCATTTACATCTTTAATATAATTATCCATAGAACTTAATAAATACGTAACTAAATCCTGCAATGGATGTATTAATTTCTTACTATTTATAGTATATGTTTCGTATTCTTCATCATCATTATCACTAAAATAAACTGCATCCTTAAAAGAATTTAAAAAATCATATATTTCATATGCTTTTACATAATCAAGTTTATTTTTCATATCTAGTTTAGCTTTAAGTTTTAATTCATTACGTTCGTCAGGAAAACTAGATAATTTTTCTAATTGTTTTTGATATGAATAATAAAACCCAATATACTCTACACTAAATTTATAGAATTTAATAAGTGTCGTTATGTTACTTTTTTCATCCACACTAAAATTCATATATCGCATCATTAATTCCATAAGATAATTATTAATTATATTTGTTAAATAACTAGAATATGGTATAACATATTCTCTCAAATCAAATGAAGATAAAATTTTATCTATGTCTGAATATTCTTCTTGAAAATGTAATATATATTTATTATCCATTTCTTTTAATTGTTTGTTAATTATTTTATTATTTTTATGGTAATTGGAATCATCATAATTTAATTCATTATATTCATCTTCAAGTAATTCACTAATATGTTCATTTTTAATATTTAAACAAGACACGCTATATACTAAATCACATAATTTAGAATATTCCGTAAGGTGGTCCATATTTTTTGTTATTTTATATTTTTTATTATTTTATATTTATTATATGAACTTTAAAAATTTCAATTTTAATTTTGATAAGTCTTAAATACTTAAAACAAATGACTGTAATACAGATTTATATATAATTTAATTTAAAAGTATATTTATTATAAATATTTATCTATATAGATTATTTTAATTAAAAAATAATAAATAATGTCTGTAAAAAAGGAAGAAGAATCAATAGTAAAAGAAGATATTGAAAATATTGATGAAGATATTGATATATTAAATGAAGATATCACAAATGGTGAAAATGATATTAAACCTACAAAATGGGATGATGATTTTGAAAAGATTTGTTCTCATATGATAGATGAAGCCCAAATTAATACATATTTACATATTAAAAGTTTTAAAAATTATTCGGCATGGTCTAGTGCTTTTCAAATACCTATTATTATTTTATCTGCTATTGTTGGTTCTGCGAATTTTGCGTCAAATACATTTGGTAAATACAGAGATAATATTATTTTGATTATTGGGGGTGTTTCCATTTTAATTGCTATTATATCTTCTATTGCTCAATATTTAAAATTATCAGAATTAAAGGAAAGTCATCGTATGTCATCTTTTCATTGGGAAAAATTCTATAATAAACTAAAAGTTCAACTCATGTTAAAACGTGAATATCGGAGAAGACTACCAGACTTTTATGATGATGTTTTAACTGAATATCAACGCTTAAAAGAGATTTCTCCTATATTTTTGAAAAGGATTGAAAAACTCGCGAAAAAGAAAGCAGGGTATCAACATCTTAATATTCCTTTTTACTTAAATGGATTCAGTCCTGTTATACCTTATGAAAAGGCACAGGAAAACTATGAATATTATTATTTAACTAATAATCACGAAAAAGAAATGGCAGATTTTATTTATAAAAAACCTAGAAGCAAAACATTCAAAAAAGAAATAGAAATTATTAAACAACACAAAGCACTTTCTAATAAAACAACACCGACCCCAACTCCAACAACAACTCCAAAAACGACACCTAAATTAAAAAAAAAAGAATTACCAAAAGATAATGATAAAGATAAAGATAAATATAATCCCGACGACGCACAAATTGATTTAGGATTACTAAACACCAAATTATTTCAAGAAACAAGCATTGTTTAATTAATATTAAAGTTCCTTTTTAAAATGTAGAATTGTTCTTCTAGATTATTTAATATTTTATTTTGATGTACGAGAGCTTGTATTAATACTGTTTTTGCCTGTATAAATACAGGTTTTGAACCATAATCATTAAACATCCTTTCAAGACTTTTAATGTCTTCTTTTATTGTATCTGTTTTTTTTATATTTTCCTGCCAATAAATATTAACCTCATCTAGCAATTTAGGATATGAAGTTTTCTTATCATCTTTTATAGTACTCACAACTCCACTGCTGCGATTATTATAATTCATTATACAAATTTATTTAATATAATTTAATATAATTTAATATTATACTATACAGCAATATTTTATTCCCAATCAGACCAATGATATTCTTCTTTGTGTTTTTTAATAACGACTTGTAAATACATATTTATCTTTTTAATAGGACACTTATATATTTGTGTATAACCATATAATTCATAACCTAAATTTATCTGTTTATTAACATTTGCCTCTAGTTCTTCCTTATTTGAATACTCTAATACAATATAATTCATTTTATTAGTTTATTATAATAACGATTTTGATTATTTATTATTAAATACTATTACTATATATTTATTTTTTCAATTTTAAATTTAATTATTTATAATTATTTATAAATACATATATTTTAAAATTGATATTTTATTTAAGTAGATTTAAGTAGATTTAAGTAGATATAACTATATAACTATATATATATATAATTTAATTCAATTAAAAATGCCTCCTAAAAAACAACCAGCTTATAAAGAAGGGTATGTATTTGTAGATGTAAGTTATCTTGTATTTTATAGATTTTTCGCACTTAAGAAATGGTTTTCTTTTGCTCATAAAGAAATCAAGATAGATAGAGATGAAAAATGGTTGAAAAACAAATTATTTATGGAAAAGTTTGAGAAAACTCTTCTAGATACAGTTCTTAAAATAACCAAAAAACAAAAAATAAACCCTGTCAATATCATTTTCGCTTTTGATTGTCACCATAAAGACATTTGGCGACTTAGTATAAAAAAGGGAGATTTAGAAGAAACAGAAGCAAATGATTATAAAGGAACACGTGCACTTTCACACGAACAACAGAATTTTACAGAATTTGAAATCTTTGATATTGTAAAAAAAAAACTCATTCCCAAATTCGCAAAAACGCACAATAATAAAATACTAGAACATAAAAAAGCAGAAGCAGATGATTGTATCGCATTAGGCATTCGTTATTTGCGTAATAAAAAGAAATCAGATGTACCTATTTGGATTGTTGCGAGTGATACAGATTATCTTCAAATTTGTGACGCTAAAACACATCTTATTGATTTAAAACAAAAACAAATAGACCAAAAACATCTTATTGAACCTAAAATAACAAAGGCAGACTATCTCCTCAATAAATTATTGGTAGGTGATGTATCTGATAATATTCCTGCGTGTCATTTAGTTCCTGATAAACTAGAAGAACTTAATACGACCTATGAACTTAAAATTAGAAAAAATAAAACTAACATTTATAAAATAACGAAAAGTATCGCATCTAAATTACTAGAACACGACACTATTAAAAAACTCCTCTTTAATTTTATGAAAGATAAATCCAATAGTGATACTAAAGAAAAACTCTTCTTTTTAAATCTCAAACAATTCACATTTAATCAAAATATGATTGATTTCTCATATATACCAAAAACCATTGAAACACATATTTATGGTATGATGTAATGATATTGAATGATAGAATAATGTAATGATGAAATAATTACTTAATATTTTTAAATAAAAAAATTTATTTTTTTTTTTTGGTAGTTTATTTGAACTCTCTATTCAAATAAGCAATTTTATTTTTTGTTTTTTTTGTTTTTTTCTTAAAAGTATAATTTTATCTATTATGTTTACTCATTATCATTAAGGCGTCTCTTAATGATAATTAGTCTTAGTTGCAGTTCTTCAAGCTCTTCTTCCAATACATCTGACTCCTCTTCTATGTCATCAACTCGAGCACGTAGATGATATAACCACAGTTAAAATCTTGCTTCTGAATCTGGTAAGTAAGTTTCGAAAACATCCTTATCATTTCTTTCTTCTTCTGATACTTCAGTCGCACCACAAACTCTAATATCACGAAACATATCATGATTCCATTAACCTCCACGAATTACAATATGTATGTATATTTGTTCTCCGTTCTTAAGGTCCAAATAAATGTCATCTGTTATTGTTGATATAGTTAAATGAGCACCTGACCGATCATATGTATCTCCAAATTCAGGATATTCTATTGGATTTTCACCACCATTTTCTTCAATGAATCTGAGTGCTTGGGAATATGTAGTAAAAACTCCTAATATCTCAGCATACTTAGAATACAAATTATGAAGTTGAGGTGGTAGATACTGAACAAGATAATCTTCATCAATATCGAATCTTATAAACATCCGATGTGTTAGACAATTTCTATTCATTGTATTTTAAATAATGGTCTAATTTGGGGAATATTTTATAATTATTATTATATTAATATTCATTTTTTTCAGTTTTTGTTATAAATTCCCTAAAAAAATGACAATCAAGAACAATAATACTTAAATTACATATTTAAAGACATAATAATTAAATTCAAATACTTTTAAAACATAAGATTTTTTCACATAATTATAATTAACTTATAATTCACATTTAACTCATTTACGAATTACATTTAATTAAAAAATGTATCCTTGGATATTAGGAGTAGGTGTTGTATTTGCTCTTTACAATGCTTGGGGTATTGGAGCCAATGATTGTGCTAATTCATTTGCTACTTCAGTTGGAGCCAAAGTATTAACTTTAAAACAAGCAGTTGTTATTGCGGCCATTTTTGAATTTGGAGGTGCAGTTCTAATGGGTTCTCACGTAACTGATACTGTTCGGAAAAAGATTGTTGAAATAAGTATTTTTGAAAATAATCCAGGTGCGTTAATGTTTGGTATGTTATGTGCGGATTTATCTTCCGCGATTTGGCTCACTATTGCGACTTATTTTAAATACCCAGTTTCAACTACTCATTCTATCATTGGTGCGATTGTTGGTTTCTCTATCGCATATGGTGGTGCAGATATGATTGTATGGAGTAAAATTGGTTTAATTGTCCTATCTTGGGTATTATCACCTCTTATTGCTGGTATTTTTTCATTAATCACATATTCATTATTGAACCATTTTGTTTTTAAGAGAGAAAATTCATTTAATAAAATAATGTTTTTATTCCCCATATTAACATTTATTACATTCTTTATTAATTCACTCTTCATTATTTACAAAGGTTCGCCACAATTAGATTTAGACGAAATGCCTTTTTGGAAATGCTTTTTGATTTCATTAGGTATTTCAATTGGAACAGCACTTGGAACACAATTTCTTTATGTTCCATATGTAAAAAAACAAATTAAAAAGAAAAACGATATCCAAGAAATAGAAGAATTAAAAGATAATACAGAACCACAACAAAACAATAATGTAAATCCAACACAACAAGAATCCAAATTTGATGAAGATATATTAGGAGTAAGAACAACAAGTTATAGCAACGCTATTCAATTAGAATATCAAATGTCAGAACATACAAATACAAATACAAATACAAATACAAATATAAATACAAATACAAATACAAATACAATCAGTAAAGATTTCAAATATGATGATACAAAAGACATTCAAGAAAATATTAAATTATCAAAAAAATATAGTAAATCATTAGAATATCAATATAAAGAAGATACAATTGAAAAATTACACGATAACGCTCATAAAATAGATAAAGATACTGATGAATTATGTTCATGGATACAAATTATTACAGCCTGTTTTTCATCATTCGCACACGGTTCTAATGATGTTGCAAACGCTATTGCTCCATTGGCGACAATTTATCATATTTATCAATATAGTTCTATTGCTGACAAACAAAATGTTCCTATTTGGATTTTGGCAATTGGAGGTGTAGGAATTGTGATTGGTTTAGCGACTTGGGGATACAAAATTATTGATAGAATTGGTCGTGAATTAACAAAGATTACACCTAGTCGGGGATTTATTATTGAATTATCAGCTGCACTTACCGTTATTATTGCTAGTCGTGCTGAAATACCAGTATCAACGACACATTGTCAAGTAGGAAGTGTTCTTGGTTGTGGATTGGGTGGTGGAACGAAAAACATTAAATGGGACTTAGTAAAAGGAATTCTTTTCAGTTGGTTAATTACATTACCATTTACTGGATTATTATCCGCAGCACTTTTCAGTTTTGGATATTACGCACCAAACAAATTATCTGCTTTTGATTTTGACATTACGAATTTAACCAATATGACAAACTTTACAAACATTACTAATTTTCCTATTTAATAGTATTTATAAAAAAATACTATTAATTATTTTAATGTTTTTTATTATTTTTTATTATTATCTTCTGTTAAAATAATATTATTATTATTATTATTATTATTATTATTATTTAGGTTGGTGTTCGTGCCTCAAGAACGTAAAGATGAGTTCCCACAATTCTGGTAGGATTACCATCACTTCACTGGATTTGTACGCTGACAACATTGTGTACCAAATTGTAAAGGTGCGCGATGTGCATACGGTCCGGGTGTCATCGCTACCGGCTGTAAATGAGGACGGTGGGAGCCACCACATCCACAGCTGCACACCGGCCCACGTAGTGGCGTCTGGAGATGCTCTAAGCGAATCGGGGACCTCTGCTAAGGTATTGTAATTTTCGTAAGGATATTTCAATTCTGCGATGACAGCATCGGATGCCCAGATTTTGGTGAAGACAGGGAACTGGTTTTCGTAGTTAAATGCCATTATAACAGCAGATATGTTCGGTGTAGCTCCGAACATATCTGCTGTTATAAAGGCAGATATGTTCGGAGCTACACCGTCTTCACTGGCAGTTTCAGCAGCGGTGACAGTGTCGGTTCCGTCGATGGGTTGGACGAACAAGCTTGTGAACGCTATACATCTTTTGAAAGCACTTTCTCCGATACTCTCGACTGTTTCTGGGATCACAACGCTTGCTAACGAGCTGCATTCAAAGAAAGCATAGCCTCCGATGCTTATGACGGACGATGGAATTGCAACGCTTGCTAACGAGTTGCATTCAGCGAAAGCATAGCTTCCGATGGTCTTGACGGACGACGAAATCACAAGGCTTGTCAACGCACTGCATCTAGAGAAAGCTTCGTCTCCGATGCTGGTGACGCACGATGGAATCACAACGCTTGCTAACGAGCCGCATTCAAAGAAAGCATAGTTTCCGATGCTGGTGACGGACGACGGAATCTCAAGGCTTGCTAACGAGTTGCATTCAGCGAAAACATTATTTCCAATGCTGGTGACTGAATCCGGAATTGCAAAGCTTGTCAACGAGCGGCATCCTCTGAAAGCACCGTACCCGATGCTGGTAACGGACGATGGAATCACAACGCTTGCTAACGATCTGCATCTTTCGAAAGCATAGTTTCCGATGCTGGTGACGGACGATGGAATCACAACGCTTGCTAACGAGCTGCATTCAAAGAAAGCATAGTTTCCGATGCTGGTGACGGACGACGGAATCTCAAGGCTTGCTAACGAGTTGCATTCAGCGAAAACATAGTTTCCGATGCTGGTGACGGACGATGGAATCACAACGCTTGCTAACGAGCTGCATTCAAAGAAAGCATAGTTTCCGATGCTGGTGACGGACGATGGAATTTTTATTTTAACAATTTGTTTTTTATTATACTTTTCAATATCCTCCTTTGTTATACAATTATTATTAAATTGTATTTTGTTTTCTATTATCTTATTATTTATCAAAACATATATATAAAGAAATAACATTGTGAGTGTTTAGTAAATACTTATAATATTTATAATATTTAAATTCAATTTTTACTATTTTTTATTAAAATAAATGTTCTTTTAGCTCTTTTAATGTTTTTTTTATTTTATCTTCTTTCAATCTTCGTTGTATTTGACGCACTGATAAATTGCGCGAATTATAATTTTTAATCATACTTAATATTTTTTCTTCTGTAAATTCTTCTTTTTTATTTTTATTATTTTCATCTTTATCTTCAAGATTATTCGTTTCATTATTCGTTTCATCACCCAATCTTTTAAAATCAAGTTTGATACCATTACTAGTTGTAATATATCCATCTATTTGAAGTCGAGGTGGTGATGAATGGACGGATTGATGACAGTCTTTACAAAGACCAACTAGATTAAATTTACTATCTTTATGCCAATGTTCTATCATTCCAGTATCATTATCAGCAGTACATTGAAATTTAATATGGTGCGTATCTACAGCCAATTTATGACAACATACTTCACATCTGCTAATGATTTTATCCATATTATATTTTGATTTTTTACCCGTTATAAGATGAACTTTATCATCCAAACTATCACGAATATTTTGTGCCATTTCCATAAAATCTTCATCCATATCCATTGATTTACATACTTCTATACCATAAGACGAAGGACCACTCCCACTTTGTAATTTTCTTTCATAAACCAAACATTTGTTTTTAGAATCAAATATAACACTCATATGCTTACAATTTACATTATTCAATGATGTAATATAATCCGATTTAGAAAGATAATGTAGGTGAGTAGCAAATAAGAAATTCGCCTTCCTTTTCGCCAAAATATTAATACCAGACGCCACAATAGCAGTCGCATCCAATGTTTCTGTCCCACTACAAATTTCATCACCTAATATAATACTTTTATTATCTGCGTAATTCATAATGGTTTTGAATTCTTGCATCTCCACTTCAAAGGTACTCAATCCAGCAAATATATTATCATTACTACAAATGCGTGTAAATAAATATTTAAAAGGTCTATAAACAAATGAAGATGCTGGAACAAACATTCCCGACTGGGCCATAATAATACAACAACCGATTGATTTCATAAGACTACTTTTTCCCACAGCGTTTACACCAAAAAGCAAAATACCATTTTCACCCTCTTTCCCTAAACATATATCATTTGCTACATAAGGAACATCTTGTTGTATTTGTTCAATAAGTGGATGTCTTATATCTTTAACATCAATATAACTGTTGTTATCATTATCTTCAATACCATTATCTACATTTTTACCTAAACCATCAATAGTAGGTCGCACATATCCATTTTCATTAGCAACTAGACTACATGATTGAATAAAATCCAATTCTCCAATGAAATCACTATAGTGTAATAAAATAGAACTAAACTCCTCATAAATATATTCAAGTTTTTCCATAAAAATCTCATTTGTTTTAGCCCGTAATTCATCTATTTTATTATTAAGATGGACACCACTATTGTGAATACAAGCCAAATCAATTCGCACCTTTCCTTTGCCCATAACATCAAAATTAAAATCCCTCTTTTTTAATTTATAGGAACCAATCTTAATACAATACTCTTTTCCTTCTTTATCCTTTTTATTTAATTTTTCTTCAATCAGTTTTACTCTAGCGGGAGATGTTGTAATATAAGTATTATATTTTACATTTTCTCCTTTATTGATAAGATGTTTAGTGCCATCTTTATCTTTCTTTTTTGTATAAAAATCTATATCAATTATAATTGTAAGACGCCTTATAATTTCATCTATAATTGTTTTATTTGTATTAATATCTAGTTGAATATTATTTAACTCTTCACTTACACTTTCATTAAAAATAGTATCATTGATATCATTATTTTTAAAAACCACACCTCGTAAATAATCCATATTAAATGTAGTTTCAAAATAGTCTTTTAGTTTAATTAATTTAGTATTATTTTCTAATTTTGGTAATAATGAATTTCCTTTAGAATCATATTTATAGACTACCTTAAGATTATCATATAAAGACATACACGCCTTTATACTTTCAAATAAAGGACTAATATCGTTATAACGCATTGTTTTATTAATAATATGACGCGTTGCCCTTTTAATATCAATTATACTTCCTAATATATCTCTAATATCACCTTGTTTTTCAACATCAATTGTATTGAAAATATCAATATTATTATAGCGTTCATTCAATATTTTTATATCTGTAATGGGATTCATTAATTTATTTCGGAATTCGCGTTTCCCTATGATGGATTTTGTTTTATCCAATAATGTTAAAAGACTGAGGCGTTTTTCAAAATGAAAGTTGCGTTTTTGATTATTAACTATATTTAATTGTTCTAATGAATTATTTTGTAAAATGAGATTACTAGATGAATTAAACATTAAATAAGGTTTATTAATTCTATAAATGAGGCTTTGATTTCGTTTAATAATGTATTCCATCAAAATAGTAAGTGAAATTATAGTATATGGATAGTTCTTAATATTTAAAGTTTCAAAAATATGAAGTTTACTACTTTCATCTTCAATACTACTTGTTTTATATATGTTTTCAAAAAGGTTGGTTTGATATTCTAATTTAGTAAAATCAAGTGGAAGACAATCTAGGTAAATTTTATGATTGTAATAATTGAGATGTAAAGTATCAACAATTTGTTTTTCAGACATATTACATTTTTTAGTATAAATAAGAATGTCTTTTGGATTTTTAATAGTAATAAGTTTTATAATTTCATCGTATATAACTGCTTCATTTAATTGTTCTTTAAACGGATATTGAATTGTACCTACTTCGCCGGTTAATGTATCTAGGAAAGCAACCCCAACAAAAAAGACTTCACTTCCTTTATGACGCAAACTTTTTACTTTTTCCATATAAAGAACCATCATATTATTAGTTTCACTAGTAGTATTTGTATTAGTACCTGGACTAATAATAGAATCAAAAACACGTTTTTTCCTTCCAGTGGGTGTATCTACCTGAACATATAAAACAATAGTCCAACCATAATCATTAACAGCCATAGTTAAATATTTATCTAATGAAACTAATGGAATACCTATTATATATGGAATTATTTTAGGATTATTATATACTTTCGCATTTTTCTTACCCATAATTAGATTTAAATCACCTGCTAGTTCCCATCCATTTCCTTCTTTAGAACCATCTTCACTGTTTACCAATGAATAAATCTCATAAAAATCACCAATTTGATAAAAAACTGCTAACTTATTTTCATCTTTATATTTAGTGCGGACTTGTTTATAAATAGACATATATCGCTCAATTTCATTATTTCCCTTTTCAACGATATCTTCCATATTGTTTGTTTATTTTTATACCAGACAAGTATATACTAGATTATATCTAGTAACTATATTTTAAATTATAAAAAAGATAATTTATTTAATGATTGTTTTAATGCTATAATATTTCATTTCGTATGAATATTTAATATGTGTAATAACTAAATTATTATAATATAAAAACTATAATTATAACTTAAAATAAAATTGATTATATTATGTATATCATATTATCAGATAGTAAATTATTAATTATTAATTATTAATTATAAATTATAAATTATAAATTGTAAAATATGTCTTCGAGTACAGAAGATGATATAATTGTAGAAAATAAAGAAGGATTAGATTATTTAAAATCAATAGATGATAAAACTATAGATTTAGTATTAACAGATCCTCCATATATTACTTCTAGTAAAACTGGTATGGACGAATTAGCAAAACATACAAAAAAAATGGATAAAAAGTCAAAGTCTAATAAAGAAAAATTTACTAAAAAAGAAGAAGAATGGAAACCCTTTTTCAAAGAATTTAAAAAAAAAGAAGAATATATAAAATGGATGAAAAAAAAACTAAAATCTAAATCAAACTATGAAACACTTTCAGAAGATGAAAAAAAAAAGAAAATTGAACAACAGACAAAAAAAATACATAAAACTATGAAAGAACACTATCTTAAATATGGTTCTATTTATGGTAAAAAATATGCTGTTGTAACTGATTATGGAGAATGGGACAAAAATTTTACACTAGCAATATTAGAAGAATTTGTGGCGACTTTTTATAATAAATTAAGAGAAGGCGGAACAATGATTATATTCTTTGATTTATGGAAAATTGGAGAATTAAAAACTATTATGGAAAAATATAAGTTTAAACAAATCAGATTTATAGAATGGATTAAAACTAATCCACAACCCCTAAATAGCAAAGTAAATTATTTAACAAATTGTAGGGAAATTGCTTTACTTGGTGTAAAAAAAGGTTCTCCGACATTTAATAGTAAATATGATAAAGGTATTTATGAATATCCAATACAAGGTGGTAAAAATAAATTCCATCCAACACAAAAAAATCTTAAATTATTTGAAAATTTAATTGAAAAACATTCTAGTGAAGGAGATACTGTTTTAGATACATTTTTAGGTAGTGGGACAACAGCAATCGCATCTAAAAATACAAAACGCAACTTTAAAGGATGTGAAGTATCTAAAGAATATTATGATAAAATAATAAAGATATTAAAGCCAAATGAAATAACTAAATAGTTAATTTATATTTAATGATTTTATAGATTTAATAATAGGAATAGTATACATCATATATAATTCACGTTTCCTATTAAATTCTTCAATATCTCCCCAATAAGAACAATCCTCTTTTATATTTATATTTTTGGTATCATAATAATGTTTTTCCCAAGGATATTCAAAATTATCTCTTTTAAAAGGAAATATACCTAATTTTTTCACAGAATATATTTTATTATTTTTTTCTTCATAACGTAATGCTTTTTTATGCTTTCTATCTTTATTGCATTTTTGACACAATACTTGAAAATCACTTTCTTTTTGAGTATTAATATTTAAAACTCTAGGATTATTATATAAATCATTTTTGTGATCAATACATAAATTTTTATTATCACCACAGTGAATACAATTTTTCTCATTTTCTAATATTTTTTTTTTTATTTTGGGATTAATACCACGGGTATTCTTATTATTAGTAGTATTTAATCCTATCATTTTAAAAGAAATTACTGTCCTCCTAGTATTTCGTTTTAAATCCCATTTATATTTTATACATCCAGACCACATTGGTACTCCATATCTAGCAATACCATTACCTCCTATAAAATTATAATCCTTAACTTTTTTAAGAGTTTCTCTAGTTATCCAGTTTGATACACCTTTTTTATTAGGTTTAAATATTTTTTCTACTATTTCTAATGGTGGTTTAATAGTCATTATTAAATGTATTATATATATGATATTCTTAATTTATATTATAATACTTAATGTACTTTCAATTTTTAAAAAAAAGTTTATTTAATTATATAGTAGTTTAATTATAAATTTTTATATTATTTTTATTATTTATTAAATTATATTTTATATATTAAAATTATTAAGATTCGTCCTTATTTAATTCAACAGAATTTCGTCTAATTTGAGTCTTTGCAATTGTTTTAGATTTACGCTTGTTTCGTCTTCGTCCATAATCACTTGTAGGGAGTGACTTTGGTCTATACTCTGTATCACTAGAAATATCATCATATTCATATTCATATTCATCTTCATAATCATCTTCATCATCACTTTCATCATCTGAATAATAAACTTCACTTACATCATCTGAATTATAAGCTTCGCTTTCTTCAGCAGGTCCTCCATTATCATCGTCACTTTTATTATATGTTTCATATTCTTCAGCGGGTCCTCCATTATCATCGTCTGAATCATCTGATAGAATAATAGTGGTTGTTTTCTTTGTTTTCTTTGTTTTCACCTTACAAGTATCACAAGGATGTTCAGAAGATTTTCCACACGTTTCGCGACGTTTACCTTCTTTACCACAACAACCACACGATACAGATTTTTTTTTCTTACTTTTTGGTTCTTCTATATGAGTATCGTCATCTCTATCTTTTCTTTTTGTTAGTAGTAATTGTGTTTCTAAGTGTTTTACTCTAAATTCTAGGTCTTTATCTTTACTAGTTGCACTAGGTTTACTAGTTGTACTAGATTTAATACCCTTTTTTTCTTTATATTTTTCATTTTGTTTAATTGCGTATTCTAACCATTTTGAATTATGTATTATCGGTATTATTTTTTTAGATGTATCTGATAAATTAAGAAGGTTTAGTATATGACGAACAGATGGACTGTTTTCAATAAACTCTTTTAGTTGTGATTTTACCATTTGTTTTTTAGACATTTGTCTTTTAGACATTTTGTTTGTAATTTTACATATTTATATAAATATTTCAATTTTTAAATGATATTTAATATTTAATTATTTTAATATTAATTTCTAATTAATTTTTAATTAATTTCTAAATTATATATATACTATTAATAAAATCAATTCAATTCAATTCAATAAATTAAATTAAAAATGTTTGATATTAGTAACGGATGTAATACTTGCGAACCTTTTGCTGCTACAGTACCAGATAATCAATATGTAAATATGGGGGATAGTTTTAGAGAAACTCCTACAAATAACAATAATTTAACTGGAATAAATGAAAATAAAAATAATAATGTAAATAATAATTACAATGATCGAATTAGAAATAATGCCAATAATAATGGTAATGCTGGTAATAATGGTAATGCTGGTAATAATGGTAATGCTGGTAATAATGGTAATGCTGGTAATGCTGGTAATAATGGTAATGCTGGTAATGCTGGTAATAATGGAAATGTTGGTAATAATGGAAATGTTGGTAATAATGGTAATGTTGGTAATAATGGTAATGTTGGTAATAATGGTAATGTTGGTAATAATGGTAATAATGGTAATATTGGTAATAATAATGTAGAACCCTTTCAAAATACTGGACCTACATCTACACAAAGGAAAGAAATGAAACAATATGTAGTTTTGGGTTTAGTTATAGTAGCAGCATTGGCCTGGAATGAAGGTGTCAAATTTATGATTGAACAACAACTTAAATTTAATGAAGGAAACAATATGTATCATTTAGGATATGCTGTCGTAGCAACATTGATGGCAATAGTAATTTATAAGATGACAAAATAAATATGTAAAAAAAAATTGAAATTTTATTTATATTTTTTATATTTTAAAAAAAACATTGTATTTTACATATATTGTTGTGTATAAAAAACTTTGATGAGTTCTTTAAATATGGAAGAAAATGGAAAAACAACCGATTTTATTGAGCCTGAAAAAAAACTAAGTGATAACGAAAAAATGGAGATGAGATTATTTGATTTCTTTTATAATCAACATTCAAACCTATTTGAATTTTTTAATGATAAAATTGCAGAGACAAACCATAAGATTAATAATATAGAAGAACAAAATAGAAAACTGCAAGAACAAGTAAATGATTTAGAAGCAACATTAAAATTATTTGAAATGGACGAATTTAGACATCTTGAAGTTGATGCTGCTGCTAGTGCTATTGTAAACGCAGAAGAAGAACCAATCAATCAAGAAATTGAAGCTCTTATCAACAGAGCAGAACAGTTATCTATGAATGAAGAACCTATAGTAAAAGCAGTTGAAGAAGCAAATGTTGCTGCTGCTACAGTTGAAGAAGCTATTGAAGAAGAAGTTGAAGAACCTATAGTAAAAGCAGTTGAAGAAGCAAATGTTGCTGCTACAGTTGAAGAAGCTATTGAAGAAGAAGTTGAAGATCCTACAGTAGAAGCTGTTGAAGAAGTAGAAGCAGAAACTAAAACAATAATAATTACAAATGTTTTAGAGAAAGGGGTTATTACTTATAATGGTAGTGTTAAAGAAAGTGGTAAAAAATTCATTAAGGCGATAACTAGAAATTTTCTTAGTTTTATAGATTTAGAAGTAGAAAAAGGTAAGGAAGTTGGTTATATTAATGTTATAATTACAACAAATGAATTCACAACATTTGAATATATTATAAAAAATAAACCATATTTAGAAGCGGGATGGTATGTATTTCAAGATTTTCTAGCAGGAAACTTAGAAACGTTTAATCTTAGATATAAAGATATAGAAAATGATACAATTGCTTTTTATGAATTAACTATTAGAAATTAAATTCTTACAACTAAATTTAAAAATATAATAAAAATATAATAAAAATATAAATAAAAATATAATAAAAATATAAATAAAAATATAATAAATAAACATTTTTTTTCAATAAAATTTAATTTTAATAATAAAATTAAAAATACTAAAAAACAAATACTAATTTTGAACGGTTGTATTTATATTACACCAACTGTTATAAAAAACAATTATTCCCAAGGAAATAAAATAATTTTACATTATTCGCCAGAATATCCTTATTATAATTATATTACAGAAAGCATTTTATATAAAAAATTATATTAGTAATTATATTAAATTTTATTTTTTTTTTTATAAATGTATAATGTTCCAAATATATAATCTGGCCAAATCGCACTAACAGAAAAATTATAATTTTTATATTTATGATGAGTATAATGATGTCGCGTTAATTTAGGAAATATTTTAGGATAAAAATGAATTAATGTATGAACACACCAATATTTTAGAAATCCATAAGCAATATAATAATAATTATAATAAAAAGCAATACACGCAGAAATAATTGGCCATACTTCTGGTGTAACTATTTTTTCATTATAATGTTTGTGATGCATATTATGTGAATAATTATTAATTTTATGTAAAAATATATGTATGCCCCATTCCACCATAGGTTCTATTATAAATATAATAAAACTATAATATGTAAATATGTCTATCGATATCATATTTAGTTAGTAATTTTTATCTATCGATATTCCCTTTTTAATTAATATATTATTATTATTTACTTAAATAATTATTCATATCAATTTTAAAATTTACGAAAAATATAGATAATATCATATTATATTTTAAGTATGAAAACAGTTTTGTTAGATTTACCAAATGAAATATTATTAAAAATAATATGTTTTAATACTATATCTACAAAACCAATACTAAAAAAGAAGAAAACTAGAAATAAAAATCAAAAATATAATTCTCCTTTATATTACAATAATAGTAATGATGTAGTATATACTGGAAAATTACATAATATGGAGGAAAATATGTTTAGAAATGTTTATAGTCTAGTAACATTATCATATGTATGTAAAAAACTAAATCAATTATGTCATTATGTTAATAGTGACAATTTTAATATAATTGTAAATTATTGTTCTCTTTTTTATAATAAACTTAATAATGAACATTTTTTAATTAAATATAATGTTTTAAGAAATTGGTCAAATATTAAAATAATTTCTCTTATTCATACAAAATATATGCTATATGATTTTCTAAGAAATACTAATTCATTTTTATATAAAAAAAATAATATAGAATATGCTTTTTATATTGAATCATATGTTGATGATTTTATATTTTTTTATAATCAACATAAATATTATCTAGATAAAATAAACTATTCAATTAACATATACTTCCATAATTATATAGAACAATACTACAATAATTTTTCTGGGGATACAATAAATTCACAAATAATAGATAATTTAAATAAAACAAGAAATATTTTTACATTTAACAATATAAAACTAAATAATTGTAAAAATTTAATTATCCCTGAATTTAAATGTAATCGTCTAAAACTTTCATATTGTAAACATATTAAATTTAAAAATGAACTTAATCAATTTAAAAATATAATTATTAAAAATTCGAGTGATATAAAATTTAATGATATAAATATTTGTAAAATGTTAAATGTATGTCGGTCAAATAATATACAATTTGAAAGGATAAATAATGTAAAACAAATTAATATTATTAATTCCAAAATATTATTAAATAAAAAAATTACTAATATTAATAATATTTATATTAAAATACTAAACAATACGTTTATAATACCAGATGGAAGTAAAATATTCAAAATATTATTTATGTATAGATTTTATACAAATATTATATCAACTAACTATGTTTATAATAAATTTCAAGTTGCATGGTCTTATATAAAAAAAATAGAATATATTGATCAAAGATATTAAAGTTTTGATTAATATTGTTAGTTAAAAAAAATTATCTAATATTAGTAATCTGATTAATATACTATTATTATACCATTTAAAAATGGAAGCAGGTAAAAATCTAGATATTATGTCTTTAAAAGAAGGTGTGTCGTCTAAGGAACATCCAATTACAAAAGATACTAAAGGTTATATTATTAAAACAGATATACGTCCTAGTTAAAAAAAAAGTAATCAAATGAAGATTTTTCAACTTATCATAAGAAAGGAGGTTATAAAACTGCGATATGTTATCATTGGGAAAAAGATAAATGCAATAAAGGTAGAGTCAAATGTCTGTTTGCACATGGAATAGATGTTCTTAAAAAATAAATATATACAAAATGATAGAACATATGACCGAGACCGAGACCGAGACCGAGACCGAATTAAAGAATTGGAATATATTCTTAAAAAAAAGACAGAAGAACACAAAGAAGATAAAGTAGATTATAAACTAGTAATTGCTAAATTTAAAGACCATATTAAACAAGTTAAAGAAGAAACCCAAAATCTAAGACAACAACTTCAAGAAAAGAATATGATTATTCATCATATTATTAGACAACCTCAAATTCCACAATATCAAACATCATATAATTCACAACCATCACCTCTTATTTATAAATAATCTAACTAAAATAATAAAATAAATTTAAATAAATATTATTAAATTACTAAATTAATTAAAATAAATATTATTTTAAAAATAAAATTGAAATATTTATATTAAAAAAATAATAATACTAATTTTCTAGACTATTAGAAAAATGGAAGACCATATTCCTTTAACAGAAGGAGAACCTTCTAATATTAATCCTATTACAAAAGATACAATTGGTTCAAAAAAAGACGTACGTAATATTATAAAAAGAAAACAAAACGAAAAGCAACAAAATTATAATAAAAGACATAAATTTATGTCAATTATACAATCAACACAACAACAGATACCATCAGAAATAACTCAATTAAAGACACTATCAGAAACAATTCAACTACCTAAGCAACTATCTATATCAGTGCCAAGAAAATATAAAACGGAATTATGTATACATGATCGCAAAAATAGATGTAAATATAATAGTGACCAATGTCTTTTTATACATAAAAACAAACTACAAGAAAAAGTTCAACAACTTAAAAAACTAAAAGAAAAAGTTCAACAAGAAAAAGAACCACTTGAAAAAGAACCACTTGAAAAAGAACCACTTGAAAAAGAACGACTCAAAAAAGAACCACTCGAAGAACAAATTATATTCTTAAAAAAACAAATACAACATAAAGATAAAGTAATAGATCATTTTATGAATACAATACAAACACTTCAGAATACATAATAGAATAAATCACAACCTCTGTGAATTTATGATGCTTCAAATAATAAAATATAAATAATTATAAATAACTATAAAATATAACTAAAATAAAAAAATTTTAAATAAATATAATTAAATTACTAAATTAAATTAAAATATTATTAAATATAATTTTTTATTTATTATTTTTCTTTATCGTCTTCCCTATAGTCTTCACTATCGTATCCATAACCATAACATTTCCATTTACCACAATATTGTCTAGGATTACTAGAACCCATATCTACACCACATTCAACACAATGGTTAATGGTTTCTCCATTACTATAACAATCATTGTCTGTATTTTCTTTTTTATTTATTATAGATTTTTCATCTACTACATTAATAGTATTAAGAGTATCAATAATAATATGTTTATTTAGTGTAGGTCGTTTATTAATTATATTAATACTATCGCATTTTTGTTCATTATGTTCATTATGTTCATTATGTTCATTATGTTCATTATGTTCATTATGTTGTTTTGATTTTTTATATTTGGGTTGATTTTCAATAGGATCGTCATTGTGTTCCCTTTTTTCAGACATAATACTTTTATATTATTATTATTTATAATTAGTAGTGAAAATTCAATTTTATATTATTTTTAAATTATTTAAATAATGGTTTCACTAATCCTCCTTTACCAAATAATCTCATAAAGAACATAAATCCTCTCATAATCATAGCATAAATACCTATTAATATTAATTGAAAATTACCAAATATGAAACCCAACATTAAACCTACCATACCTTCTGGTGCTCCTCCAAAAAATTGAAGGGCTAAAAAGGAAGGACTAAAATCTTTCGTTTCTCTTAATCTCCATGTTTTAACTATTTGAAAAGTAATTGCTGGAAATACTAAACAATTAACCGCAAATGTTATAATATCACTTATACTTAAATAACTAAATTTTTTAAATGCTTTTATATATAGTACCTTATCATATTTAAATTTTTGAACTAATTTATAATATTTACTATTAGTATTCATAATTAATATATGTGTTTTATAATATATAATTATATATTATAATTATAATTATAATATATAATTATAATATATAATTTACTATGATAACAAGAGAACAGTTTTTAAGTAATTTGAGTTTATATAATTTGGAAGTTTTAAAACTACAAGGAGTTGATATAGATAAAACAATTGTAAAAGTTACTAATGAAGAAATAGATTTAATAACAGTAGAAGAGGAAAATAATGATGGTATAGATTTGAAACGTGCAATAGAAAATTTTTATAATCATTATAAAACTAATAATAATAATATACCATACCCTGGAAATTATATTAAAATTGTAAAAAATGAATATAAAAATGAAATAGATAAAATCAAGGAAGATATTATGAAGTACAAAATTAATATAAATGAATATATAGATACAAACATCAAACCAGTAAAGAAAAATGACAATGAAGAATACAAATCTACATCTGTATTAAAATTTATAGATGTTGAAGAAAATAAAAATATAGAAGGTGATACAAATTTATATTATGTATTTCAAAATTTATTGAAAATAGAAACTGAAACAAAAAAAATCGGTATAAATGCTAAAAATTGGGGATATTTTGGTATAGTAACAAATGGATTATCAGCATTTTTCCAAATGTATACCTTATATAAAACTAAATCTGCTAAATCATTTTCTATGCCATTTATATGGATTATGACCATATTAAATGCTATATATTGTTTGGTTGGTATATTAGAAAATAATATTGGCTTAGCAGTAGCTACTTTCTTCTTTGTTGTATATAATTTTACAGTTATATATGTATATTATAGATTCAAGTAATATATTTTAAAATAAAAATGTATAAAAGAATTATTAAAAATTAAATAAACCGTCCATATCTTCTTGGACTATATTTTTCATACTTTGTCTTTTATTGTTTTCATTAACTAAATCATTCATATATATACTTTTCATTTCATCTTCTAATGGTCCGTAACTAGCCGGATTATGTAAATGTTCTTTTGTATAAGGAAATATACATTTATTATCTTTATCCCAAGTACATCTTTCCTCTTGTAAGGTAGTTGTATTAAAATTTTTAAATGGATATTTAATATCTTTAGTCAATGGTCCAAATATTTGCTTTTCTTTTAATGTTAATGGTCCTTCTATTCGTGTTTTTAAATCTCTTTCAAATATACCATCGCTTTTTATATACGGTTTTTGAATATCAACAGTTTCTATAAAATGTGGCCTAGGGGGATTAGTATATTTAGGAAATGTTTTAGATTTATTTATATAATGTTTATAAGAATCTAATTGTAATTCTTCTTGTGTTTTATGATTTAAGTAGTGGTCCTTACTAAACTTATCTACATTTTCATAGTACTTATTATTACTTGAACTATTACAATATACGTAATTATCCATATTAATATATTACCTATAATTATCTATTAATATTTATTAATATTTATTTTTTATTTTTTTTTTTCATTTTTTTTTATTTTTTTTATTTTTTTTTAAATTTAATAATATTGTATTCTTCATTTATATTTACAAATTTATAACATAATACTACAATAAATATTAATATTATAAACCCATATATACCAATTGTTTTTGTTAATAATTTATAATCTTTGTAATTACCATCTTCTATTAATTTAACTCTATCATAAAATTCTTTAGTGCTAACAATTGCTAAAACTATACCAGATATTATAATGATAAAAGAAAGCATATATTTTTCAGTTTTTCGTCGTTTTGTTAAATTAATAATTGTTAATCCCAATGTAAATAAAATAATACAATTACGCATAAAAGATGTATATGTTCTTTCAACACTCATTGCTAGATTAATTTTATGATATTTGTCATTAAATGCCATTATTACCTATTTTTATATTTAATTTTATCTACCTGATTAATTTGTGTTTAATATTTATATATAATTATACAATAGATTTTAATTTGGTAATATTGGTTTAAAATTTAAATCAATGGGTATTTTTACTTGTAAACCATCTTTTTCTAATTTAAACTTATCTATTATATTAGATTGTATTACTTCGACATATAATGAAAGTGCTGTTTTAAAATAATCAAATTCATCGCTATCATTAAACATACAAGTACCGTGTTTTTCCCACTCGTGTTTCCAGAATTCTTCATTTGGTTCCGTTCCAGAATACCAAAATTTATTTAAATCTAATATTATGGGTTGTAACTTTTCTATATCAAATATAGTTTTTTTACAAAATTGTGGATATGAATTATCTGAATATTGAGGCCATAATCCGTGAATAGACCACAACGTATTTTTATTAACTCTTTTTAAAGATAAATAATAATATCTAGTATCCTTTTTATTAGTACAAAATAAAATATTAGTTAATTCTGATAATATAATACAGCACGCCATCATTAATATCATTATAAATAATAAATATTTTATTTTTAAAATAAATATTTTATTTTAAAAATAAAAAGTAGAATATAAATAATTTATAAATAAATTTTTTAAATAATAAAAATATACATATATATTATATAGTAAAACAATTAGTATTATATAATAAATATTATACAATTAAAATAATGGATATTTCTAATTTTAGACAAGGATATTGTAAATATACTGAATATAAACAAGAAACACCACAAAAAAATGATTATTATGTTGACGCGAATGGGTCAGTTGAACCGATAAAACGTGATAATCATCCTAATAAAGAAATGCCACCAAGTCCCCCAAATGGCGGTTTATATGGAGGACCACAATCAGAAAGAGAATGGGGATCAATTGATGTAACACCAACAGCTACTAATTATATATATAATAATTTACGTTCTGCTAATCCACCACCTGGTGCTACAACTCAATATGTTAGCGGAGATAGATTTGGAAATAACTATTCACCAATGCCCGAAGTTAAGTGGTATAACCCAACAAATCAAAATCTTAATGGTATGTTTCATATTAAAGGTGTTTAAGATATTACATATATTTTACAAATATTTAATTGGTTTAATTTTTTAAAAAAAAATATGTTTATTAATTAAATAATTTTCTTAAACATTTAATTTAAGATTTACTTATTTTTATATAATTAATATATCTAAATATATCTAGTTCAAGATTTATACAAAAGATGTATTTTGATGATATAGATTTAGAAGATGAAAGTTTAACTGAAGAAAAACCAATATCTCAACAACCAACTCAAGACCAATCAAAACAAGAACATTTAGAAGAAATAGGAGGAGACCAAAATATTGATGAATGTATGGAATATAAATTAATATATAATAAATCAGTTGAAGTAGTTAAAAACTCATATGATTTAGATAAGAATAATAAAATACAAAACGACGAATTTATAGAAAATATTTGGTTGGAAGAAGTAGACCCCGATGGTGCAAACAACTTAACAGGGGAAATTACTAATATTTATATTGATTATCCTAAATTAAATGAAGGATATAATTTCTATTATAATACAATCCCTTTTATAATGGATAATTTTAGATTTCCTAGATGTAAAAAAAAAAGAACTAGTTATTTAATTAGTAGTTTATTATATAGAGCAGATTATGAAAATATAGATAAAAAATGGGATTTTAATTTTTATATTTATACTAAAGATTATATATATTATAGTAATGGATTACCTAATGAACACGGTAAATATTTTAATATTATTCCTAGAATACCAGTTTCACATTATTGGTTAAAATAATATTCTAGGATTTTTAATTATTTTTATTTTTATTTTTCTGTATTTATTTTTATTTTTTTCTTATATATATATTAAATAAATAATTAATTATTAAATTTTAAATTGTAAATTATGAGTACAGGAGAAACAGTAACACTTCAAATTCTACATGATTATGTAAAACAAAGAGCAGATAAAACTGATTGGGATCTAATAACAGTAAAAGAAGATATTTTGAAACGGATTTCAAGTGTTGATATTTCATTAAGTAATGCATTAACTAATATTCGCAGTAATGTTGATATTATACAAGGTGTAGTTGCTACTCCTATAAATAACACTATACAAATAGTTACTATAGTAGGATGTATTGCTGTAGTTAATATTTTATTAGTATTATTTATAATTATGAAGTTTAAAAAAAAATAATATAAAATTTAATAAAATATAATTATACTATAAATTAATTAGATTAAAGATTACATTTATTATAGTAATGGATTACCTAATGAACACGGTAAATATTTTAATATTATTCCTAGAATACCAGTTTCACATTATTGGTTAAATTGTAATTTTGTAGGCTGAATATTTCCATTATTCCAAATATAATATGATTTTACAGCACTTCCAACTTTTTTAGCATCTCTATGATTTCCTTCTTGTTGAGGATCAATTTCTTTAGTGTCATTAATTGAAGGCATTTTTGTGTTCTTTTTTCTTTTTTGTTGTAATAATAGTGTTTTCAAAAAAAATTCAATTTTTTTTACTTTTTCAAAATTAATATAAGATAATTGTCAAATAATAATTATTATATTTCAATATATCGTTAAATTTTTATAATATTTAGTAATTATTTATATAAATTTAACCCTACTTAAAAATGAGAGTTGGTATTATTAGATATCCTGGTTCTAATTGTGATAATGATATTTTACGCTATTTTAAAAATAGTTTTTATATTTGGCATAAAGAAACTGTATTACCACCAAATACAGATTTAATTATAATACCTGGTGGATTTGCTTTTGGTGATAGAATATATAAAAAAGCAACATCTAGTTATAGTATATCACCTGGGTTACAAGCAATTGCTTCACCTGTTTCCAAAGTAATCTTAGAAGCACACGAGAAAAAAATACCAATTATTGGAATTTGTAATGGATTTCAAATATTAATAAAACTGGGATTACTAGAAGGAGAATTAAATCAAAATGTAAAAAAATCGTTTAATTGTGAAACTGTTAAATGTAGATTAGAATCATCACTTTTTGAAGATTATGATAATCAAAATAAAGAAATAATGATACCTATTGCTAATCAATATGGAAATTATTTCAATAAAAATTGCGTATCATTAATTAAAAACGACCAAGTATTCTTAAAGTATGTTAATTATAGTAATGGTTCTATTTATGAAATAGCTGGTGTTTCTAATAAAAATAAAACAGTTTTTGGTATGATGCCTCATCCAGAAAGAATGGCTAATAAGACGTTTTTTGCTAAGTTTGTAAATACAATTTTAAATAAAGACACTATTTTATTAAATAAAAATATCAATATGATTATGTCTAGTGAACACGTATCATATAAAAGTACTAAAAAATATTTATCTAAACTTTATACAGAAGGTAAGAACGTTATACAAGGACCTGGTGAAAACGCAGGTATTGTTGATATTGGAGATGGTTATTGTCTTGCATTGAGAATTGAAAGTCATAATCACCCCATTTACATAGAACCTTACCAAGGAGCAAATACTGGTGTTGGAGGTATATTGCGTGATATATTTACTATGGGTGCTCGTCCAATAGCTATTTTGGATTTTTTGCGATTTGGAATTGATAATTATAGTGATAAACTCATACCCAGAGTTATTAAAGGTATTGCGGATTATGGTAATTGTATAGGGATTCCTAATGTAGGTGGTGATTTCTATCGAGGTGAAATATATAATAAAAATCCAATTTTAAATGTGGGTTGTATTGGAATTATGAAAAAAGAGAATATTATTTATGGAAACGCATTAAATGAAGGAAGTTATTTAATTTATGTTGGTGGGAGAACTGGTAATGATGGTGTTGGGGGAGCAGATATGGCATCTAAAGAGTTTTGTAGTGACCAAAATAATGATGAATTAAAAGATAATATACAACACGGTGACCCATTTTTAGAAAAATTATTGTTGGAAGCATGTTGTGATATTGCTGAATTAGGTATTGTTGAAGGTATGCAAGATATGGGGGCAGCTGGTATTTTATGTTCAACTGTTGAAGTTATAGAAAGAGGACGAAAAAAAACTAATAAAAATTTGGGATGCGTTGTTGATTTAAGTAAAATACCATTAAAATCCAATGATTTATCATATTCTGATATTTTATTATCTGAATCACAAGAACGTATGTTAATTATAGCAACAAATGAAAATAAAAACACAATTTTTGATATTTTTAATAAATGGGATTTAGAAGCAGAAGTTATTGGAATTGTAAATGAAACTGGAAATTATAGTGTAGTAGATACAGATAAAATATTATATGAACAAAAATTTGAAGATTTTATTTACCCAACTACACATTGGGAAGATACTAAATTAAATACTACTACAAATTACGGAATTATTAATAAAGTAGAAACAACAGATTTATGGAAAGAATATGACCACTCAATAGGTTGTAGAACACTTAATGGACCACTAGATAAAGGAGCATTTGCCTTACTGAATTTACACGAAATTAATAAAAAATTAATTATTACTTGGGGAGATACAATAGAAAAATGTTACAATAAAATAAAAGAATTAAATGGTAATCCTCTTGGTGTTGTTAATGGTTTGAATTTCGGACATCCGAAAGAATGTATGGGTGATTTTTTAAATCTAGTAAATAAAATGAATGAAGATTGTAAAAAATATAAAATACCTATTTTAGGTGGTAATGTGAGTTTGTACAACTCTACAGACGATATTTCTATTAAACCAACTCTAGTATTAATGATGATTGGTATTATAGATTTATAATTTTAAAAATTTAAGATTTTTTTATTTTTAATTATTTATACTTAAACTTATTAACAATGGATAACATACTTGTATTAGGAAGTGGAGCTAGAGAACATACTATAGTAGATATATTATTAAAATCTAACGATGTAAATAATTTATATATGTATCCAGGAAATGATGCTATTTTTACGAATTCATTAATATTAAAAACTGATATTATTAATTATAAAATGAGCCTCATAGAATTTTGTTTGAAAAATGAAATTAAAATGGTAGTAGTTGGTTCAGAAACATTGCTTGTAGATGGTATTTATGATTATTTAAACTCTTATAATATTAATTGCTTGGGACCAAATAAAGAGGGGGCTACTTTAGAAGGTTCTAAAGCATATTCTAAACAATTTATGAAAACAATGAATATTCCTACTGCTAATTATATAATTTGTAATTCTTATGATGATTTTAAAAATAAATATGATAATACAATCAAAAATACAACGACAGATTATGTTGTTAAGGCGTCTGGATTAGCCGGTGGTAAAGGTGTTATTATTACAGATAATCACGATGAATTAATAACTTCTGTTAAAAGTATGTTAATTGATAATAAATTTGAGGAAGCATCAAATGAAATAATTATTGAAGAAAAACTAGAAGGGCGAGAAGTATCTATTATAGGATTTTGTAATGGTAAAACAATAGATTTAATGCCTCAATCACAAGATTATAAAAAAATATATGATAATGATTTCGGATTAAATACTGGTGGAATGGGTTCTCACGCACCCGTTCATATTTTAAATGAAAAAGAGTTAAATATGGTTAAAGAACATATGGAAAAAGTAGTATTGAAATTAAACTATAAAGGGATATTATATGCTGGTATTATGAAAACCATTGATGGAATATATTTTTTAGAATTTAATTGTAGATTAGGAGACCCAGAAGCACAAGTATTATTAAATTTATTGGATACAGATAAAACTGATTTATATACTATATTTAAAAATTGTTTATTTGGTAATGAATTAAAAAGTAAATGGAAATCTGGATTTGTTTCTAATTTAATATTGTCGCACATAGATTATCCTATTAAAAAATCAAAAAACCGCATTAAAATGGATATTGATTTCACTAAATTAAAAGATAATAATATTAAACTTTATTGGTCAAATGTTTCTATTGAAAATAAACATAAACATAAACATAAACATAAAAATAATAGTGAAAAAAACAATAATTATTTTACAACAGGTGGAAGAGTATTATCAATGGTAAGATATGATAATTCATTTTACAATTCATTTAAGGTTCTTTATAATAGCACTAAATATATTACTTATAAAGACCAATTTTTCAGAAGAGATATTGGATTAAATAGTTATTATTTGAGTAATATTGTATCCAATATGCGAAATAAAGTGATTAAGATTGGAATTTTAGGTTCAACGAAAGGTACAAGTATTCAATTGTTAATTGATAAAATAAAATCACAAGAAATAAATGCTAGTATAGAATTAATTGTTTCTAATAAAAAAGACGCTTATATACTTGAAAGAGCAAAACACAATAATATTAATTTTACATATTTATCAAATAAAAATTTAACAAGAGAAGAATACGATAGAAAAATTGTTAATTTAATGAGAATATATGGCGTTGAATTAGTGATATTAGTTGGATATATGAAAATTGTAACACCAGTATTGATAGATGAATATAAAGAAAATATTATTAATGTTCATCCAGCTCTTTTACCTAAATATGGGGGTAAGATGGATTTAGACGTTCATCAAGAAGTAATAAATAATAGAGAAAAATTCACAGGATGTACAATACATAATGTTATAAAAGAAGTAGATAAAGGTGATATAATATTACAAAAACAAATGTTAATAAATACTAGCGACCCCACTATTTTAAAAACACAAGTTCAACATTTAGAAAGTATCGGATTAATAGATGTGATTAATATTTATTTAAATAAAGAAACAACTTATAAATCTAGTGGAGTTGACATTGAAGAAGGTAATAATTTAGTTGAAAATATAAAACATATTTCTGATAATATTGGAGGATTTTCTGCTTTATATAAATATAAAGTTAATACTGATAATAATAATAATGATAATCATATTATTCTAGGTGCAGCAACAGATGGTGTAGGAACTAAATTAGAAATCGCTAATAAAATGAATAAATTTGATACTATAGGTATAGATTTGGTTGCTATGTCTGTAAATGATTTATATGCTTTTGGAATAAGACCCTTATTTTTTCTAGATTATATAGCAATTGATAAAATGAATAAAGCAAAATGTAAGGCTATAATAGATGGTGTAAATAAGGGTTGTAAATTAGCTAATTGTGAATTAGTAGGTGGAGAAACTGCTGAAATGAAAGGTATTTACTTAAAGGATAAATTTGATATTGCTGGATTTGCGGTTGGTGTTCAAGAATATAAATTAGACCCCATTAATAATATTACTGAAGGTAATTATATTTATGGTATGCGTTCAAGTGGTATTCATTCTAATGGTTATACACTTATTAATAAACTTTTAGAAGATAATAATTATGATTTAAATAAAATCATAGAACCAACTAAAATATATAATGAAACACTAGATTATCTTGAAAAATATAAATATCAACTAGTAGGAATATCACATATTACTGGTGGAGGTTTTAAAGATAATATTTCGCGTATTTTACCTCATAATTTAACATTTAAATTAATAGAATGGGAATTTTCCTCTTTATTTAAATGGATACAGAAAATAGCAAATATTGATAGAATTGAAATGTTAAATACATTTAATTGTGGTTATGGAATGATATTTATATTTAATCAAAAAATTAAAGAGCCCAACCTACAATTAATAGGTGAAATCATAAAAAAATAAAAGTTTATAGTATAAATTAATTATTATTCATTTTTATTATATTTATTTATAATAATAAGTTGATATAAATTAATAATTATTAAAATGAATAATAATACTGTTAAAAAATCAAATCCATGTACAGATAAATTATCTGATTTAGAATATTTAGAACATATGGTTCCACATCATCAAGTGGCTGTAGATATGTCTAATATGTTAATTCCTCATATAACAAACCCTACTATTTTACATTTATGTAGAAATATAATACGAAAACAAGAATATGAAATAACTGAAATGAATACCATAAAAAAAAGAATAGGTGATACCATATTTGATAAACAAAAACCACTATTTAATAAAAATAATAAAAACAATAAAAACAATAAAAATAATTATAATAAAACAAAATTGAGTTTATATGAACCCATTAAATCCAAAGATAAAGACGGTGAATGTGACCCTTTGTTTTTTAAACCCAATGACCATGCTAAACATATGGAACATATGAAAATAACAATGCGTAGTTATTTAGAACATATGATTCCACATCACCAAGTGGCTGTTAATATGAGTAAACGATTGTTATTACATACAAATCATTCTTATTTAATTGATTTTTGTAGGAAATTAATACTAGACCAACAATATGAAATATTAAGTATGAATGACCTATTAAATAATACATATATACATGAAAGCGAATTATTAAAAAATCATTCATTTAATTAACAAAAAATATATCACTTGCATTTCTTAGATGCGATTCCAATAACACCACACGCCACACGAGAACCAGCATTACCTGTTTTAAGTGATTCTTCTCGCAATTCTCCGACACCCTTACCTAAATCATCTTCTTTATCGTGAATAATAATCATTCTACCCAGTATATTGGTTTTTTTCTTTGATAATGAAAGACCACCTGCAATTAACTCTCCCTTACTTATTTTGTTTTTTGAAACAATATTTCCTAAATCACCACTGTGTCGCTCTTTTGATTTTAATCCACCGTGATTTTTATTAAAAGGATTAAAATGATTACAAGCACTCATACACCCATCACTTAAATCGCCATATTCATGAATATGAAATCCGTGTTTTCCATCAACCATACCTTTAATCTCATATTTAACTTTAATACGTTCCCCTTCTAATTCTTCAAATTGTATTATTCCCTCTATGTTTTTTTTGTTTTTATGTAAAATAGATATACCAGATACTTTACTTATTTTTTTACTGGATGACATTTTAATATAGTTAATTTTAAATATTTTTAATAGTTTAAACTTTTAATATATATATATATCTTTAATATTTTAATATTTAATCTTAATCTTTTTAAGTTATAAAAAATGAATTTGCGACAAAAAAGAACGTCGTTATTCAATGATACAATAAAGAATAAATGGGATAAACTTCTAGATAAAAATAAAAAATATATTAAAATTAAAAAATATATAAATGAAAAAATAGACAATAAAATTAAATTTTATGATAACAATTTTATAATGAAAATTTGCTGTGATATTGAAAAGCATTATTACAATATAGAAACTAAAATTACGTTTAATCACATTAATCAATTTTATAGCTTATATAGTTACTTAATTAGTAATGAAATTTTAATAAATGATTTATATTTAGAAGATGATTATTATAATACAAATTTATTTGATATTGTATATGATATTTATGATATGTTTATAAATATAAATAAAGATTATAAAAAATACATTGAACAATCTTATAAAAAATATCTAGCTACTTATAAAATACAACAATGGTGGAAAAAAATTATATATGATCCTAATAAGAAGTTTGTTCATAATATTATGAATAATAGATATGATAATTATAATATTACATAATCATAATAAACACATAATAAAAACATAATAAAATCATAAAACATAGTTTTATAATTCCTAGATATCAAATTAATTTATTTTATATGTATATATATAGTCTAGCAGAAAAAAAAATTCGTATGTCTAGACTTAATCGTTGTAAAAAATTAAATAATGAAGTTGTCAGTAAATTTATAAATATATATTTTGATGATAAATATCCTAATAATAACTACGATATTTATATACAAGATAGCAAACCATTTATGATAAATATAATTCATAAAACTAAAAAATGGAATTGGGTTCTGTATAGTACTGAAAAATATTATAATTTACTCAATGATATCAAAATACAATTATTTAAAAAGCATCTAGCCGCATATAGAATACAACAATGGTGGAAAAAACGCTTCTATGACCCTAAATTACCATTTATACATAAATTTATGAATAAAAAATACGATGAATATGTTAGCATTGTTTAGTAGTTAGTGTTTTATATTTTATTTTATGTTTTATTTATATTTTATTTTTATACATTTATTTTATATTAAATATGAATAATACTAGAATACAATATATATATGATTTACCACAAGAATTAATTGAAATCGTATATTCTTATTTTAAATCAATACGCGATATTGAAACACAAAAATCACTTCGTTTAGTTTGTAAAACATTTTATAATATGTTTCCACACATAAAAGAATATGATATTAATAATAATTTGCTTAAAACACATTATTTTACAAATGAAAAATTTAAGACTGTATTAGACTGTGGTTTTATTATTAGACAAATTGTGTTTGAACCTTTTGGAAAATATAAATTTGTTGAATATGATAATAAAAAATTATGTAAAATAATAATAAATAACCCCCCTTATGAAGTAATAATGTACGAAAAAACGAAATCATCTGTTATGATTAAAAAAAAAACTAATATTAATTCTAGAAATAATACTACAGAAATAACATATACACGAAGTAATATTAATTTTTACAATCCATTCCCTAATTTAAACTTAAGTCGCTTATATCCATTTAATAATGCTAACGCCCCTATGTGTATAATATCCTAGATATTTTATAAAAAAATCAATATTTATTTAACAAATAATAGTATTTAGTTTCTAAGAGTTTTAATTTAAAATGTTTAAAAAATTATGAAAAAGTATGAAAATCAAGTATTATTTCACTACCATTCACTATTCCGGCTTTACATAAAGTCCAATTATCATTATCACTAGTAATAGTCAAATCATTTACTTTTAAATGATAATCAGTAAAAGTTTTATCTATAATATTAATATTTAATTCATTAATTTTTATTTTTAAATCTAGTATTGTTTTATCGTTATTCATTCTAAAACACATTATATATGGAGATTTATGACAATTATAATAATCAATGACCGTTAATTCCATTCTCCCTTTTTTGTTTTTGTTTTTGTTTTTATCTTTATAATGTAGTTATATTTAAATAATTAATTCAATTTTAATTATTTTACTCGTTGGGTAATTGTTGGTGTTCTGCTAGTACTCATATCTATTACGAGAATATAAGTAATTTTATCATTGGCAGGGGTGTTGGATTGTACTTCTTTGCCGTTATTTTTGCTGACATCGGTTTCATCTTTCCCTACAATCATTCTTACAACAGGAACAGTTGTAGCAGTTTGTGTTCCTTTATCATCCATTTTTAACGACACCCTTTCATTAGCTGGATTAACAGAATTATATTTCATTATTTCACCTCCGCCTTTGCCTGCGGCAAGTAAATCAGCTAATTTCGCTTTCGCACCTCCGGAAGCATCGGGGCTTGCTCCGGTTGCGTCGATACTTTGTTCGATATTTGCTAATTCTGCTTCAGTTAATAGTCTGAATTTATTGGCTTTCTTAATTTGTATATTCCCCGAATCCAAGTTTGCGTTATCCGCCATAATTGCCAAAAATAAATAATTTTCTTTCATTACAATTTCATGAATTTGACCTGCACCAGTCATTTTTGTTACTTTTATAGTATTGCCATCTATTTGTGTACTATAATCGGCTCCTTTTATAAAGCCTCCACCCATTTGGTAAACTCCTCCTTTTTTTTTAGTAGGTACTTTTTTTTTTCCTTTATTTTGTTTTTTTTTAGAATTTTTTCCTCTAGGCATATTGAATTTATAAATTTATTAAATAATATTAAGTTAATTAAAAGTATTTATAATTAATAGTTAGAAAATAATTAAAAAATAAATAATTAAATATTAATAATTAAAAGCGAATATATTTTTATTTATTTAAAATTTATAGTATCCAATCTTTTCTATTTAAAAAACCAATTACATACAATACTATTTCTGAAGGTAATATTAAAGATGTTATATTAGAATTAAAATGTAAGTTAAAATTTCTATTAAATATAAGTAATAATATATAAACATTATCTCTAAATGTTTTATGGTAATAAAAATGAGATAATGGTTTCCAGTAACCCGTTATGTTTAAAATATCTTTGCGATTACTAGATGAATATCTTTTTATATTATTACGTATATCTATAATTTCTTCTAGATTATCAAAATTTATTTTTCCTAGCTTTAAAGATTGTTTTAATTCTTCTAGTAGATTATATGTGAGAGCAATTTTAAGAGGTGATAATTTCATTATACTATCCATTATTCTTTTATTTTCAACATTATGGCAATTATTTGCAACATTTATTGGTATTTTCATTCCAAATATTATAAATATTTTCAATAAATGAATTCTACTTAATAATAAAATAACTCCCAAAACATCATAATCAACATCATCATTCATATTTTCAATAGTATAATCAGCACCATATATAAGTAATTTAGGAACTATTCTATTACGTCCCATTAATGTAGCAATATATATAAGAGTATCTCCCCTTTTAGATATATAATTAGGATTTATGCCTTGTTCTAAAAGACGTTCTACTTCATCAATATTATTAAATAACATATGATTATAAAGGCGTTCTTGTAATTCTACCATTTTCACACTACAAAGAATAATATACTTACTATTGAAGTATTTATGTTTTTTTAATATTAATTATTAATTATTATTCAATTTTAAATATTAATTATTACTTGGAAAATCTCTGAATACAAAATCCTCTTCTTTCATTTCTTCAATACCACCATATGATTTATAATAATCATTCATTTGTAAATTATTAGAGACACCGCTGAAATCATCTATTTTTTCACAATTTAACGGAAAATGTGTTATTGTATCTGGTAATACTGCGGGTTCTTCATATTTTACAATTTGGTTTTTAAATTGATTACTAGATACTTGTTCTTCTATATCATTGTAATCAATTAAATCTATTGGATTTTCATCAGCATTTTCTTCATCTCCAATATCCATTAAATCACCATAACCATCTTTAAATGGGTCATTCATTACAACATCATCAATACTACTACTATTACTACTACCACCACCACTATTCATATTTAATCCTTCAAATTCTCTATTAAAATCTTTAATCCAATCACTTGTTTCTTCATAAACACAACTGAATGTTGGTAATTGAGCTTCTTGGTTCTTACAAAAATCTGCGAATTCTTCTTCTAGTTTTTCATATGTTGTTTCTTTTGCCTCTTTTTTCTCTAGTTGTTCCTTGCAATAATTGTAAGCCATTAAAACAATGTGCATATCATCACCACTACCGCCTTTATCTGGATGACACATTAACGCCATATTATAATAATTGCGTTTCAATTCATTAAAAGTACTATTTACTGTAACACCTAACAAAGCATAAGGATTAAGTAGAGAACTATTATTCATTTTTAAAAATATTAAAATTTATATAATCTAGTTATTCTTATTTTAAATTTAGAATATTAAATTCAGTATTATACACAAAAATTAAAAAATATTAAAAAGAAACAATTAAATATTATAGGTCTGTTGTTTTTTTATTATTCCCAAGAATTTCTAAATAACTATCAGAAGGTTGTGCATAATCAAGTTGATATAAAGATTCATTATTTATATGATTATTATTTCCATTATTACGTAAATAATCATATCTAGTATCGTAGTAATATCCTTTATATGGATTATTAGTTCTATCATTATCATTGGGGTTATCATTTGCGTGTTCATTATCATTATCGTGATCATTATGAACTTCTATATTATTATCAGAATCAGCATATATTGGATTATCATATTGATATACTATATTACTTTTCTTCTTTTTATTTTTTGTATTTTTACACGACATTATAACTATAACTATCATTGATACAAAAAAAGAAAAACCCAATACGCAAATTGGAATAGTATAATATAAATAATCATTTTTATTATCTTTAATATTTTCATATGTACCTAATATAATACTTGTTTCTGATGTTGTAGTTGTTGTTTCTGATGTTGTAGTTGTTGTTTCTGATGTTGTAGTTGTTGTTTCTGATGTTGTAGTTGTTGTTTCTGATGTTGTAGTTGTTGTTTCTGATGTTGTAGTTGTTGTTTCTGATGTTGTAGTTGTTGTTTCTGATGTTGTAGTTGTTGTTTCTGATGTTGTAGTTGTAGATGTGCTAGTTGATATATCAAGGATATCTAAAAATGTGTTTTTAATAATCATATTTTTAGTATTGTCTGATTTATAATATGGTTTATAATATGTCATATAGTCAATATTTGACACTCCGCTTAAAGAATTGTGATTATCTAAACTAAATGAACTACAATTTTCATTACTGCAAGAATCTAACATATTATTGATACACGATAAGTTATTATCGTATGTATAATTAGTATCAAATTCATAATGAGAATATCCAATAGAATTTTCAAATAATGTATAATTTGGATATAAATATCTTTTCATTGCTAAATAACAACCATTTAAACTACTTTTATTATCATAATTAATTCCAGTAAATTCAACACTATTTCCAGTAGTTACATTATTATCATTCATTATATCATTACAATTGCACATATTTGTAGTTTCAAATAATTTACAACCGTATATACAAGACGCATAATCATCTAAATCTAATGTATTAAAAAGACAATACCCTTTACAACTAAGTATATAATGACAATCATTATAAAATATAATATTACTTTTATAATTAGGAACATTTATATAATAACCAAATGATGGTTTATATAAACTATCTATATTACCTTTAATACTTACAATATTCATATATTTATCTTTATTATAAGTTTCATTTTCATCATTATAAAAATCTAATTTTATATAAGATAATGGTATTACTTCGCGACTATTAGAAATATCAAATGATTTTGTTTCATTATTTAATATTCCAATATGGTAATACTCTTTATTATTATGACTAATTGAAACATTAGCTGCTATAAAAGTATTATTATATAATTCAATATAAATATCATCGCCAGTATTATCAATAATTGTTTCATCCACAAATGATAATATAATACTATTACTTGGATAAAACGTCAAATATGTATTATTATCATTTCCAATTACATATGAATAATTAATTTCATTTAATATCATATTTTCTTCAATATTACCTCCATAAAATAATTTATTTTTATGGGGTATTTCATAAAAATACATTACATTATCAATATAACCGTCTCCTAATATATCAATGTTATTATGATTACCATATAGTCCTGGATAAATTTGATAACATTTATCAGGTATTACTTGTTTTATTAAATATATACCAGGACTAACATTATCAAATATAAATTCTTGTCCAAATGTTGCTATTATGGAAGGTTCATTATGTTCTAATACACCATTATGATTTAAATCCAAATATAATGTAGTATTTCCCCTATTTTTTTGTTGGATACCATTATATATTTCATATGTATTAAAAATTGTACCTTTTATTGAATGTAATTGAGTTTTACCATATTTATGATGTTTTACTTTAAAATAACTATTAGATGTAAAATTAAATATAGATGGTTGGTTTATATATGATAAATAATTACAAATTATCTGAGAATTATTTTTATATCTAAATATAGCGACACATTCTTCATAGATATTACATACATCTTTACATTCATCTAAAGTATAATTAAATGTTTTATTAAACTCTATATTATCTATTAACCCATTTGAAAAACCTAAATTATTATTATATTTTAAATTTGTAGTATTATTAGTATTATTATTAAATATATCACTACTATACATTAATTCATAGTCAATAACATCTTGATAAGATTTATTAGCATTTACATTATTTATTATTAATAATGATAATAAGGCATTTTTTATAAAATTAAACATTATATTACTTCTTTAAATATATTATTAATTTTATTAAACGAAAAACCCTTAATTTAAATATTTAAGAAAATATAAATTATTTAAAATTGAAAATATTTATATTAAATGTATTTTTTAAAATATAAATAATGTCAGAAGATGGAAAATTTATTGAAGTAAAATATAAGAAAAAACATACAATCGAAACTCAAATAAGTAGTCAAAATAACAATAGTACTAAAATTAAAATATTAAAAAAAGAGATTTCGGTAGGTCAATGTGCGATTGGAAAATATAAAAAAGAAATTGAAAAATTAAAAGCACAAATTTCTACATTATCAGAAAGAAATCTAGAACTAATTCGCGCGAATAAATTTTTAAAAGAAGACAATACAACTTTAAAAGAAGACAATACAACTTTAAAAGAAGACAATACAACTTTAAAAGAAGACAATACAACTTTAAAAGAAGACAATACAACTTTAAAAGAAGACAAAATAGAATTAGAAATAAATATTAAAACAGAAAGAGAAAATAATTTTGATTTAAATAAAGATAATTCTAATTTAAGTCAAAAATTAAATTATGAAAAAAGGCATTTACATCATAATTATCAATCACCAACAGGTGATATTATTAAAAAAAAAATTTATATTATAGATATTAGTAAAATTAATATACCTTATATAGATGTAAACTTATTATTTAACAATGAATATACTAATTTATTTACATATGGTCATTTTCATTGGGCATTACCAAAAGGAAAGAGAATAGGAGATATTGTAATTATTAAAAATAGTGATCAAAATATTGAATTTATGTTAAGAATATTTAATACATTTCCAATGAAAAACTATTTTCCAGATTATAATTATTTAGGTACAGTATGTATGGCGTGCATTCCTGCTAATTAGAAAATAAATTATATATTTTATTAATATTATTATTATCATTTTCATTTTCATTCATATTTTTTTTATGATATCTTACTATACAACCAATATGATCTTTAGAATTACCACAACACCCCCATTTATTAGCGTGTAAAACGAAACTACCTTTGTGTAATTGACATGCGTGTTTATGATTTGTTAATTCTGTAAAACCACCCATACATAATTCACATTTAAACACATTATTTAAATATATAGATTCTTTACTAGATAATAAATTTATTTTTTCTCTAATAAATTCTTCTTGCAATTCTTTATAATCAAATTTGTTTGTTTTTACAATAATATATTCATTCAATATATCATCATTAATACACGATTCGTCTAAAATATTGACCATATCATTTACATTAGCTTTATTATGTATTTCTTCATTTATTAAAATTTTTCTATATTTAATACTTTGAAATATAGATTTAACTATATCATAATCTTTATCTGTATTATAATGAATAATATTATCTTCAGAATCTTTTACTATCTTCAAAGTCTGGTATTTCTCCATATGTAGTCATTATTCAATAAATGTATATTATTATCATTAATAAATTCAATTTTAATAAAATTGAATTTATTAATGATAATATAGCAAATTTAATAAACTTATATATAACTAAAAAAATGCCTAATTTTTATTCTGGAACAGTAAATATAAAGGGTGATTTTGAAAATATTAAACCATTTAAAGATTGGGAACAAAAAGGAGATTTGACTAATTTTGCGAGCACATTTGTACCTATTAATGAACCAAATCAATGTTATACAAAATGGAGTGTTAAATGGGAACCATCATGTGTATCTATTATAGAAACATCTGAAAATTCATTTAAATTTACATTTAATACTCCTTGGGGTTCTCCTATAAATTTATGGAAAAATATTGAAGTAAAATATAATGTAAGTATTGAAGAATATGGATATGAAGATGGACAAAATGAATTTTATAAATACTATAAAGGAAAACATACTAAATTTGAATGTGAATATTGGATTAAATATGAATTTTCATATGATCCTAAAAAAGTATATGATGAATATTATCAAAATGAACCATTAGACAATTATGATGAAGAAGACCTTTTTAATGATTGGAAAAATGACATATGGATTGACGCTCTAGATAAATGGAACGACACATATTCTGTTGATAAATGTATATGGACAGATGTTGAAATTAATAATGAATAGTATTATAATATAATAATAAATAGTATTAAAAATAAATAATAAATAATAAATAATAAATAATAAATAATAAATAATAAATAGTATTAAAAATAAATAATATTAAAAATAAATAAAAAATAGTATTAAAAATAAATAATTTTTTTTGGAATATACCAAAAATGCGGTCCCAGCAGGACTTGAACCTGCGACCTTCCGATTAACAGTCGGATGCTCTAACCAGCTGAGCTATGGGACCGAAGTGATAATATCAAAACATCGTTTTTATCAAAATAATTATTATTATTTATCAAATAATAAACGGTTCGATATTATACATATGTATGATAAAAATGTTTTAAATTAATAAATTAATAACTATTATTTTTTATTTAATTTGAATAATATATTTATATTTTATATAAAATCAAATATGTCTATAGTTTTATCTCCATCGGGGACAGGTAAAACAACATGGTTAAATAATACAAATACAATATTTGAAGACGCCGATGTTGTATTAAATAAATATCATAATTGTAATTTTGAAAGAGAAAATAACACAGAAAATATAAGAGAAGAACATTATAAAAGAATAGATTCACAATTAAAAATATTAAAACAAGACAAAAGACATATTATAGGTTCTTTATTTTGGGAGATTATACCAGATGCAATTGTTATAATAGATATAAATGAACATAAAAAGCGCGTTTTAAAGAGACAGGATTTATGCTGGGATAAAGTAAAAAAGATTATCAATTACTTATTACTACACGCATATAAGTATAATATTCCTGTATTCACATCATTTGATGAATGCAGTACATATATATTAAATAAGAATTTTGAATAAAAGTTAATATAAAAAATCTTTATACATAAACTTTTATGTATAAAGATTTTTTTCTGTTTCTAAATTTGTCTGGTCGTAAAGGTCTTTAATTTCATCAATATTTTCAATAACTTCTTTTGGTTTATTAATATATTTCCATAAATATTGTTGTAAAAGACTAGCAGTTATTTGAATATTGAGTTTTTTGTATTCATCGTAAAATGCTGTAAATATTTTATTCCTTTCTTCTTTATTTGTAATTTGTTCTTTAATATCTTCTTCAACATAAATAAACCTCATAAACATTGCTTTAATTTCAGTTTTCCTAATAAAATCAAAATGTAAAATGTAATCAACTCTACCTGGACGAATAAGTGCTTTATCAAGATTAATTTTGTAATTAGTAGTCATAATAGTAATAAGACCGTGTTTAGTAAGCATACCATCTAATACATTTAAAAGACTGCTAAATGTAATCATATTTTTCATTTCATCGTTTTTTTTACGTTCTTGAAACAAACAATCAATATCTTCAAGAACCAAAATACTATTTTTTGGCAAATCTCGTAAACCTTCATAAAATTTAGCATCTGTTAAAGATGAATCAAAAGCTATAATGGATATATTGTATTTAAATTTTGTAGCAATCGTCCTAATTGTAGATGTCTTACCACTTCCCCAAATACCCTCAAATAAATAACAACGCTTATAATTAATATCTAAATGTTTATAAAGTTTTTCATTTTCAATAAATTTTTCAACATCATTCATTAAAGAACTTATATCCTTTTTAGGAAGATATAGTGTTTCAACACTTTTTTGTTTTATTGTATTTGTTTTATCATATCCATATTCACCTTTTAAATAAATACTAAGATTATTATTATCATTTTCTAATTGTAAAAAATGTTTTTCATAATATAAATGACATATCTTGCTTAAATCTTCAAAATTTTCGTTTGAACCTACAAAATAGAAATATATAGAAATATAATAATCAACTTTGTGTTTAATACGGATTGGACCGTTTCCTTCCTTCATTAAATAAATAACATATTTAATTCCTTTATAATCAATAACATAATAATTATCTAACGAAAGTTTATACATAATATCTATACATTTTTTAATACTATCACTATCACTATCACTATCATAATTTGATTTTATATCATATTCTTCTATAACTTCTTCTCTAGCATCATTATCATTAATTGACATTATTGAAATATTATTTGAATTTTTTAAATTAAACTCGGGATTATTAGCAATACTATATGATATTTTATCAATATCGTATTGTTCTGCACCATTTATAACTCTTGTTTTAAATGTGTCACTACCCAATAATTCTTGAATTTTTGTATTATCTTTTACAACACTCATTTTATTAAAAATTTAACTGTTAATTATATATACTAAACTTAGTATTTTTTAAATTATTTTTAGATTTATTATTTAAATTAAAGTTTGATACAAATTATAATATTGATTAAAATAAAAAAATTGAAATATTATAAATAAATGTAATAAACAAAAAATCGTGAGTTATCTGAAGAAGGCGAAAAGAAAAAAATGTCAGTTAATCAATTTGTTACAGATGAAGGAGAAAGAGTTCCTTATAAAACAGTAAAAAGTATTGATAGTGAAGGTAATAATTGTATTTTTATCATTAGAACAGAATTTAAATTTAAAGAAAAGAAAAATATTAAAGAATTACTTGAAAAAGAACCTGATAAATATATTAACACGTTTTTAAAAAGTAAATTAGGATGGACTTTTGATTGCGATGTAGTATTTGATGAAACAAGGTGTTCATTTTTTGTAAATACAAAAAACATGGAAGGATTGATTGGTAATATTATTCCCACTAAATGTTTTTCAATTCAATTTACAGAAAAATATATATTTCATTTTGATATCAATAAATATATTAAAATCAAATATGAAGATGCTGTAGAAGAAAAAGATACTACAAATGAAAATCAAACAGTTCCTACATCCGATGATTTTCCAAAATTTGGTAATTCACCAGTTCGACAGCCATACCCTAACTATGGTTCACTCACATTTAAACAACAAATTACTCCACCAAAATCTCCAACTAGAGAATTCTGTAATTCAAACGTGAATAAAGATAATACTTTTAGACATGCTATTTTTCAAAAATTTGTAACTGATGGAAAAGAAAAAACACAACAAATACCAGAAACACATTTAGATAGAGCTCTTACTGTTTTACAGAAAAAACAACAAACTATTCTTACTCTAGAACAGAAACTGAAACAGCAAGAACAACTTATAGAGCAATTACAACAGCAACCGCAACCGCAACCGCAACAGCAACCGCAACCGCAACCGCAACCGCAACCGCAACCGCAACAGCAATCGTGGCAGCAACAGCAACAGCAACAGCAACTTTGGCTGCAACAGCAACAGCAACTTTGGCTGCAACAGCAACAGCAACTTTGGCTGCAACAGCAACAGCAACTTTGGCTGCAACAGCAATCTGAAGAAGAAAGAATTACTCGTAAATTTAGAAAAAAGCTAGAAAAGAGTTATAAACAGTACATATACTTTAATCAAATATATGAAAAAAATTTATATTATATGGTCCCCTTAACAAAATTGAACAAAACATATTTAGGGGGTACTAAATATTAAATAATAGTATAATAATCATATTTAATTAATAATATTGAATTAAAATTAATAAATTATAAAATAAAATTAATTAATAATATATATTTATTCATTTTTTTCGTTATTTTTGGCCATAAATAGATTATTTTGAACAAAAAACGAAAAAATTGAATTATATAAAATAATATTAATATATTAATATCACAAAACAAGCAGATGGACACCAAGATGCATAAACCCGGAAAAAAAGTAGTCAGACCAGACGGATGGACTACTATTCCAGAGCAGTTGGACACCGTAGTCGGACCAGACGGAACGACTACTACGCAATACAAACAGATGTTTCTCGGTGGACTATCCCATAGCTCAGACGGAGACTCAATCAAATCCTGTTTGAGTGAATTGGGCCCTGTGAAAGGAGTCAACTTTCCCATGTTCGATGGTCGAGGACTTGGTTACGCATATGTTACCTGTGATGCTGATCTTGCAGCTAAGTTGATCGAAGGCAAACATGTTGTAATTGACGGACAACGTGTTGAAGTCAAAGAGATTACAAAACGGGTGTTTCTCGGTGGACTACCCCATTACACAGACGGAGACTCAATCGAATCCTGTTTGAGTGAATGGGGCACTGTGTACGATGTCTCTTTTCCTGTACATCCGAATGGACAAAAACGTGGTTTCGCATATGTTACCTGTGATGCTGATCTTGCAGATAAGTTGATCGATGGCAAACATGTTGTAATTGACGGACAACGTGTTGAAGTCAAAAAGTATGAAAAAAAAGGCAGTTCATCTACTGCTCCAGCTACTGCTGCTCCAGCTACTGCTGCTCGTGTTCCTGATGCTTTTTCGCAAATTCATGGAACAGCAGATTCATGGGAAAGTACAATTTCACCAGGATCAGCAACAGCAGGACCATCACCAGTAGATACTGGTTCTACTTATGCTACAGCAGCCACATCAGGACCAGCACCAGCAGGACCAGTCGAACCAGCAGCCACAGAAGATACTGGCGGTGCTGCTGGAGGTAGCTCTATTGATTGGGCAGAACTTAAAGATGAAGATGAATCAGCCACAACAGGTGCTGGTTCTACTGGTAGTTCGGCAGCAACAGCAGCAACAGGACCAGCACCAGCACCAGCAGCAGCACCAGCAGCAGAAGGAAATCCATACACAAACGATGATAGTATTCCTTCTGCTGTACATCACAAAGTCTTTTACCAGAACAGACAACAGAAAATAGAGATTCGACGTCTCCAAGAACACAACAGATTTCTCGAAGTTCAACTTGAGAGGAAGAGAATTGAACTGTTCGAGAGTCAGGAACGCAACTCCTTGCTGATTCGATGTCTGAAGGTTCCTGAACATGGAGGACAACCACAACAATACCGCAGTGGACCGCCTGGTCAACATGTTCAACGACGCGTCAACTGGGGAGATGGGGCTTTCTAAAAAAAAAACAAAAAAAAAAAAAAAAAAAAAAAAAAACAAACCAAAGGTGATTTTAATCACCAAGACGTTTTTTTTATTTTTATTCATATTTTAAATATATTTTAAATATATAGTTATTTTTCTATTATATTATAATGTATTTTCTTATATAATAATAGTTTATAATACATATATATATATATACTATTAATTATTAATCAATAGCAATTATAACGGTCAATATACAGTAAAGTATAAGAGCCATATTTTGCGCTCATTATAATCAATAATTAACTCAAAACTGTCAAAAAATGAAAAAAAACTGAAAAAATGTAAAAAAAGTCAAAAAAAGTAGGCGGATTTTTTGGTCCCTTATTTTTTTTTTTGTATGTTTAATTTTTAATTTTCTATATGTTTTCATTTTTTTTTTTTAAAAAAAAGTTCTCCCCCCCCTCACCCCAAAAATCACAAAAATCACAAATTTTTGTGATTTTTGGGGGACGGAATATTCAGTTTAACACGAACCTTTTTCTTTCATTTTCGCCCAAGCTCCATTACCCGAAAAAATGTGGGACGGAATCATATCGCGTAATCATACTCATAAACAACAAATTATAACTCATTAATAACTTTTTATTTTCATATATTTTCGGTTTTTTTCTTATAATTTTTACATAAAATATTATTTAATTTTAATAAATAATTTTTAATTTAAAATAAAATATTGCTTTAATATATAATAAATCTTACTTATAATTAATAATGAATACAGTTTGTGAACACTGTAATAAAGCATTTAAATCAAAATGGCATTTGCGGCGACATTTGAATAGAAAAGTACCGTGTTATGAAACTAGTTCCCCGAAGAGCGTAAGTCTGCGTCAGCCAAATGTAAGTCTAGCGTCAGCCAAATGTAAGTCTAGCGTAAGTCTAACGTCATCATTTCGGGGGACGGAAAGTGATACCCTCGATAATCAAGAAAATCACGTTTGCGAATATTGTAATAAGTGTTATAATCATCGTCAAAGTAAATATAAACACCTTCAAACTTGTGAGAAGCGCATAGAAAAGTTGGAAAACTTAAATAGGGTTAAATATCTTATAGAAATGTTAGAAAATCATCAAAAAATACAAGAAAAAAACTCTCAAAAAATGTTAAAAAATGTAAAAAATTGTAAAAAAAATGATAATAATTGTAAAAAAAAGATAAAAAATCTTAAAAAAAGTAAAAATAATAATAATTCAAATAATTCTACTATTTCTAATAATTTAGATGATTTTAAGTTTAATAATAAAGATTTAGAGTTATTAAATAATTTTATAAGTAATTATAATTTACAAAATAATAATTCTAATAATAATAATCCTAATAATAATTCTAATAGTAATTTAAATTCTAATAATTTTATTTCAAATAATAATAATTTAACTAATAATACAACTAATAATTCAAATAATTCTAATAATTCAAATAATACTAATAATAACACTTTAAATAATAATACAACTAATAATAATACTATCAATATCAATATACGAGCTTTTGGGAATGAAAATCTAGATTCGCTGACAAAGAAAGATAAAATTAGCATTTTAAATAAATCATACAATTCATTTATGGAATCTCTTGAAAAGGTACATTATAATATTCCAGAAAATAGAAATTTCTTTCAGCCAAATAAAAATAAAGATTATGTAGAATACTATAATGGTGATAATTGGATATATGAAAATCAAGATAAATTTACAGATATTCTTTCTACTAAAATGATAACTAGGTTAGAAACGTGGTTTGATATGTATAAACAAAGACTAACATCTACGAAAAGACAATTAATACAACAAATGATTGAAGAATATAGTTCTGGTAAAATAGATAAAAATTTAAATGAACAAACTAAAAAATATCTTTTATCTTACAGCAATAATATTAAACATTTTATGGATAATGAAATTAATAATATAGGAACATTACTATAATTATAATAATTAATTACAATATTTAAAATTTATTACAATATTTAATATTTAGTATATTATAATTAAAAATCTAAAATAGTATTATATATCTAATAATATGAAAATACAAATTAGAAATAATAATAAAAACCTAAATACCAGATTTATAAATATAATACAAATACTTTTTATAGTGTATTTATTACATAAAATTATAAAAAATAAAAAATATCAAATCTCAAATTTCAAAAATTTAGAAGAAAGACATATAGTAACACAAATATTAATAGAATCTTGTAAAAAAATAAATCTTAAATATACTTTACTAGATACTAATATTATTAAAATAACACATAATAATAAATCAATTATTTTTGACAGATTATATAATAATATATATTCAAAAGAAGATAAAATTAGAATAGGAAATAAAAAATATGTTACAAATAAATTATTGAATAACAATATTAAAGCCCCTAGAACATTAGGTGAATTTGGACCTATTAAAAGTTTAAATTTAATAAATAATATAGTGAATAAAATTTCAGAATATCCAGTTGTTGTTAAACCAATTGATAGTACTGGAGGTATTAAAGTATTTGTTAATATTAAAGATAAAGAACATTTGAGATCAATATTAATAAACAAATTTTTAAATAAAAAAATTTTAAGAAGTAAAAGTAATAAAATATTAATAGAAACATATCTAGTAGGAAATGATTATAGAATATTATGTTATAATGACAAGATTCTTGAAGTATATATTAAAAAACCAATAATAGCAATCGGAAACGGTATAAATTCTATAGAAGAATTAATAAGAATTAAAAATAGTAATGTAAATAAAAATCATACTAATATAATTATTAGTGATGAACTACTTAAATCACAGAATGTTAATAGAAAAACAATATTAAAAAAAGGAGAAAAAATTAATATAAATATAGCAACACGGACGAATGGGTCTGAACATAAAAGAATTCCTCTAAAAAATATACATCCTGACAATATAAAAATGTTTAAAAAGGTTAATAAAATATTAAATACAAGTTTAATAGGAATTGATTTTATAATAGAAGATATGTCTAAATCATATAAAACTCAAAATTGCGGTATTAATGAAGTTAATACATCTCCTAATTTTACACCACTTGCTATAATAAATCCAGAAAATAAATTAAAAATACCAATACAATTTTTAAAATTATACTTTAATTTGTAATTTATAAGTTTTAATAATTATAAATAATATCAATACACATATAGGAATTAATATTAATTTATAATTAAAATTAGTATGATTTAAAACATTATAATTTTTATTAGTAAAACCCTCTTTACAAGATGATGTTTTAGCACACTTTATATATTTATATAAATCATCTGCTTTTTTTGTATATAATTTTGGATAAATAGTTTGATATGATTTTTTAACAGACATTGGTGAAAAACCTTTATTAGGGTAAATTATACACGGTAAATATTCAAATCTAATACTATTTTGTTTAATATTTTTTATTATTTTTTTATTTATTATATCTTTTAATATATTTGTATCAATGATTATTTTTAAAATAAATGTATTTCTAACACCACTTTTTTTTACATGTGAATCAAATACAAAATTCCCTAAAGAATAAAAAACATATCCGAAATGATTTTTATTAATTCTTGAGTATTTTATTTCTGTTTTTTGAATAGTATGAGGATGATGTCCTAAAATAATATCTACGCCATTATCTATCAATAAGTCGGAGGTTTTATCTTGATATTTATCCTTAGTAAAACTATATTCAGTTCCCCAGTGTATAGAAACAATTAATATGTCAACTTCATTTCTTTTATTTTTAATTAAATTAATTATATTTTTATTGTTATTATCTAATATATTAATTATATTTAAATTTTTTAATTTTTTAAATGGTCTAGTTATACCAATAAAACATATTTTTATACCTTTAATATGAAATATTTTATATGAGTTAATTTCATCTATAATATTATCTTTTAAACCTATTACATCAATACCAACATTTTTAATATATTTAGCACTATCAATAATACCTTTTTTATTAAAATCATTACAATGATTATTTGATATATTAACTATATTTATACCACTATCTAATAATGAATTAATACTACTAGGTAGAGAACGAAATTGTAATTCTGGAGATTTTAAAGAATAAGGAGAGCCTTTTGTAGTTATTAAAGTTTCTAAGTTACCTATGGTTATATCTGAATCACGTAAATATTTTTTTACATATTTAAATGGGTGTATAAATTGCCCCTTGTCATTTTTTATATTATATTTTTCAATATCTCTTGTTAAAGAAATATCTCCTAATGCTAGTATAACAATTTCATTACTAATATCATTTTTTCTTTTTTGTTGAAGTTTTTTGTAATTAGATAATATGGTTTCATTTATATCATTTTTAGGTATTAAATTACATTGTAATAATGTATCATAATAACCTGACATTTTGTAAGGAGAGTCACTATATTTTAGAATATTATTTAAATTACAATCCATTTTAATATATTTTAATTTTTAAAATTTAATAATTATATTATAATATATTATAATATTTTATAATATATTAAATTTATTGGGTTTAAAATATCATTATTTTTTATCATTTTTATATATATTTTAAAATTTTTATTTTTAATATTATTCTAAAAACATCAAATACTATAAAATATGTTTTATTATTTATTAAACCATTCTAGTTTATTAAATAAGCAAAATGAAAAAGCAAAAAACCTATCAATTATATTATTTGGTAGTTTAATTTATCTATCAATACATGCTTTTCTTTCGTTTAATAAAAATACTACAATACAAAAGGTGAAGCCTTATTTTTGGTTTATGTTTTTGCTAGATATAATTATGTCTTATTATTCCTTTATTTATAAATCAAAACAAGATAAAAATAATGATAATAAATCACTAGATAATAAAAAAGACCACAGTTTTATGGAAGAAATTTTTTCTATTAAAAATAAAATAACAGAAATGATATCATCAAATAAAAATGAATTACAAAACCAAGAAAACAAAAATAACAGTACTGATAATAACAATAACAATAACAATAATGAAGATACAAGTAGTAAGCAAAAAACAGATTTACAAAAAGAAAAAGATGCTTTGATTTTACAATTGAAAGAAGAACTTACTAATTCTAAAAATCATAATAAGAGTCATAAAAATCATAATAAAACTCATAATTCAAAGGAAGACTTACAATTAATTGAAAATATAGAACAACCTACATTAATACAAAATAATAAAGAAATAATGAAAGAAGATACTATAACATCAACTAAAAAAATGTCAACTCCAATTAAAAATTTAATAAAAAAAAAAACAAATATACAACAGAAACATATAAACCACCCTCTAGATAATAGTATAAAAGAAGCTATTAATCAACAAGAAGAAGAAATTAATAATACTAATAAAAAAGAACCAGATTTTAATGATAGTGCTTCTGAATCAGGTAGTGAAATGGATTTTGATATTTCAGAATTTCAAAATACACTAGATGAATAAAATCATTTTATTAGCTTAATGGGGTTATTTTCATCAATATCAATATTTTTTTTAACACAATAAAATTTATAATCTTTGGAAGGAGGTCCTTCAATACAATATTTAGAACCAGAAGCAGTTGTAATGATTTTTCCATCACTATGAACAATATAATTTGTTAATATTTGTGTATTGTCTTCAAATTTAGAATGATTATATATTTTTCCGTGTACTCCTATTTTATATAATTCTGGGGCTTGATATCTAATATCACCAGAATTTAGTTGTTCTATGGACCAATTTGTAATAGTTGGATAATTATTATTCATTTTTAGTATTACTTTTTATTTATTATTATTTATTATTATTTATTATTATTTATTATTATTATACTGATATTTATATTTTAAATTCTAATATATAACTATATTTTTGTATTATATTTAATAAATTTAATAAAGAACAATGAATAACCAAATTATCATTTAATATTGTTTTACAATCATTTACTAAAATAATATTATCTTTTAAATATTCTTCATTAATAGGTGAATTTATAATCCCCTTAAAAATATTAATATTATTAAATCTAGTAAAACAATTATCAATATGTGTCAAAAATATTTTTTTGTAAAGTATTTTATAATTAATTTGATTATGTAAATTAGTATTCATTTTATTATTTATAAATATTATTCCTATTACAACTAGATTTTTGAATAATAAAATAGGAACAGTTTTAAATTTATAATATTTAATATTCTCATCTCTTAATAAAGTATCCCCTAATATTTTAAAATATTCTTTAGATAAAGGTATGTTTTTATTTCTTTTATAATTTTTAACTATATTTTTATCATATTGTATAAAATGAATGAGTTTTCTTTTAAATTTATTACTTATAGTAATTTTGTAGTTATTTAGTTCATTATTAATGTTAAAGCTATGGGAAATTATTTCAAAAAAATGCCAACTAACAATTAAATCTTTTGTGTTTTTTAATTTAAAATTAAAATCTACATTAGTACCTAATTCATATAACATTATAATTTTAAAATTTTAAAATATAAATACTTATAAACTTTTTATGTTGACATATATTAAATATAATAAAACAATTTTTAAGTAAATTAAAATAATAACAACTTATATATTAGAATAAAAATGGAAATACAATCATTATTAGCATTATCAATAATATTAATATTATTTCTTATTTATACTAAACAAAGAGAACAATTTAGTAATAGAACTAAACAACACTTTAATTATAGTAATTTGTTAAGTAAAAGTAGTCCCCAATGGGTTCAAACAAATAAAACACTAGATGAAATTCAATACATATTATCAGAAATAATAAGTTTAATTAATAGAGAAACAAATAAAGAATTTTATGTTGGCAATATTGATAATATTACTAAAGATAAATTAGAAGACAAAACTATTCATTATCTTATAGATTTATTTTTATTTGAAAAGACAGACAACTTTACATTAAGAGTTATAATTGATTTTACTATTGATAAAGATAATAATGTAGTTGTTAACACAATCACAAAAAGTAACGCTAATAAATATGATTACGACACATCATCATCTAATCCATACAATTTTGAAAATTGTATTACAGATAAAAGTAATCAAACTGAAAAACTCCATATTAAAGGATTTAATGAAGTATCTCTTCCACACGCTTTATATGATGGAACATTAAGCAAAAAAGTACCAACTATACCAGAATTTAATAAAGATATATTACCAGCTATGTTACAAAAAGATGTACATTATAATAAGATAAAGAAAAAACAAACAAATAACTATAGTCTTAGAAAACATAATAAATATGATAGTTATAGTTTATTAATAGAAGAAGAAGAAAATAACAATGAACAAAAGAATGATAATAAAGATAATTCATTAATAAAATCACAACCACAATTTAATTCGTCAGTTCATAAAAATTTGTCTGATAAAAAGAAAAATAGTTGGTTGTTTTCACCAACTAGAACTGATATAACAAATGTATATTAATATTAAATCACCAAGGGGCTTCAAATGATTTAACGTATGTTATATTTTTATGTTTGTTATAATTTATATGACCATTTTTTTCATTTTTAATAATAAAATTATTTCTATTTAATTGTTTATAATTACTTTTAATATCATTATGAATATTGCTTAATTTTGAAAAAATTAGCTTAATTTTAAATATTAGTTCATTTAATTCATAATTAGGGGTGGTATTACTAATATTATTAATATTTCTACACAAAGGACATTCAACATAAATATTGGTTTTTTTATTAATAAGTTCTATATGACAGTGTTCACATATTGAATGACCACATGAAAGCATTATAAAATTATAATTTTTGTTTAGACTATCGCAATTATCTTCTTCTTTATCGTCTAATTCAATAATATTTTTATAGCATATTTTACATCCAATTGTTGAATTTATAATGGTTTTTAATTCATTAAATTTTGTTTTTATGCTTATAGCTAAACAATCACTATTTATTAAATTATCTATATGACTACTTAAATGTAAACTACTACTTTCCGTTTGAACTTCTAATTCTCTCTTAAGTTTAAATATATATTTATGCAATTCATTATATTGAAATTTTGATTTATATAAATTATAATATTCTTGTCTAAATAATATTTCAGTATTTTTATAAATATTTACTAAATCAAATATAGAGAAATCTTTATTCTTATCTTGTTTTACTTGATATATATAATAAAATGCTTGTATGCCTAATTCCATAATTTTAGATATAGATCTAATATTTAATTCTTCAATAGAATGAGCAAATCTACACCTACCCTCTTCGCGCCATTTACATCTATGACCCTTTATAAAATTAAAACAAAATTTGTTAGATGTTTTATTATTAAATTGAATATTTTCTATATTATCAAATGTGTTAATAATACTATCTTTTATATTTTTAATTTCAGATGTATATCTTTCATTATATAAATGGGTATTATTCATTTTCAAAATATATACTGTATCTATAAATATACACAATGATTAAATATTAAATATTTAATATTTAATTACTTTAAATAAAAGTTATCAAATTATAATATAAATAAATATATAAAATTGATTTTATATATATATATATACAATTATAGTAAATAAATTACATTACTTTACATTAAAATGGAAAATCAAATGATTATTCAAGAAATTATGAAAATTATAGCAAATTATAAAACAGAAAATAACTTAAGTTACGATGATTTAACATTTAAGATTCCTATAAATAAAATGAGGGTGTTAATCAATAATTTAATTATTAAAAAATACCCTAATATTAGTATTAGTGATATTGACGATAGTTATAATGAAAAACATTATATTGTAGCATATATCTTATTTATGAAACCACATATTGAAATAATTATTAAAAATATAAAGAGAATGGATGAAATTCCAATGGTAGAACAACGGACACCTGAATGGTTTGCACAGAGAAATGAAGTATTGTCGGCTAGTTCTATTTATAAAGTTTTAAAAACAGAAAGTTATAAATTAGATTTAATACAAGAAAAAATAGGTATTAAAAAAGAATTTATATCAAGTCCAGCTACTACACACGGAACTATATTTGAGGAAGTATCTCAAGTATTATATGAAACAAGGAATTTAATTAAAATTAAAGAGTACGGATGTATTCCACACGAATTCATATCTTTTATTGGAGCTAGTCCAGATGGTGTAGTTCACGATATTGACGGGTTTGATATGTATAATATTGATTATGATAATTTATCTATTGAAAATATCCCAGAACATCTTACTGTAAATATTTTTGCTTTATTTGGGAATTTATTAGAAATTAAAAATCCTTATTCCAGAACTATTACAAATGAAATTAAATATGAATATCAAAAACAAATTACAACACAACAAGAAGTTTGTAAATTATATAAATGTGATTTTCTGGAAAACAATTATACATATTATGATACACAGCAACTATTTTTAGAAGATAAATTTGAATTTGATATGCCTCATATTGAACATTTAAGTATTAGTCAACAGAATAATTATGTTAAAAATAGCAATATAACATTATCGAATATTTGTAGAGATGGGGTGGAAAAAGGTATCCTTTTAAAATTTAAACATAAAGATAATAATACTTATAAAGGAACATTATTTGATATAAAAACAGTTTATACTAAAGAAGCAATTAATAAATGGATAGCTGATGAAACAGCAACATTTATTTCTAAAAATTATGAATTAGATACAACTTATTATTGGAAAGTAAATAATTATTCTCTTAAAGAGTGTCATTTTAATAAAGAAGAATGGGATGAAATATATAATCATTCTAAACATTTATGGAATAGAGTAATAGAAGAACGTTTATTGTCAGACCAAGAAGTATTACAAAAATACGATAAACTCCAATCTATAGATAGTAATGTATCTAATAAAAAAAGAAAAAACACAAACTACAAAGAGAGAAATTTAGAAAAAAAATCAAGACATAATCAACAACGTGTTGTTTATAATTTTTAATTATAAAAATAATAACTTATATTTTTAATAAAACTATTTACAAAATAATTTAAATTATATATTATATTTTTTTCACCAATTATATTGTTTTTAAGAGTGTTACTAATATTTTTATTAATATATTCAAAATTATTAAAACATAAGTAAATAAATACACTAAAACTTATATATTTATAAAAATTATAATATTTAATATCATTTTTATCATTTATAATTTTTGTTTCTATATTAGTATTTTTATTAAATTTATAATTCCATTCTTTAATAGTATAATTATGACCCATACTAAGATTACATCTATCACAAATGGGTTTTAAATTATTTATTTCATCAGTACCTCCTTTAGATTCTGGTATATCGTGACCTACGTGATAATTAAATACATTTATTTTATTAGAACACCAAGATATATAACATTTTGATTCGTATATTTTTCCAAAAATAGTAAACCATACTTCCTCTTTTACTTTTTTAGGTATTTTTTTTTTATGATATATACCATCTATTTTTTTACTTTTATTACTTTTACTATTTTTTTTAACCATACTATATTAATACAAAATCTATAATATTATATAAAATACTATATACTAAATAGTAATAATTTATTAAATAATACAAAACTTAAAAATAAAATACATTTTTTTTTATGAATTAAGAGTTTATTAATATAATAAACATATAACATAACGACATTTAACTGTCATGAGTATTAAGAGATTAAGAAAAGAATTACAAGAACTTCAAAAAGATCCTCCTGTAAATTGTAGTGCTGGTATTATAAATGATGATATTAATACGTGGGATGCTACTATTATTGGTCCAGAAAAAACACCATACGAAAATGGTATGTTTAAATTAACAATAGATTTCCCAGAGACGTATCCCTTCAAACCACCTAAAGTTAAATTTAATACAAGGATTTTTCATCCAAATATTAATAAAGACGGTAATATTTGTTTAGATATTTTAGGTAACAGTTGGAGTCCAGCATTAACAGTTTCAAAATTGCTTTTAAGTATTTCATCTTTATTAAGTGACCCAAATCCAGACGACCCTTTGGATGTAAGAGCAGCTGATATTTATAATAAAGATAAAGATGAATTTTTTCAAACAGCTAAAACATATACTTTAAAATATGCTAGTATTTAATTTCTTTTAAATTTTATTTAATTTCTTTTAATTTCTTTTAAATTTTATTTAATTTCTTTTAATTTCTTTTAAATTTTATTTAATTTTATAGTTTTCATTATTATTTTCTAATATTATATTATATATAATATAAATATACAAATCCAACTATAATATTTTAATTAAATATGCCTAAAAAAACCAAATCAAAACCTTCTACAAGAAGAAAATCATCATCAAAGAATTCATCGCTTAATTCATCAAATAATGCTTTATCTAATTTAGATATGACAGATGCGTTACTTATTATTATTGTGATACTTGTCGTTTATTATTTATTAATGAATAGAAGAAATGGTAATAATAATAATAATAATAATAATAATACTACGGAAGGATATGCGAATAATAATTCAAAACCAACAATGATGTTATTTCACGCTAAATGGTGCGGACATTGTGTAAGATTTATGCCAGAATGGAAAAAATTCAAAGAACAAGCAAAAATAAATGTTGTCGAATATGAAGCCGATGAAGATTCTGATAAAATAAGTGAAAACAATGTTAAAGGATATCCAACAATTAAATGCAGAACATCTAGTGGTGATGTTAAAGAATATAATGGAGAACGAACAGTTGCTGGATTAAATGCGTTCGCCAAAAAATGTTCTAAATAAATATTTCTAATTTAATTTTTTTAATTCCTAATTTTTTAATTTTAAATTCTAACTTAATATTAATAATAACTTTTAATACACAATTAAATTTATTTACTTATTGTTTAATAATGCCTAAACGCAAATCTAATGTTAACAGAAAAACAAAACCAAAACCAAAAACAAAAACAAGAACAATAAGTAAAAAAACTGGATTAAAAAAATCAACAAAAATAATAATAGGTGTTGTATGTGTTCTAGCAATTGCTGGTATTGTAGTTGGTGTATTAGTGAGTAAAGGAATTATATCATCTAGTGGTAATAATACAGCAGGAAATACAGCAGGAAATACAGCAGGAAATACAGCAGGAAATACAGCAGGAAATACAGCAGAAGCAGAAGCAGAAGCAGAAGCAGCAGTAGCAAATACAATATCTAATGGATTACCTTCTAAATCTATTATGATTTCTGATTCTAAAATAATAAATTCCCTACTAAAAACACAAGATAATACACTGGATTTTAAAAAAAATTTATTAGATAATTACATTCAAAGATTTAAATTATTATTATGGATAGAACTATGTGAATTCATGTTTAGTATAGAAAAAATAAATCATATTATTAATTATCTCACCGTAGGAAACAAACCAAATTACTTTCTTGATGAAGTAGTTTTTGTGAACAATGATTTTGTAGAAGATACTAATGAATACAAAATTTATGTTCATATGATTAATATAATAAAGTTATTAAATTCATTAGATTATATCAACGATTATAATGAATTAAAATATTTTAATATTTTTAGTAATTTAAAAATAGATATAATTAACAAAAATATTAATATACCGCAAACACAAACAGAAACTAATAAAGCGTATTTAAATAAACTATATTGTGGTAATGATAATAAAGATATAGATTGTGTGTATGATGTTTCTAATATTAATTTTAATGATTTATATGAAAAATTTGAAAATATATTAGTTCTTATAAAGGCATCATTTAATAATTATATAAATAAACTATTAGATATTACAAAAATAAACAAAATTGATGTTACTATAAATAAAAATGATTATGATAACTATGATTTTGCACATAAAGAAGAACTATTAAATGAATTATTTAAATATAATGTATTAGATCTTAATTATAAATTATTAAAACTAAAATACAATCACAATAATATTAATTCTAATTTTACACAAAAAAAAATTTTTTTAAATAATAAAAGTAATAAAATAGAACCATTAAATAGTTATATGTATACACAATATGTAAATGATATCTTATCTCAGCGCAAAATAAAAACAGATAATTTTAATTCATTTTATGAGTTAGTAGTAAATGAACATTTTGAATATGCTAAAGAAGATATCGATAATAAATTAATTATTTTGTATAATCAAGATAGTAATTCAAATAATATAAATAAAGCTCTTAATATATTAAAACCAATATTAGTAACAAAGGGAATAATCAATGAAAACGACGATATTGATTTATTATCAGATAAAGTTAATAAACTTAAAAGTGTATCAGATAAAGAAGTATTTGAAGCGACTACTAAAGACTTAAAAGCACATAATGAAGAATATATTGAAAAATTTAGGGAAAACGCAAATATAGATATAGAAAATCTATCAGGATTAGAAGAAATTAATCAATTAATATTAAATGATATAGAAAATAAAAATAAAAATAATAATCTTAATAATAATCCAACAGACAATACCACAACAGTAAATAATAATAACGCAAAAGTAAATAATAATAAAGCAAATAATCTAAGAGACAATACCACAATAATAAATAACGCAACAGTAAATAATCCAATAGACACTAACACAATAGGAAATAATAATAAAAAAATATCATATTTCTGATATAAAAAACCTATCAGGATTAGAAGAAATTAATGAATTAATATTAGCTAATCTTAATAAAAACTAATCCCCAAAAAACTCCCTAGTTACTTCATATCCTGTACCTAATAATTTATATATATATTCCTTAGATATATGTTCTGTATACATTTTAGCGTGTAATTCAATTTCTAGTAAATTATATTTATATTTTTTTAATCTATAAATATCTTGATAACGCAGAGATGAAAATACATCTAGTAAGTAATTATAAAATGAATAACTTTCTCTATCATCATTTAAGTTTTCCCCTCTTTTTTCTTTTCCATTTTCATTATCTGTTGATTTATATTCTAAATCATTTAAACTCCGTAAAATAACACATAATGTATCATCTATTGTTTCTTTTAATACATCTTCAATATATTCAATAGAACAATTGCTAGATGCGGCACCATCAATATAATTTATTCCATTATATTCTACTTTATTAAAGAAAAAAGGGAAAGAAGTAGAAATTCTAACAGCTAACCAAACAGGCATATCTGGTGTTGTTAAATGAGAGAAATATTCACACGTTCGTAATTCAATATTTGTTCCAGTAACAATAAATCGCTTTCCAGTTAATTCATATAATTGTTTAAATGTAGTATAATAATTTTTTGTTTTAAAATATATAGCATTTTTAATAAATTGTACGAATTTCATTCCATCATCAACACCAAAATTCATATTAAAATTCAGAATGTTTTCCATAGTAAAGTTTTCAAATTTATGAAAATCAAAAGTGTATATCAATTCTAATAATTCTTCTATATTGTAATCTAATGCTAAAAACATAAGAACAAAGGCTCCAACTGAACTCCCAATATAGGTATCAATGTTTTTTACAATATCTTTCTCTAATAAATATTTCGCACACCCAATTAAACCATAACCCTTTAAAAATCCACCACCAAACACTAATTTACGAACATTTTCCAATTTAATTTTGTCACCCCTTTCTTTTAATTCTTCCTCATCTAGATTTACTTGCGTTCCAACATCAATATATTTTATAGGTTCTGTTTCTTTTTCACTCATTGTATATATTATTAAAACTAAATATGATAATTAATATTTAATATTATAAAATATTTATATTAAAAAAAAAACACAAATTAAAATAGTAAAAATAATAAAATTATGGGCTAGTTCTTAAGTCGTATAAGTTTTCGCTCATATCATATGCTTGAACGTCAACCATTTCATTAAAGTTTTCACAGTTATTTTTTTCCAAATTTTTATTAGCGACTTCCAAAAATTGTTCGTGGTCTTTTGTAAAATATTCTCTTCCTAATCCAATACCATTTGGGTCATTCTCAACTACTTCACATGTACTTCCATTACATACTTGTTTATATTTCTCTGGTAGCATAGTACTTTCAAACCCTTCAACTAAATCAGTTTTAACATCGCCACCACATTCTCTATTACAATTTCTCATACAAGCATCTTTTTTATTAATATTCATAATTTCTTCAGCATTTCTTTGTAAAAATTGACGTCCATCAAAAGAATTAACAATATTATTATCTCTAATAATCATATTGTTTAAATCGCAACTAGGACGGTAATCGGTAAAATGACGCCCGTCAGCCATAAGAGGAGGAGCGTCATTATATTTATTATCAGAAGTTCTATAACAATCAGCCATTTTATTTAATATAAATTATTTTTAATTAACAAAAATAGTTATTAATATTTACTTATTAATATATATTGATATAATAATATTTTTTTTTACAAATTAAATAAAAATTAAATTAAAAATTAAATTAATTACCAAATGTAATATCAAAACCAGTATATCTATAAATTGCTCCTGTAATTCTTACTAAAAAAGTAGATAAATAAGTAAGTATATTCCTACAATTATTACTAGAATTTTCAAATTCAATATCTTCGTAATCTATTTCAGTAAATATTTCGTTTTCATTATTATATGTTTTTAAATTCTCTTTTTCTAAATTCTTCATTTCATAAAAACTATGAATTATATTATTTTTTTTTATTAAATCTAGGTGCGAAATACAATTATTATAGAATTTCTCTAATGTATCATAATCGGTTGTTTTATTATAATATTCTTTAAATCTGTATAATCCCTCTAAACTTTGTTCAAGATAGTTTATAATATTAGAAATATATTCTTCATTATCTAATTCATTATAGCTGTTATCTATATTTGTAATATTACTAGACATACTAATTAATATTAAGTAATGATTAAACGATTTATTAAAAATGTTTATAATATTATTAAAATCCGGAACAATATTTTTAAAATAATTAAAATAACATCCATCAATTTCTAATATATATTCTGTATTATTATTTTCATTTTCATCTATTTCATCCCATACTTTTAGTTTTATTAAATCACCCCCTTTCCAATTTATAATAATATCCAGATTAGATTTATAAATATTATTTATACTAGACATAATTTATAATTATTAAATATTTACTTAATATTTTTCTTAAAGTTCTTATTATATTATATATAATAATATTTTTTTCTTAATAAAATGTTTTATTAAACTAAATACACTAGGGTTTTTTAAATTTCTTAAAATAATTTTCATCCATCGCACAATCAAACCAAGACCTCTGACATTTCCAATCTCTAGGTAAATCTCTCCTATTCTTAGTATATTTATCTTTAACTGGATTAAAATAATCTTCATTATATACCATACTAGAGTCATAGCTAGGGGCATATTTATATACACCACTGTCGTATTTTTCTTGTAATTCTTGAATACTCGTTTTATTTGGATTTAATTGATAGTTAGAACTGTCTCCTATATTATGAGGTAAATATCCGTGTTTAGTCATTTGTTTAATATCTTCATCAGAATTTAAATTACTAGAATTGAAATGTTCAATATTACTGTTTATAATATTATTATTACTACTACTATTACTATAATTATTATTTATTTTTTTTGTATTTTTAAATTGTTCATTGTAGTAATCAAATAATTTTATACTTTTAAAAGTTTCTATAATAAAAACTATAATAAGTAAAAAGGCTATTAGGTAAAACATAATATTATATTTTAATTAATATTATATTAAATATGTATAATTATTTATATAATAATATCTAATAAAATTAATAATATATAAAACTAAAAACAAATCAAAAAGAAAAATAAAAAGAAAATGAGTTATATTGATATGGATAAATATCCTATTTGTAAAAATGGAAAAAAACAATCACCAATTAATATAGATACAAGTACATTTGATAATTTCAAGAATAGATGTGATGTAGATTGTAAATTAGCTGTTTCGTATCAACCAAGTGATTGTAATATTATAAATGAAAAAAATATTCCAACTATTTATTTTAATGGAGATAGTTTTATTTCTTATGATGGGCATAAATCAGAACAAGATGAAAATTATCATTTTGGAGGTGATAAAAATATTTTTAATTTAAAAAAAGCAACATTACATACACCATCTATGCATACTATTAATGGTGAAAATTATGATTTAGAAGTAATGCTGTATCATAATTCTATATCAAGTATGAATGAAAGAGCGTATAATAATTCAAAAAAAAATAATAATGAAGATGATAATAATAACGATGATAGTTGGGAATCAGAAAATAAGGGTATTATAATTTCATTATTTTATAAAATAGGACACGATAAAGGACAACCTAACGAATTTTTTAGTCAGTTTATGAATAGAATACCAACCAGAAGTACAAAAAAGGAAATTAAAATACCAGTAAATGACGATTGGGGTCCAAAATTATTATTACCTAAAAATAAGGGTTTTTTTACATATGCCGGTTCATTGCCAAAACAACCTTGTAATCAAAATTGGTATTATATAGTTTTTGAGGAAGCTGGTATTATAAGTAAAACGTTATTCGAAGCGTTTAAATTAGTATTTGCTAGAAAAACAAATAGATTAACACAAAGATTAAATGGGAGAACAATTAGTTATAATAATAGTGCTAAATTTGATAAAGAAAACATTTTAATGATAAATGAAATTAATGAAAAGATGAAAGATTTAAAAGCACAAAAAAGAGAATTAGTGGAAGAGATAGGTATTGATATACCAGATGGTCTTATATCAAAACAAGAAAAAGACTCTTATGAAAAATATTCGAAAGATAAATCAAATTCATCATCCAATAAATCAAAAAACACACATGAAGATAATTCTGACAACATTGATTTAAGAAAAAAATCTAGTTGGTATGTTAGTAATAAAATAACTATTAAATATACAATTATATTTTTATCATTTGTATTGTTTATGTTATTAGGATATTATTCTGCTAGATATATTATAATATCAGGCGTCTTACCAAATTTTTTAACTAATATAAACAAAGATAAATCTGAGTCTAACAATAATAACGATAACAACAATAACGATAATAAAAAATAACAATAATAATAACAATAACAATTTAAATATTAATTAAAAAATCATCATTTATAATTTGGTTTAAATTAAGTCTATTTTTGGGGTTATATATCCATATTTTTCTTAAAAATGCACATATTTCTGAAATTTCTTCATCATTTAAATCTTCTCGTTTCTCTTTTAATACTCCCTCTAAATTATGTCTGTCAACCTTACGATGTTTTTTAATTTTACCAGAATCATCAAACAATTCATAAAATCTTTCGCATTCAAAAGATATTTCTTTAGGGATTCTCCCTAGATATTTTTCCATTAAAGATAACTGTTCTCTATCTCTTGATACAGCGGAACCTACTAATTCAGGTTCAAAAATATAATCACCAGTTAATATATCCCATAATATACAACCAACAGCCCATAATTCAGAACGATAACTGTATTTCATACCTAAAATATTTTCAGGAGAACGATATGCTCTTATTTGTAATTCATCATCATTTTCTATTTCATCTATATGTAATGCGTTACTATAATCAATTAATGTAAAATTAGTATTAATAATATTATATTTCATATTATCATTATCATTATCGTTATCGTTATTATTATTAGATGGTTGAATACATACTGTATTTAAATCTATTTTATCTAGTTCAATATGATTAATAGACATATCAGTCTCTATATCTTCTTCCTTATTTCCTGTTCTTTCTATATCATCTTCTTTATCTATATTATTATGAATATTTAAATCTATTGTATTAATATTAAGTAAATCAGTATCGTAGTTGTTGAGCTTCTTTTTAATATATAAACTTAACTCTTTAATAGAGCGTTTTTTGATTTTTCTTTTTAAAAATTTTCTTTTATTTTTATCTAATCTAAGTAATTCTTCATCACTTGGCGAATTGAGTTTTAATATATCTCTATATTGATTTGGTATATTAAGTGTTTTAAACCACTCAATATATTTTGTATTTTTTTCTGAATAGATATCCGTTAAAATATTATCAGTTTTTAAATCAGTATGAACATATTTACATTTATGTAATTCTAGTAAAGATTTTAATACTTGTTTAATAATATATTTTGTTTCTAATAATGATAATTCTCCTACTTCTTCTAATATATCAGCTAGCGATAATCCTAAATAAGGCATTATTAATATATATCCAATTTCAATATTATTATTAATTATAAATTCGTGTACTAAATGACCTTCATAGTTTAAATTACACCCCATATTATTTGATTTAATAACATCTAATGTTTTTAATTCTGTTTCAAATTCATCTTTATCATCCTTAAAATATATTTTAAATATAATGAATTTTTCATTTATTAAATCAAATACTAACCATACTTTAGAAAAGGTACCTTTACCTATATATTTAATAATAATATACTGTTCTTTAATAATATTCCCTAAATATTCTTCCTCTAAAACATCTACATCATCGGATGATATTGAACCATCACTGTCTTCATAATAATAGTCTCTATCCATATAACTCCCTTTATTGCTTGTTTTAACTTTATTTTTAATTTTATTTAAAAACATTTTTTTTTTAGCAGCTGCTTTAGATTTAGACATCGTCATTTTTTTATTTTAAATTATTCTTCTATTAAAAATGAATACTAATACTAATAATATTATTTATAAAAAGACTTAAATAAAAAAATTGAAATTTTTTTTAGTCTTAATATTGTTTATATATATTAATTAAAGTAAGTAGATTAAATAGATTAAATAAAAAGAAGCTGTATAAAACTCGCAAAAGTATATAAAATGAGTAATAATCAATTATATCCATACGATGCTTTAAATAATAATGACAACCTAAATGCGATAAAAAAACATACAAAATATTCACAAAATGGTAATTTTGTTGTGAGACAAACAATTATGTATAGCAATACTATAAAGAGCTATAATAATAAATCGAATAAAAATAACAATAAAAATAAAAATAAAAATAAAAATAACAATAAAAATAAAAATAAAAATAAAAATAAAAATAACAATAAAAATAATTATAAAGTTATAATTAAAAAACCAAAAAATAATAGTTATAATTATTTAATATCAAATACTGTACCTAATACTGAAATAATTTCTATCAATAAAAAGATATATAATGATAATAATCAAGATATCAAAAAATTATTTGGTAGAATTGAATTTCATATGCAAAATGATAATATTGATTCATTTCATTCATATTGGTCATATGTTTTAGATAAATTTAATAATATTTATAATACTTATAATGGTAATAATTGTAATGTAGAACAATATGTTATTGAATCAGCCCTTAAAAAATTACATGATAATCTTACATTATCAATTAAAAATTAAATTTTATAAAAGTTTTATAAGTTTTAAATTAAAACAAATCATATAATAAAATTATAAAAATTAATCAAAAATATTTTTTTATTTTAAAACATTGTGTTTAATTAATCCATTTTTAGCAGCCGCGTGTTGACCTTGTTTATTATCTACACCTTTACCTGAAGAAATTAATTCTTGATTATCATTGCGATATACTTCAACATAATATGTTTTTATACAATTTTCCTCTTTAATATCCCTTGTTTTAAATGTGATACCTGTTCTGAAAATACGTCTATAGTAATCAACAAGTTTATTCTTATAATTACCATCATTTAATATTAAATCTACGAAATTAATTTTTGTCCTTTCATCTTCAATAAGATTAATTAAAAACTTTTCAGCAAATTGATAACCAGATGACGTAGATGTATTAAAATCTTCAAAAATTGCACCAATAAACGCCTCAAAAATATCTTCTAAAATATTTTCTTTTAATCGCCCATTTTCCTTTTCTTCCATTGTTCTAGAAAGAATTAAACACTTATTGAGACCAATAATACGACTTACGTGAGCCAACGCAGAACCTTTAACAAGACAAACACGCATTCTTGAAAGGAATGCTTCATCTTGTTCTGGATAACGCTCAAATAGGTATTTTGATATAATTGTTTCAATAACAGCGTCACCCAGATATTCTAGGCGTTCATATGATTTAGGGCGAAGAACAACAACGCCATCTAAATGGTCTGCTAATTTTAAATTATCGCGTTCCATCACCTTTTCAATATGAGGTAATGAATAACTTTCGTGTGTAAATGCTTCTTGATAAACTTCAAGATTGTTTATATTTTGAAAAATTCCATATTTTTTAAGAATATTTTGAACATCATTTTTAGTAATCAATTTGTTCTTATTATTATAAGGATTGATTCTAGACATTATGTTCTGTATTTATGTGTATTATGTATTTATTTTGTATTTATTTTGTATTTATTTTGTATTTATTTTGTATTTATTTTGTATTTATTTTGTATTTATTTTGTATTTATTTTGTATTTATTTTTAGATTTTACTTATATATTATTGTGAATTATCCCTAGATACTATTAATAATATACCTAAAAATGTCTTAAAATGATTAATATAATTAATATATAAATTTAATATATTATAATATTCAATTTTAAAAGTTAAAATAGTAAATTAGAAATAAGAATATAATTACTAATAATCATTAAAAATTGAATTTTTAACAACAAAGTAATTTAGTAATAAAACATTTAAAAATGTCAGAAAGTGGTAAAAGTAAAAGTAAAGGAGAACAAATATGTGATTGTTGTGGTGAGTCCGGTGCTAGAAAAAAATGTAAGTGTAAAAAGGTAATATATTGCGATAAAAAATGTCAAAAAAAACATTGGAAACCTACCCATAGAGAAGAGTGTACATCAAGAAAAGTAAAACCTAATATTTCGGTAATAAAAGAAGAAGAAGAAGAAGAAGAAGAAGATTTATGTCCAATCTGCATGGATAATGTAGATGATGCGATAGTGGATGGGGCGCATTATGGGATGTGTACTGCGTGCGGTCAGTCTTACTGCGGTGCGTGCAACACAGCTGTTCGTGTTGGAAGATCACCCAACTGCCCAACCTGTCGTGCACCATTCTATGTCTCGGATGAAGAGGACTTCAAGCGGTGCTGGAAGCTGGTGCACGACAGGTCGCCCGGGCGGCACACTCCAGTTGCGCAGAACAACCTCGGTGTCATGTACGACAATGGAGAAGGTGTTGAGCAAGACCACGTCGAGGCAGCCAAGTTGTTCCGAAAGGCGGCAGAGGCAGGGCGTGCGAAGGCGCAGTACAACCTCGGTTACATGTACCGCATTGGTAAAGGTGTTGAGCAAGACGACATCGAGGCAGCCAAGTGGTACCGAAAGGCTGCAGAAGCAGAGATTGCGAATGCGCAGTTCAACCTAGGTATCATGTACGGCATTGGTAAAGGTGTTGAACAAGATTTCTCTAAAGCAGTAAGGTGGTTGCAGTTGGCAGGAGCGCAAGCAATCACAGATGCTCTCACAGCCCTTGACGACCTGCAGCAAGCCAACTTCATCTCAACACCCCCACCAGGAACAAGAATTAAGTTAATCTTACTTACTTCTCCTAAAACATCTATGTATAATAATCTAGTAGGAAAAGTTGATATTTCAAAAGAACCAATAGTAGGTAAAGTTCCTATTCTTTTAGATGATTCTAAATATCCAAACCCACTAGCATTTAAATTGAAATTTGTTCAAATCATAGAAGAATAATTAAATAATTAAGCTAAAAAATAAATAATAATTAAAATATTAAAATATTATATTAAAAAACTTTTTTATTGTTTCCAACGTTTACCACATACAAGACAAGTGATAAAAATGGTCATAGGTTCATCAGCAGAGCGAGTTTGAACTTCAGTATAAACTGCTTTTCTAGCTCTACATTTTCTATTAGGACATTGAAATTTATTAGTTGATGCCTCATTCTCACATTTCTTTAGAATTTCTTCCTTCCTTTCATTTTCATCTATAATAGGTTTCCATACTTCTGGATAAATATGCGGTGGTTTTAAAAATGCGATTTTTTCTATTTTAAAATCCGGTTCTTTAATTCTTTCAATGAAGTTTTTATTACCTACATATGAATTTTCATCTAAATTTAAGTAAATACCTTTACTTTTATTAATGTAAATATATACAAAATCAGGATTATCCCATGATGGAATTATATTATGATTATCAGCTTTATAAACAGAATAATTATAAATACTAGATTCTATTTTACGTGACAATTCCTTATCTTTTATTAATTTATTAAATATACCAATGTTTATTTTTCTTTTAGTATATATAGTATCATAATCTTGTAGATTATCATCTTTTGTAATTATTTTATAATTAAATTCTAGTATAGAACCTACTGATTTAACAATTTCGGAAGGATCTACTATATTTTTTTTCCTGCCTCTTTTTTTTTTCATAGATTTTATTTCAATAATTTCTTCTTCTTCATCATCATCATCATCATCATCATCATCATCATCATCATCATCAATTATATCATTGCTTTCTTTTACATCATCATCATCATTAACTATATCAGTTCTTTCTTTTACATCATCCTCGTTATTGTCTTCTGAATTATTATCTAAATCATCATCATTTTCTGAATTATCATCTTCCAAATCATCTTCCAAATCATCATCTACATCGTCTTCTGAATCATCTTCCTCCATATCATCATCATCTAAATCATTATTTTTAGTATTTTTATGTTTAACAGTTTTAACTTCTTTTTTTGTATCTAGTATAATTTGAGATTTAAAATCAATAGTATTTAAATTAGAAATCATATAATCTTTTTCATTAATATTAAATATTAAGTAAGATGCATCACATTTCAAATTATAAATATATTCTAAGAAATCTACCAAAGTACTAAAATATTCAGGTTTTTGATTAATATCCAAAGTCGTATAAAAATACAAAGAATTTGTTTTTGTTAAATAATTAAATTTTTTATCCTCCATATCTTTACTAATTTTTAATAATAGTTTGCTAGATATAAATTCATTTAATGATTTTGATTTTTTTGAACTAGTTAGTTGTGATTTTTTATATTTGAAATAAATATCTTCATATTTTATATTTTTCCTTTTATCTTTACTTATATCTATTTTAAGACACGTATTGCTATAAAACATATCTAGTAATAATTTGTATTTAATATTCTATTGTTACTATTTAATAGTTATAATGTTTTTAAATGACTTTATAATTTAAAATCAATTTTTAATGTTAAGAATTTTGTATTATTATAATATAATTAATAGAATGAAAGAATCTCAAATAACAACCTATGATTTCATAAAAGATTTCATATCAAGAAGTGTTAATGATGCTAATGAAATAACAATTAATTATGGTAAAAAAAAGCATGATTTTATATTTAATACTAAAATAGAACAACATAATAATGATATAATACCAGTTATTAATAGTATATTCCATGAAGATATAAAAAGTTTCAATCTTAAAAATGTTAAAAAATATTATTTTGAAGATTATATTTATGAAATAGAAAAAATAGACAAAAGTTCATTACCAATTTCCAAATTTAATAATTTTATTAAAAATGATATTATTAAAAAAACATATAAATCCAAATTAAAAGATTACGAAATCTATGATAATTCTACAATATCTACAACCGATATCTGTATTAAATCAAACTCGACTGTATTTGAATCGCATCAAATTAATAATTCCAATTTTTATAATCATAAGGAAAGATTTATTTTATTAGAATGGAAATGTAGTCACGATATTAATGTGTTATTAAAAGTATATAGTAAATATACAGTAGTTGAATTAAAAGTAGATTTAATTGAAAAGAGAAAAATCCCTCCTTTAAAAATGCAGACTATTTTAAAGATATCTAAACAACTAGAAACAATTATTGATTATTTAAAAACCAATGAAATTTAAACATTTTTAATTTTTTAATATTTCTTAATTTTAAACAATAATTGATTTTTTAAAATCCAATTAAATTTTAACATTAATTTTATTTTTATTATATTAATAAAAATATTATTACATATTATATATAATAATGATTTCAAAAGATAAAAAAATAAACGTTGAATTTTTATATTATGCTATTGCTATTGTAGTAATAGTATGTGTTATTACTCTTTATAAAAAAGGGTGTGAAAATTTCACATCAAATATACTTAAAAATAAACCGAATAAGGTAAATGAGAATGAAAACACAAAATCCAAATCTCAATCTCTCCTCAAAAGTGGTAAAGTTCCTATAACTATTAAAAGGTCTTTATTAAAACAAAAAGTGGAAAATGATTTAGCAAAATGTGTTCGTAAATTAAGAGAAAAATCACCGTCTAGTTTTGTAAAAGGAACACCTTACGAAACAAATGAAATGGCGTTTAACTTAAATGATATGAAACACGACGAAGACGATAATAATAAACGCTTAAAAAACACAAAAAAAATGGCTAGACTAAACTGCAAATACTTTGACCTAGAAAACGACACCCTCAACCAACAAATCATACCCAAAGAAGGCGAATTGTTTGTTGTTTAAATAATTAAATTAACTATAATATAATCTGATATATCTTTTTAAATCTTCTATGAACAGTGGTTGACATTGAACTCAAATTGTATCTTGTAAAATCACAAAATTATGTTCCACCTGAGTTAGTGTTAGGACATTCTCTCATATATTTCAAACAACATTTATTAACTAGCAATTTGAAAGCTTTAAAATTGTTTTTATAAACTGTTTTTATTTCTTTGGTTGTATCATATTCTAATATTTTTTAAAAATATCAATAAATGATTTAAATTTATCCGCATCACCCGTCGTAAAACTATGTGGCCAAAAATAATTAAAAGACAAAGCATCTTCATAAATTTCACAATCTTTAAAAGTTTTACTTAAAGAAATTGTATTTCTTCCACCAATAAGAAAAATCATTGCTTGAACTTTCATATGGTTTAATATTACAATCATTTTTTCCGAAGAATCTATCGGACAAAATGCTTCTTTAAATATTGCTTCTTTATCACTAAAATATTCTAATAATATTCCAGGACAAGTAAAATATGCTTTTTTATTATTGTATAAATCATCTAAAGCATTACTAGCATTTATATTTATTGTCGTATACTCACTACCCAATAAACCCCCTACTTTTATCTTTTTTTAGTTTTTTTATTTCTAGTTCTTTTTTTTCTTTTAATAACTTTTGGTTTCTTAGTCCTTCTTTTACTTTTCTTACTTTTACTCTTACTTTTCTTTGTTCTAGAGCGTTTCCCTCCTTTTTTACAATCTCCCTTTAATAATCTGTGAACGTGGTTGGAAGCAAGACTTCCTCCTTTTTTAGAATTCATTATTTTAATTTAACTATATAAATATATACTATATAAATATATAAAATATAAAAAATATAAAATCGTGAGAATAAAAAAAATTAAATAATAAAAAGATTATTAATTATTAAAAATAAGGAAATTATAATATAATAGATTATAGTATAATTAAACTTATAATTATGAATTGTTGTGTTTGTCAAATTGAATTAAATAAAGATAATTGTTTTTCATTGTATCATTCTAATATAAGAACTACAAGGTTATCTAAAAAAAAGAAAATAAATAATGAAGATAAAAAAAAAAATATAGATTTAATGTGTGATGGATGTTATAATGAATTATCAGAAGAAGAACAAAAAGAATATTTGACAACGATTGATAATAACAATTTTTATAAAAATATGTTTTTTGAAAATAAAGATAAAGACCTTATAGTTACAGTTAGAAGAAAATCACCTTCTCCTCCTAAATCTCATACTACACCTTCTATTACACCACCATTAAGGAGTTTTAATTCTCCTCCACCTAGAAGGAAAAAAAAGAAACAAATAAATAAATCATCGTCATCATCAGATGAAACAGAACCTAATTCACCAGATATTCCATCCCCACCATTAACATCCCCCCCATCTGAAAAACCACCACAAAGAAAAAAAAAAGATAATATAAAGGACAAATCAAAAGATAAAATAGATAAAATTAACAGAGATATTTTTGAATATTTAATGGGTGGATTTACTAATCCAAATAAATCAGATAAATCTTCAGGTATTATTATTATTGAAGACCCATCTCAATTTTCATTTAATGAACAAGATAGAAAGCAAGAAGAAATTGAAAGAAAACGAAAACAACACGAAGAAATAGAAGAAATAGAATTAGAAAAAACATACGATTATGAATGGCTTGGTGATAATATTAAAGATATTGATGATTTAATTTCTCTTGGACAATCATATAATAAACGCAAATTAAAAAAACGCAGATATAATATTAATATTCGTAAATTAAATAATCTAGTAGAACCTCTTATTGAATTAAAAAATATGATTGGGTTAAAAGATATTAAAGCATCTATTTTTAATCAAATTGTGTTTTATTTACAGGAACTAGATGATAAAAATATAGATATGCTTCATACGGTTATAGAAGGACCACCAGGTGTAGGAAAAACACATATTTGTCATATATTAGCAAAAATATATAAAGGATTAGGATTTCTAAAAAATGATAAAATAGTAAGTGTTAAACGAGATGATTTCATTGCTAAATATTTGGGTCAAACCGCAGAAAAAACGCGTAAAAAGATTGAAGAAGCACTTGGGTGTGTTCTTTTTATTGATGAAGCATATTCATTTGGTGATAGTGAAGGACGAGATAGTTATTCAAAAGAAGCACTTGATATGCTTACATCATTTCTTTCAGAACATCCACACGATCTTATTTGTATTGTTGCAGGGTATAAAGAAGCACTGCAAAAAAGGTTCTTTAGTCAAAATGAAGGTCTGTCGCGTCGTTTTACACATAGATTTGAATTAACAGAATATAATGGCGAAGATTTGCGACAAATCTTTTTTAAAATTGTAAGAGAAAATAATTGGTATATTTATGATGAAAGTAATATATCAATATCTTTTTTTGAAAAAAATATTCATTATTTTAAATTTAATGGAGGAGATATGCTTACTTTATTTGGATATTGTAAAAAGGTTCATTCAAAGCGGCTTTTAAAAATCTCAACAGAAAATGAATTACTAGATAATAAAAAACAATTAAATATGGAAGATATTGAAAATGGTTTAAAAGAATTTATTAAAAATCCAGAATATGGTAATAGAAAAAACGAAAGTAAAACACCATATATGTTGTATTCATAATCTTATTTTTTATTCATAAGTTTAACAATTAATATCATTAATAAAACTACAATTGTAATTAAAATAAGTTTATTATTTTCATTCAATTGATTATTATTTTGTTTTTCTAAATAATTTTCATAGTTATCTCTAGCTTTTCTAACAGAAGTAAGTTTATCTTTAAGATTAACAAAGGGTTCTTTATTAGTTTCTTTTTTTGTTTGTTCTTCTACTTCTTCTTTTGTTTCTTCTTCTATTTCTTCTTTAACAAAATCCATACATGTTTCATTATTAATAGTTTCATTAATGTTGGGATAATAATATGATGTATATATTTTACTACTATTTTCTTTATGATTGTCATAATTACTACTCATAATAGGAGAAGTAGAATTATTAATACTATCTTTTAAATTACTATATATACAATCATTTTGATTTTTATCTATATTCATTTTAATTCTAATTCTAGATTCAATTAAATTTATAATATCAATATTTTGATTTTGATTTTTTTGCTCTTTTTTAAGTATTTGTTGTATAATATCTAAGGGTGTAAAGCCATCGTTATTTTTAGAATTTAATGATATATTTTCTTTTAACAAAAATATAACTAGTGTATCATCTAAATTAAAATATGTATTCTTATTTGATATAAAATAATGATGTAATAAATTATTATTATCTTTATCGACTTTATTTAAAGAAAAATTGTTGTTTTTTAATAATGTGAGCATATCTAAATTTCCATTTTCTACTGCAGAGAAAGTATATTTACTATTATAGTTAATATTATTATTATTATTAATATTATCTGAAGCTCCTAATTTTAATAAAAAATTTACTCCTATCATATTATTATTATTTATAGCGTGTAGTAATAGTGTTTCATTTTCTTTGTTTTTTAATTTATTAATATTTAAACCAGGGCATTTAGAAATTGCTGATTTTAATTTAGAATTTTCATTATTTTTTATATGATTGAATATTAATTTAATACATTCGTCATTATCAATATTTATTCTATTCATATTAATATATTGTTTTATTATTAAATTACCTTATATAAATAGGTTATATATATTATATAAATATAAAAAATTAAAAATAAAAAAATAAGAAAAAACAAATAATTATAACTCAATAGAAAAATTATTTATTTTTAATTGATTTGTTTTTTCTTATTTTTTTATTTTTTCTTTGATTTAGTTTATGTGTTTTATTTTTAATTTTTCTATGTTTAGTTAATTTTATATTATTATGTGGTGATATTTTTCTGTTTTTATTTATAGATTGATTCTTTTTACGTGTATATGATCGTCCCCCTTTTTTTTTTGAATTGGGGAACATATCCATTAATTCTGGAATATTATCTGGATCATCGGTACCTATTACATTAGCTTCAAATAATTTATCTCTTTCATTTTGTTCTTCTTCATCTAATTCAGCTAATGGCATATCAATTTGGTCTTCCAGTTTTCTTTCAATCGTAGTATCAGCATTATTACTCAATTCTGTTCTAGAACCAAAACTAATACCACCAGAACTACCGTAACGACCTCTATTAGCTGTACTTCTAACACCAAAATCATCCATATATGATTTATCTTTTGAACTTCTATGAATTCTTTTAACTATATTTAATAATATTTTTTGATTATCACCTTCTTTATCTAATTCTTGAACTTGATCTTCCAATATTTTTTTTTGTTCTTCGAATATTATAGATTTAAGTTTTTTATCTTGTTGTTTAGCGAATGATTTTAATGTTATTTGTTCTGATGGCTCTAATGTTGATTCTATCATTTTTTTTATAATTTCGTATGCTTTGTCTTTAATTATTTTTAATCCAATGTGTGGAATAGTATGTTTCACTCCCTTGCCATTATTTAATTTAAATATTAATACCACTTCAAGCAAATTTAAATTAAGTATATTAGCACTATCACGTTTAATTCCAGTTTTTAAACCTAATATTGTATATTGACCTTCTTTAACATATGATTTCCTATATATACCTTCTTCTTCACCAGTATCTGGTTCTTTAATTATTACTATAATTTGCTTTATGTTTTTAGTATGTTTTTTTTCAAATAATCTATTAATAATTTCTTCACATTGTCTTTTAATGTGTTGTTCTGAAAAATCCATTTTAGTAGTACTAGAATTTATATTATAATCTTTTATTTTCATATTAGTATCAGCATTAATATAATTTTTAATACTTTCAATTGATATATTACGTTGTTTCATACCATTTGGAAGTTCTTCTTTAAATATTTTAATCATTGAGTTCATTGCCCCCATAGAACCATCTATGCGTTTTAAACTTTCCAAATGATTTTTATATAATTCATCTAATCTACGTGTATGTTTTATAAAGTTCTTTTTATAATATTTTATTAAGGTTCCTTCTGATTTTTTAGCAAGTTTTAAATATTTTCTGAAATCACTTTCACTCCTATCAGAAAATATTCCCATTATAGATTATATATTTAAAATATTATTATTTATTAATATTATAATTTATAAATATTATTATTTATTATAATAATAGATATTAATTTTAATTATAGAAATTTATTAATTTATTAATGGAAGAAAAAACTAGTATTAATGACATAAACTCATATCAACTGAATACTAATTTACAAAGTAAAATAAAGACACAAGAAACTAAAAAAATAACAAAAACAATAGATTTAGGTGATTACTTATTAACAAATTATAAAATAGGTAAGGGTGCATTCTCAACTATTTATTTGGGAGAAGATAAAACAACTAAAAAAAATATTGCTATAAAAAAACTAGATGTTGAAAATATATATAAATTAAAAAAAACTACTAAGCGTGAAATAGAATTACATAAAAAAATTAAACATCGTAATATTATTAATCTTTACGATGTTATATATGATAAAAATTTTCATTATATTTATCTAGTATTGGAATATTGTAAAATAGGAGATTTTTCTACTTTTCAAAATAAACGCCCTATTCAAGAAATATATATTCAAAAATATATGAATGACCTCGCAAATGGATTAAAATATTTAAACGAAATGAAAATAATTCATCGTGATTTAAAACCACAAAATCTACTCATTTCGGATTGTGGTGATTTAAAAATAGGAGATTTTGGTTTTGCTAAAGAATTTGATGAAATGGATTTAAAAAACACATATTGTGGTAGTCCATTATATATGGCACCTGAAATATTACATTATAAAAAATACGATAATAAATCAGATTTATGGTCAGTAGGTGTTATTATTTTTGAAATGATTACTGGTAATCCTCCTTATCACGTCAAGAACTTTTATCAACTCATGAAAATGATGGATAAAGACATTACACTGCCAAATTATTATAACACAACTATATCATTAAAATTACAAGTTCTTTTATCAAAACTATTAATAAAAAATCCTATATATAGAATGGGTTGGGATGATTTTTTTAATGATGATTGGTTATCAGATAAAATATTAGAACACGAAAATAATTTAATTGCTATTTCTATTAATGAAAGTCTCCCTAATCTAGATTTAATTAAACATAAAATAGCAATACCAAGTCAAACATTTATAGAAAATTATTCAAATCAATCACAACAACAATCACAACAACAATCACAACAACAATCACAGCAACAATCACAACAACAATCATCATATAAATTAAATAATTCACACACTAAATCATCAGATATTATAAGAAATCTTCACTCTATAGACACTGAAAATAAACACAATCAATACAATAATGAAATGGAATTTGATTTATTATTTTCTAGTAGTTCGAGTAGTGATTCTTTTCATAGTATGGATTCTTCTTATAATGAAGATGAAGATGACGATGAATCAATAAAAAAAGAAGAAAATATTAAAACACAATCAATGGAAATGAGAGAAGAATTGAAAAATGCTATTAATACAACTGATATAAATATACCAAAACACACAAAATCAAAAAATATAAATATAATTAATAAAACGCAAAAATATTACAATACTCATAAAATAAAATCATCTGTCGAATTAGAAAAAGAATATGATTTTATTAATGAAAAAGATTTATCTAATCCATTATCACCAAAGAAATTTAACTTAGAACTTAATACTAACCCAAGTCAATCACCAATTTTTAAACCACATCTAATTCAATATTATAATATGAATAATATAGATAAAAATAATAAAACCTCCTTTAAAACATTCCTTCATTCATCTGTTAATATATTAAAAGAATCGTATGATTATTTAAGTAGTCATAATAAGTCTATATAATTAATTAACTGAACTAAGATAAAGAGAACCAATATTAGTATTATAAAAAGATGTGTTCAGATTAAACATTAGATTAACCCACATTTGTCCTTTACATTTAGACCACCTCCTACAAAATGTTTCGTCTTCATCTACATATCCATTATCCGTACGTTCTCTTTCAAAAAAGGAATAGAAATGGTCTTTAATACTTTCATCATTATATTCTTCATAACTGTTTGTAAATTTAAGCATAATACCAAGTCTTTCAGCCATAGTTTCCAATACATTTCTTTTAATTAACATAAAATTACTTTTGAGATGATGGACTTCAATCATATTATCTTCCATATTAACTTGTTGTTTTTCTTGTTGTTGTTGTCCTTCTACTTCACTATCAACCATAGTTTTAGTAATAATGGGTGCAAAGTGGTAATTAAGACTTTTCGCATATAAATGTGCGTTTTCAATTTGATTATTTTTAATAACATTTTCTTTAACTTTATCCCAATTAATATTTCTTTTAGGTGTTGCACCACCAGAAACATCTTTATCTTTAATAATGAGTTCTAGAATATTTCTCCAAGAAAATGTAACATTTGTATCAATAAACATAAGATGTGTGTATTTATCATCACTTAATACTTTCGCAACTACACAATTCTTTGCCCTTGCTGAAATGGGTTCGTTATGAATAGTAATTGTATCATAAACTATATTAAGTTTTGTAAAATGAGTGGCGAGTTGCGTCATACTTTGATGATACCCTAATGAAATAGTATCTGCATTGGAAATTGTAGCAAACAAAATTACTAATTTATTATTGGCTAAATATTCTTGTAATTTTTCTTCTAATGTTTTTTCAGGTGCCTTTTCTTCTTGTGGTTCCTGCTGTTCTTCATTATTTTCAATAATTTTTTCCTCTTTAATAGGATCTTTAAATTGAACCTTTTTCTCTTCATTAGTATTATTAGTATCATTCGTTTCATCTTCTAAACCTTCATCAGAAACTTCTACTGCTTCATCATTGTTATCCTCTAATTCAATAATTTTGGGTTCTTCTGTTTCTTTCTTTTCAATATCATCACCCAATAGTTTTTGAAACTCATTAAAAGGAACACTAGATTCCATATTGTCTTATTTACTTATTTATTAAATCAACAATCTAGCAAAATATAATTAAATTTATATGTATATTAATGTATTGAAAAAGTTTAAATTAATTAAAAAATAAATTAAATTATTAGTATTATGACATTTATAAAGTAGGTGCTCCATATAATTTAACTAAAAATTGTCCTCCAGAATAAGTGCTTGTAGAACCTCCATTTCCAAACAAATATAATTTAGTGGCTCCACTCGCTATACTTTCTCCAAATGCTAATTCACTTTTAGTTCCAATTGATTGTGTTGAATTCATAATTATTTTTTGACTTGATACAGCATCACCAGTGGATAAAGAACTCGTATTATAATGTATTCCTATACTAGTTGCAGGTGAAGATGCCCCAGCGGGTGCTTCTAAACAAACAAGTTCAATATTATATATTACTCCATTAGTTGCTGTAGCAGTTTCATAAAAATATGAGGCAGATGTTGATGCTTTACCAATAACAGAAGTAGAATCTGGACTACTACTATAAGTTAAATCAGTTAAATCAATTAAAAATGTAGTAATAATTTCTCCTCCTATTTTATTAATATAAAAATTACATATAGAATTAGTATGATTAAATCCTGAACCAACAGAAGCATGTGTTTTATCTCCCGAACTACTATATATTTTACCATTACTATCTAATGTTAAATATTCTGTTAATGTTCCATTTAAACTAGTAGAAAATACCATATTAGAATCTTGCGTGGATGCTGTAGAAGTAAAAGATACATTCTTTTTAACAGCAATTTTACCAGCATCAACTGCTGTTCCACCTGTATCTTCTAGGTCAAATTCTAATGATACAATACCTGTTGTATTAGCAGCATCACTTTGATTTATTAATTTTAAAGCTACAAATTCTCCATCTGTGTCAGATGTAATAGTTTGAACAGCAGTAAAAGAATTTGCGGATGAAGTAGATGCTCCACCACCCCCACCACTTGCGGCTTCCCAACCAGGTACAACGCCATTTAATGTAAGGACGTCATTATCATCTCCGACTCCTATTCTTGTAAGATTACCACTGGCATTACGATAATACATATCACCAGAAGCATCGCTTCCTAAATTTATACCTCCGGATAAATTTAATTCACTAGTTTTCATATCTCCATTAAAAAACGACATTATTTAATTTACACTCTATTTTTTATATTTATAAATATATTAAAAATGATTGATTTATTATTACTATATAAATATATTTTTTATAAAAGAAAAACAAAAAAAATATTAAAATAAAATGATTATTATTATTATTTATGAAACAGTCGCACCAGTATTAATAATCCACCATTTACTATTAACATAAATTAAAGATGCGGATTGACCAGTTTGTGTAAATTTTAATTTTTGAACATTACCAGAACCTGCACATAAACCACCTGATCCAAAATTTAATTCAAGATATGCTCCTGCGGTATCAAAAAATATATGAGCGATTTGTCCATTTTTATAGGTTGTTCCACCACTACCATCTTTAACAGTTCTTTCATATAGTTCTTCATCAGTAGCATCATTCATATCTATAAATATAACACTGCTTTCAAATAAATTTAAAGGAGCATCACTAGCACTACCACCATCAGCAATAGTAATAGGTTGTGGTGTCATTACCATAAATCCACTTGCGATTTCTACAGCAGTAGCATTAGTTTCATTAGTAGTTATTTTTAATGCGGAACCAGTTGTTAAAGATGTCGCAGAAATAGTCATAGCATTTCCAGTTGTTAAAGAATTACCAGAAATAGACACCGCAGTACCAGCTGTTAAAGCATTACCTGTAAAAGAAGCAATACCAGCTGCTGAACTAGTTGTTGCAGATGTAGAAACTTCTAATGTAGATGTGCTTTGTGCTGTATCAACACCAGTTTGTGATATTCTAACTAATGCTCCAGCAGATTTATTTGCCGATGAAGATGTAATTTTTAATGCGTTACCAGTTGTTAAAGCATTAGCTGTAATTTCTACAGCATTACCTTCAGTCATAGCACTTCCGGTAAATGATGCAACCGCACCTTGTGTAGTAGCAGATGTAGCAACTGCTAATGTTGCAGCAGTTTGTGATGTATTGACACTAGTTTGTGCAATATTAACTAAACCTCCTGAAGATTTAGAACCAGATGAAGATGTAATATCTAAAGCACTACCTGATGTTAAACCATCAGCACTAATAGATAATACTTTACCGGTTGATGTTGAATCAGAAGTAATATCGACAGCATTACCAGATGTTCCAGAAGAAATAATTTCTAAAGATTTAGCTGCACCAGTATTAGGATGTGTTATTTTAATACCAGAACCAGTACCGTCAGCATCCATTAGAAGTTCTATACCAGTAGTAGTATCGGTTAAAGTTCCTGCGGATTGCGTAGCTACATTTTCTAGCTTTAAAATAGAACCAGCAGATGTTAATGTTCCTCCACTACCATTAATGATACTAGTTCTTTTAAGTGATAATACATCAAAATCATCTGCGGTAGTACCTGATGTTCTAGTGTCTGTTCTTGATGATATTATACTAGACAAATTACCAGTTTTATTAGTAATACTACCACCGGATGCGGTATGGTTTGCTTTAAAAAGTTCACCTGCTGCTAAAGCAGTACTAGTTGAGGTAATATTAAATCCAGAACCAGTTGTTAAAGCATCGACACTAATAGTTACAGCATCACTTGTTGTTAAAGAATCGCCGGTAAATGATGCAACCGCACCTTGTGTAGTAGCAGATGTAGCAACTGCTAATGTTGCAGCAGTTTGACTAGCAGCAGCACCAGTTTGTTCAATATTAACTAAACCTCCTGAAGATTTAGAATTAGATGAAGATGTAATATTTAATGCGGAACCAGAAGTTAAACCATCAGCACTAATAGATAATACTTTACCGGTTGATGTTGAATCAGAAGTAATATCGACAGCATTACCAGATGTTCCAGAAGAAATAATTTCTAAAGATTTAGCTGCACCAGTATTAGGATGTGTTATTTTAATACCAGAACCAATACCGTCAGCATCCATTAGAAGTTCTATACCAGTAGTAGTATCGGTTAAAGTTCCTGCGGATTGCGTAGCTACATTTTCTAGCTTTAAAATAGAACCAGTAGATGTTAATGTTCCTCCAATACCATTCATGATACTAGTTCTTGTAAGTGATAATACATCAAAATCATCAGCAGTAGTGCCTGATGTTCTAGTGTCTGTTCTTGATGATATTATACTAGACAAATTACCAGTTTTATTAGTAATACTACCGCCGGATGCGGTATGGTTTGCTTTAAAAAGTTCACCTGCTGCTAAAGCAGTACTAGTTGAGGTAATATTAAATCCAGAACCAGTTGTTAAAGCATCGGCACTTAAAGATATCGCTTTACCAGTAGATATTGAATCAGATGTAATATCTACAGTATTACCTGTCGTTCCAGAAGATATTATTTCTAATGATTTAGCACTGCCAGCATTAGAATGTGTTATTTTAACACCAGACCCCGTACCGTCTGCATCCATATCAAGTTCTATACCATTAACTGTATCAGTAAGTGTTCCTTGAGTTTGTGTAGCAATATTATCTATTTTTAATATAGAACCTGTTGATGTTAATGTACCTCCACTACCATTCATAACATTTGTTCTTTTAAGTGATAATACATCAAAATTATCAGCAGTAGTTCCTGATGTTCTAGTATCTGTTCTTGACGATATTATACTAGATAAATTACCAGTTTTATTAGTAATACTACTACCGGATGCTGTATGATCTGCTTTTAAAAGTTCACCAGATGATAATGATGTACTAGTAGAACTTATAACAGTATTATTACCAGTAGTTAAATTATTACCATCAACAACAAAAACATTTTGGTCAGTTGCGGTATCTTTTAAACTTGCTACTCCATAAAAAAAAGACATATTTAAACTTTATATAAAACTATAAATTAAATATTTAACAAAATTATATTTAATGTAATAAAAGATAATTATTTTTTAAATTAAACTTTTTTTTAAAAATAATTATTTAATTTTACTTAAAATAAACAAAAATATAATATTTTATCTAAAAATATTAAAAATATTACCTAAAAATTAAATAAATATTAAAAATATTACCTAAAAATTAAATAAAAATATTTTAAAAATAATATTATTAAGATACTGCGGCACCTGTATTAATAATACACCATTTAGTATCTATATAGACCAATGATGCTGATTGACCATGTATAGTAAATGTTAATGCATCATTAAGTCCATTACCTGTTACTAATCCATCAGTTCCAAAAGTTATTTTTAAATGAACATTAGTATCTGCTGAATTATTAAAGAAAATAGTAAACATTTGTCCTTCATTTGGTGTAAAATTATCTAAAGTCCAAACATATGTAACAACAACAGGAGAAGTATCTGGGGTTGCTTTTAAATAAACTATTGAATTAGTAGGTTCTGTAGTATAAGAAGGATCTGTTTCTGTTGCTGTAATACCACTTCCTCCTACAGTTATTGTTTGAGGAGTATTAATAATAAAATTATCAATTCTTACACAACCTTCAGATGGAGTAGTTTCATTTATACTAGTTGTATTAGTAACATCGAGAGATCTAACTTTTAAATCAAATGAACCATTTGCTATTTCGGAAATACTGTTATTAGTATCCATAATAATTTCTTTATCTATACGTGTACCATCACTTTTATAAGTAGCAATAACTAAATTACCAGCTTCTAAAGAAATAATTTTTTTTAATGTATCAACTAATGTTATAGTAGTTCCACTTTGTATTATAGTATATGGTCTTCCATTAATAGTAATATTTTGTTCTGAAGTACTAGATTTTGTAGAATCAGCAACAGTAATAATTCTATCGGAATTAACTTCTGTTACTGTAGTTGTAGTATTATCATCAGAATATGTGACAATATTATCATTATTATCATCAGTATTATCTAAATCTATATTTGCTGTAGAAAAATCGTAATCTTCTAAATCATGTAAAATTAGACCATCACCTGCAATTTCTAAATTATCTGCTAATTTAATAGTTCCAACATCATTTGTATCAGTTCCGGGAATGTCTATATTATCAACTGATAATGTTTTAATATGAACATTTTCAAAATTTTTTCCAACTCCATCTTCATCTTCTGAACCATCGGACATTTTTTATTATTTTTCTTAGTTAAATAATAACTTTTAATTTATTTTAAATTAAATAAATTTATAAACATTTAATTGACTTTATAATTAATAATTAATAATTCTCTTAATATTAAAATAAAATTTAAATATAAATCAAATTTATATAATATTAATATAAATCAAAAATATATAATATTAATATAAATCATAATTAATATAAATCAAAATGTCATCAGCAGCAAGAAATCAATTAAAACAAAGTAATTATTTAATAAATAATCAAGGAGAACAAGTTTCTTTTTTTGAACATTCTTATAAAAGTTATAAACCCTTTTCAAGACTCACTAAAAAAATAGGATTTGATAATACATTTGATTTTGGGAAAAAAGTGTCTATAAATTTGAGTAATCATGCTAGTTATGCGGATTTAATAACAAATATGACAGTTATGGTAAAATTACCTGATATTTCAGGAACTAATTTTGGTTATACAAATGGTTTAGGACATGCATTAATAGAAAAGGTTGAGTTAAAAATGGATGGTGTTTTAATAGATGAACATACATCAGAATGGTTAGATATTTGGAGTGAATTAACAATTAAACCAGGACTTCAAAAAAATTATAAATATCTAGTAAAAAAATCAGATGTAAATTCTCATACTAATTTTCGCAAGGGAACTATTTATATTCCATTACAATTTTGGTTTTGTCAAAATAGTAGCAGTAATAGCACAAAAAATAATATGATTTTACCAATAGCAGCATTATATGATACTAGAATAGAATTAGTTTTAACTATTAGAAGTTTAAATGATTTAGTTATTAATAAAGCAATAGATGGTGCTGATATTACATCAAGTCATTCTATTGTTAGTGCTGACTTGTTAGTAGATTATATTGTACTAGACGAGGATAATTTAAAAGATTTACAAAAAACAGATACTGAAAAATTTTATCTTATATCACAGTTACAAAAATTTGAAAAAAATGTTCCTGCAAATACAACTAAAATGAATATTACTTTTCCAGAAATTAAATATATAGTAAGTGAATTAATATGGGTTGTTACATCTGATGATGCTGTATCTAAAAATATTTATTTTAGTTATGGAACAAATATAACTAGTAAAAAACGTGATCCTATTTCAAAAACAAAAATTATATTTGACGGTTCTGATAGAGTTGAAGAATTACCAAGTGAATATTTTCAAAGTGTAGAACCGTTATCAGTACACGATAACACACCATTTTCATTTATTCATTGTTATAGTTTTGCTCTTTCACCAGAAGATTTTAGTCAACCGTCTGGTATTTGTAATTTTAGTGAAATACATAATACACAATTTGATGTAACATTTAAAAGTAGTATAGGAGCTTCTAAATTTAAATTATTTGCGATTAACTATAATGTTATTAAAGTTAAAAATGGTAAATTTACATTATTCTCTAATCTAAGTAATTCTACCAGACCTTCATTATCCAATAATAATAATAATAATAATAATAATAATTCACCACCCTAATTTTTTATAAAATTTTTATTATCATATTTTTTATCTTAATAATTAATATATTAATTAAAAATAAAATATAATAAAATAGTAATTAAAAATAATATTTAAAAATGAATGTTTGTAATTTAGCGTGTTTAATAGCGACTGGTTTATTCAGTTCAAAAGTATATTTAATGGTTAATTATAAAAAAAATGTGTTATTAAAACAGTTTGATGCTATATTGAGTACAGACCAAAAAGAGCGTTATCAAAAAATTATGAAAGAACGACTTACAATATATATTCACGGTATGATTTTTGGTTTATTATTAGGATTCATTTATCTGAATATGGTTAAACAACAAACTACTGGAAGAGCGTGTATGTTTACAGTAATAGTTCTCGGTGTTAATTATCTTTATTATATTTTAAAACCAAAAACAGATTATATGGTTCCATATTTAACAACTCAAAAACAAAGAGAAGCATGGTTAGCAATTTACAAAGAAATGCAATATAGGTGTAAAATGGGTTTTGTATTGGGAATTGTTTCTTTTATGCTATATGGTTTATTTCTTAATGTATAATTTTAATTTTAATTTATTTTTATAATTTCATTCATTTTTATCTAGTATATTTAATAATATATTATAAATACAATGATATCTAATTTTAAAAATAATGTATTTTCTTTGTTTACACATATTAAAAATAATGAATATAAAGGAGATATGAGTAAATTATATTACTCTAGTTATTTATTTTTAATAGCATCATTATATGCTGTATATAATAAATTGTACTTATCTGCTATATTGGTATTTTATTTATTTATAACATCTACTGTTCATTGGAATGATTATAATAATAAGTTTAAGTTATGTGGAGATTATTATATGGTATTTATAGTTATATTTTATACGATATATACTTGTTTCAAAATTAAAAATTATATGGCAATATTTTCTTTTTTATTAATATTAGGTTTATATTTCATTTCATTTCATTATACATTTAAACAAAATTATGTAGTAGCTTCTAATGTATGGTTATTTGCTCATTTTTTAGGAGCAATAACGTGTATTTATTTATTTAAAAGATTAAAGATTAAAGATTTATAATAAAGAAATTAAATGAAATATAAACCCAATATTAATAAGTAAATATATAAATATATAATAATATAATAATATATTAAAAATGGTAAATACAGAAACTGTAAATTCAGAAATAAAAAGAGATATGGATAAATTATATTATTCTAGTTATTTTTTTTTAATAGCATCATTATATGCTTTGTATAACAAATTATATATATCTAGTATACTTATATTTTATTTATTCATAACTTCAATTGTTTATTGGAATGACTATAATAATAAGTTTAAGTTATATGGAGATCAATATATAATTTTTATATTGATTTTATATACGATATATTGTTGTTTTAAAATTAAAAACTATCTTTGTATAGTATCAATAATAATGTTATTGTTATTTTATTATATATCATTTTATTATCATAATAAAGGTAATAGTCTGGCTAGTTCTAATTTATGGATATTAACTCATTCAATGGTTTCAATAAGTATGATATATATAATTAATAAAATGAAAATATATAATGAAAAAAACAAAAAATAAGAAATTAAACACACGGAATATATTTAGGTGCGTCATAATCATATATTACAGCTCTAAATACACCATTGTATCCTGGTACTGTTATTAAATCATTATTAACTATTTCTTCACAACCATATTGCGAATCACATTTTCTACCTTTGTTACTTAAAGGCATTTTAACTTGATGATTTCTGTCACTGGATGTATAGTAAGTCCATTTTTGACTTCTAGGATATGTTTGTTTTCCAAATAATGATAATACGACACTATCAGTATTATTACCTGGTGCCATATCTTCACTATTAACAGTTTCTTTATAAAGAGCACCTATTTGTTGAAAAGAACCAACTTCTCCTCTTGTAGGAACATTAATAGGGATACCATATGAGGTTTCCATACTTCTTTCTGGAGGAAGAAGTGGATTAATTATTCGTTCATGTGCTTTAAAGTCTTGATATTGAAAATAAGACAGATTTTTTTTTGGTTTAGATTCACAAGAAGAATCAAGAACTATTTTTATAATTTTACCATTATCATCTTTTTCTAAATTTTTATTAGTATTATCTTCTACTATAGTATTATCTACTATAGTATTATCTTCTATAGTATTATTTTTATTAGAATCTTCAATAATAGCATTGTTATTATTATTTTTTAATTTAATTTTTGATTTAATAGTATTAGCAAAACCATTAGTATTAGTATTAGCATTATTACTATCAAGTCTAGCACAACTATTATTATTTAATACTAAAGATATAACAACTATAATAATAACAATTATAAGCATAAAACCAGATTGTACTGGGTTTAAAAGTAAACTAATCCTATCTACATTTCCTCTGTTTCTTCTATGAGGGTTTCTAATATTCCTAATCGGTCTTCTTCTAACACTTCTTTTTCGTTTAGGTCTCTTAACTATAACAATATTTTTACGCATAATTTTTTTAACTATATAAATATATAAATATATAAATTATAAAAACAAAAAAATATAAAACGACTAATAACAATAAATAACAATAAATAACAATAAATAACAATAAATAACAATAAATAATAATTAATAATTAATAATAATGAATCATTATTAATAAATTATATACTATTTGTAAATAGTAATATATTTTAATATTATATATATATAATAGTTTAATTAATTATAAAATTAAAATTATAACACGAAAAATTAATTAAAAATGAAAAGTATAGTAATGTTATTTTTTGTAGTTGGTATTGTAATGTTTTCTATTGGATATCAAAGAAAACTCCTTACTAATACTAAAACTAGAACAGTAGTTGAATATAGATATATACCTAGAAGTATATATGAAGAACAATTATCACCTATTAATTTACAAAGTACATTTAATGATATGTTTAATAAAGAAGATGTTTTTCTAAAAACATAAAAAAATTTTATTTTTACATATAATATTTAATAAGTTTATAATTAAAATGTTAAATTCAATAAATTCATATTAAGCGCTACTATGTTTATCTCTGATAATTAGTTTCTTATATTTTACTTTTTCAAAGTCTTTTGCTTCAAATCCCATATAAATATAATATGCTTTTGTGAAACTAGAATATTCTTTTTCAAATACATTAAGATCATCACACCATAATTCTGTTAATGTTTTTCCCTTTAATGTATTATATTCAGTATCAATATCATTAAGTTCTTTCTTTAGATCCTCGATGCGTTCTTTACTTAAATTATAAATAGGCATTTTGATTAAATAATCATAACTTCCATTACCCGATTTTAACAATTTATCATTATCCGGTATCAGTTTATAAAGTTTGTTATTAATCATTTGTGGATATTTTCTAGTCATTAATTGTTCTTTAATATTAGCTTTGCTTCTATTACTAATAATAACTTTCTTATTAATGATTTCAAGTATAAATTTAACTTTAACACTAATTAACATTAAGTTATTTTCCATAACTTGCATCATATGATTTTTCCGTAATTCATAATAATGAATTCTTACTTTATAATAATCTTTTAATATATCTTCAATATTAGTATAATTTACTAATTTACATTTATCATTGTAAACATTAAGTTTTTTATCACAAGAAATCTTACTAGTCATTCTAAACATAATTTCAAATTGGTTAAGACCAGATTTATCAGTTATAGAAATTAATTTATTTAATATTTTCTTATCAAATTTTAAAATGAACCGTACTTGCGATTCAGATGATTCATTTGTATAATCTTTCAAATAAATAATTTTTTCTTTTTTATCTTTTCCATCTTTATCTTTTGAATTAGTTGTTTTACCTCTCCCTCGTACAACACCTTTACCACCTTTTCCTTTACTATTTGATTGTATAGGTTCACCTGTCATAAGACTATCAAGTAAAATCCTATAATTATCAGTCCACATTCCAACCGGAAGTTCTGTAATAACAACAGTTGATAAATCATTTAAATTATAGACACCTTTAGTAATCCAATGATTTTTAGACATCTTTTTAATAGTCCCCTTAAAACCTCTTACCCAAGGTACCATTTCAGTAGGTTCTTCATCTTTCATTATCTTTTTAATATTCTTAATAATATCTAATGGATTAAATTGAGGAACACCAGACGACCAACCAGTACCAATACCTTCAGAACCATTTACCAAAATCATTGGAATAATTGGAACATAAAAGTATGGTTCAACTTTTTGACCATCATCATCTGTATAAGTGTAAAGAGCGTTATCTCTTATATCATAAATGATATTCGCAATAGTAGTAAGGTGAGTGTGAATATACCTAGGTTGTGCTGAATCTTTACCACCTTTAAGACGACTACCAAATTGCCCAATGGGTTCTAATAAATTAATATTACTATTCCCTACATAATTCTGTGCCATATTAACAATAGCACCATTTAAACTCATTTCACCGTGATGATATGCTCCATTTTCACTAACATATCCAGCAAGTTGGGCAACTCTAATTTCTTTAACAAGATTTCTTTTAAAAGAACAATAAAGAATTTTTCTCTGAGATGGTTTAAGTCCATCACACATAGAAGGAATACTTCTGTGATTATCATAGTTGCTAAAATGAATAAGGTCTTTATCGATAAATTCACTATATGTTAATTGTGATAGATTAGTATCTATATTTAATTTTGTGTCATATTTTGAAAGCCATTCTTTTCTATCATCTGCTCTCTTAGAATTAAACGCCATATCAATGCTATTACTAGATGCCCCTTCTGTATCTTCCCAAATATAATCCATTTTTTTGAAATCTCGGAAATATTCTTTTGCTTCATTAGGCGTGCTAGTACCAAGTCCTTTATAATATTTAGATGTCCATCCCTTACCATTGTTTTTTTCAACCCATTTTTCATAATCATTAATATTATAAAAGTTAATTGATGTTTTCTTTCCTTTCTTTACTTTAACAATAGGAGTAAGAAATCCATTCAGAAATCCATCATATTTAAGTAAAGATGGCCACTTACTCATAAAATTAATAAATAAACCTTTGATATGAGTTCCATCTACGTCCTGGTCTGTCATAACCATAATTTTACCGTAACGTAAACTATCAATATTTTTGTATTCTTTTCCTTCTTGAAGACCCATAATTCTTTTAATATCAATAATTTCTTGGTTATTAGCAATCATCTTTTCTTTACCATCTCCACGAGTATTTAACAATTTACCTCGAAGTGGATATATACCGTAATAATTACGTCCATTTGTAATAACACTAAGACCAGCAACCGCCATTGCCTTTGCTGAATCTCCTTCAGTAAAAATAAGAGTACATTCTTTTGAATATTTAGTTCCTGCGTATTTCGCATCATCTAGTTTTTCAATATCAAGAATTTTGCTCCTTTTCTTACCATCGGTCTTAATAAGAAGTTGTGTATCTTGGAATTTACTGAGATTAATAGCCCTTTCAATCACTCCCATATTAGCCAATTCATCAATCATTTTAGTTGGAACAATACATTCACTACCAAATTTACTTTTATTAGTAGTAAGTGTTTCCTTTGTTTGACTATCAAAACTAGGATTTACAATAGTTGAAATAACAAATATCATAATATTTTCTTTAATCACATTTTCTTTAACATCAATCTTTTTCTTCTTTTTAATATGGGATAGTATATGAGATGTAAATTGTTTAATAATATAATCTACGTGTTTACCTCCACGTGTAGTATTAATACCATTTACAAAAGAAACTTGTTTAAATCCAAAAGTTGGTGTAAGACACGCCCCAACCATCCATCTATCATTAATAACTTGATGAACAAATAAATTATCATCATCGCCAATATCAATACTAGTTTCAGTATCTTCCTCTTTTTTAACGTCGCTTTTTTCAATATAAAGAGACATATAAGATTTGAAATCTTTAACACTTATTTTTTCACCATTAAATGATACTTCTACTTTACCATTTGTAGTCGCAACAATATCATATGCTCTTTTTTTTATAAGAGCCATCATATCTTCAGATATTGTTTCCATTCCAAACTTTTTATAATCTGGAATAAATGTAATTTGTGTATAAGGGTCTTTTTTATATTTTGTAATAATTGGTGTTTCTTTAATATCAAGATTATTTTTAAATTCTTGTTCATATTTTAATTTACGATGCCTATCAACTGTTTCTACTTTAAAATATGTAGAATAAATATTAGTTAATTTAGCACCATATCCATTTTTACCACCAGTAATCTTTTCTTCAGATTTATCATAATTTCCACTAGTAAGAAGCTCTCCAAAAATCATTTGAGGAATATATATTTTTTCAGTAGGATGTTCTGCGATATCAATACCATCTCCATTATTAAATATAGTAATTTTTCCATCTTTATCAATAGTAATATTAATATTAGTTACACACTTTAATTTATGTTTACCTTTTAATGTTTTATTTTTTTGTTCTGTTCTACTAAAAGCATCAATCGCATTTACTAGAATTTCTTCAACAATATTAATAAATCCTGGATTTATTTGTATTTTTTTGAGTTTTATAGTATCTTTACTATCTTCTACACTTATAATATATTCGTTTGTTTCTTTAAATTCAATACTACCTATATAAGTATCAGGTAAATCACGAATGTGTTCTAATTGTGTTTTTTTTTGATATTTTTTTGATAAAGCATCATTTTCTAATTGAGTTTCTTTTCTAATATTAGAAGATTTCTTTTTATTAGTTGTATTAACTTCCGACATTATCAAACTATTATATTTATTCTTATAATATCAATAAACTATTAATGAAATATCAATAAAATATCAATAAAATATCAATGAAATATCAATGAAATATCAATGAAATATATTAAATAATCCTTTTACTTATAAATATTAATATAAAAATAGTATTAAATTATTTATTCAATTTTTATTTTTATATTTTTTTAAATTATTTTATATTTAATTTATAATATTATATTATATATATCTAGTTACTAGATTTAGAATTGAGAAAGATAATATGTTTAAATCACAAGATATTTTATTAATTTGTATTATTATTATATTAATAATTGTAATATGTCATTGTAAGAAAAAAAATAGCGAAGGATTTGTATCAAATATAATATTTGATACTGATAAACTTGAAGAAGTCAATGCTAAACTCGAAAAAGAAGCACTGAAAATAAATGACGTTAAAAACCAAATTGAGTCTTTAATGAATAATTATAGCGAAAAAGAATATTTAAAAAAAGCAGATGGAACATATATAGAGTATTCTACAGGTACTCCCACAGAACAAAAAACATTACAAAAAATTAGACTAGATAAATTAATAGATATTAATAATTTAGTTAAATTAAATAATAAATTAGTCAATGAACTTAAAAATAATCCATATAATGAAATAACTTATAGACACATAATAGAAGATGCTATAAAAGAAAGATTAAATAAAATAACTTTAAACTATATTATATTAAAAGAAAAAGAGAAATTGGAAGAAATAGAAGATAGAAAAAAACCAATAAAAAATATTAAACATATAGATACATCAGTTATGTTTGATTTAGAAAAAATAAAGCCTAATGATCCTAAAGATGATTTATATAAAATTAAATATACTACTAGTAAAGATAACAAAAAATGTGAAACAAAATGTTTAACTATTACAAACGATAACTATGAAAAAACCGATGCGGATTATTATAGTTTTGACGATTGTATTGATAATGAAGAGCAAAATTTAAAAGTTAATCATATTAGGTCAGATTATAAATGTTATAAAAATGACGATGATACAATAGATGTAGAGAAAGAAAATCTTGAATGTGAAAATAGCTTAGATCATTATTTAAAATATGACGAAAATGAGTATATAAAAAAATATAATGATTTATTAACTTATGAGGATGAAAGTAAACAAACAATATTATCTCCATTACAAATAAAACCAAACAACCTACAATTTTTACCAAATGATTTTGTAGTAATTACACCTAAAGTACAACCAACAAATAAACCAAAACAATGTTTAACAGTAGATGATGACGGATTAAGTTTCCAAGATTGTGATTTATTTGGACATCAAAGATTTAATTATGAAAGAACACAAACTATAGTCGCTGGCGCATCTGGCCCAACTGGCACATCTGGCCCAACTGACACATCTGGCTCATCTGGCGCATCTGGCGCTAGTAGTACAGTTGTATAATAAAACTTACAAACTTATAAATACAATAATATTATTATACTTGGAAACCTAAGTTCTTTCATAAGTTACATATTAAGGTGTTGTCTTTACATTCATTCTATTTAATTATTTAACTTTTTAATAAATAAAATTTTAATATTTTAATATAATAAATATATAATAAATAAATTATAAATATATAATAAATATATTATAAATTATTAAAAAATGGTGAATAAAAACTCTAGTATCTTAAATAATGATTTTTATATATTTATATTAATACTTTTATTAATTATAATGTTATTTATGTTATCTCCAAAAAACAAAGATAGTTTTAATTTAGATATATCAAAAATTAAATTAAATATAAAAGAACCATTTGAATTTAGTTTTACAGGTGACCATTTTAAATTTGATGGTGATGTGGATAATAATAACCTTCATTTAATATTAAGTAGATATATGGATAATCTTCCACCTATTAAAGAAAATGATATTATAAAAAAGTTTTATATAGACCCTGAAGATAATGCAACACATAAAAATAATTTTCATTTTCATATTAAAAATGTTGAATATTTAACAAATAAAAATTATAAATTAAAAATACCAGTAATTGATGCACAGAAAAAAGCCGATATAAATACAATCCATAATGAATTATCTACAGATATAAAATATAAAGTCATAGTAGTAGGTAATACAAATGAAAATTGTATTTTAGCAACTGGTTTAGAGTTTGAAAAAAATAATTCTGAAGACGAAGTTGATTATAATTTAAAATTTACTAATATTCAAGAAGAATTTAAAGATTTTAAAGACTTAATTAAAATATTTAATGAAGGTGATGTTATTGAATTAATTCCATCAGATAATAAAGAAACCGAAGAATTAAATAAAAAGAATCAGTTTCTTATAAATAAAATAGATGAAGAAAGTTATACATTGAAATTAAATAATAGTGAAATTATTGCAACTACTGATGCGGGTGGTAAAGACATTAATATTCTTGTAGATAAAGAATTTTTAATTAAAAAGGTAGATTTAAATGACATTGTTGAAAAATATCATAACGATCAAAAAACACATTATACAGATCATTTAAAAATTAAAAACGAAGCTATAAATTTAGGGATAATGGTTGATAGAATTAAAGAACAAATGAATCGTAATAAATAATAAAAACAGAAAAAAGAACAAAAAAATTGAAAATTATATAATAATTTAAGGAAAACATTATACTTTCATATATTGTTTTTATAAGAAAAACAACAATGTGTGGTATTACTATTTATGTTATTCATTCCGAAAATGAAGGAAAGATGGATTATAAATCAGAAAGTCTTAAGTCATCTAAATCTATTAGACACCGTGGTCCAGATTGGTCAGGTATTCAAATATTATCTCCTCTACTTAAAGATAGTAAGGTAGCTGATAAAACAGTATTAATGGCGCACGAAAGATTAGCTATTGTTGACCCTCATAGTGGGGGTCAACCATTTGTTTATGAAATAATAGAACCAAAAACGGGTAAAATGTATAAAATTGTATTATGTGTAAACGGTGAAATATATAACCATATAGATATTAGAAGTGAATGTCCAGAATATGATTTTAAAACAGATAGTGATTGTGAAGTTATTATTGCTCTTTATTTAAAATTTATGGCTGAAAATGAAACATTAACACAAAAAAAGCTAAGTAAAGTCATTAGTCAACTAGATGGTCAATTTTCATTTACTTTATACGACGAAGGACATGATTTTCTTCTCGTTGGAAGAGACCCAATTGGCATTACTAGTTTATATTATGGATTTGACGAATATAATAACTTTATGGTTTGTTCTGAATTGAAAGGACTTCATTTATGTGATTATGTGGAAACATTTCCTACTGGTAGTATTTTGGCACTAACAACAGCATCTCTAACAACTAAAGAACACGATTTTAAATCATTTGAAATATTAAAATCATCTAGAGAATTAACTTTTGATGAATATTATAGAACATCTTTATTAGGTAAATGGATTGACGCACCATATTCGTCTATGGAAACTTATTTTAAAGATATTAATGAATTTGATGTATACGCAACACTGCGAGATTTATTTACAAAAGCAGTAGAAAAAAGATTAATGACAGATGTTCCATTTGGTGTTTTATTAAGTGGAGGATTAGATAGCAGTCTAGTCGCCAGTATTACTTGTAAATTAGTAAGAGAGGGAAAAGTTGATTTAAAATGGGGAGAAAAAATTCATTCTTTTTCAATTGGATTGGTTGGTAGTAAATCACCAGATTCTGAAAAAGCAATTGAAGCAGCCAAATTTTTAGGGACAATTCACCACGATTTTAGATACACTATTCAAGAAGGATTGGATGCTTTGCGTGATGTTATTTGGCATCTAGAAACTTATGATGTGACTACTGTTCGTGCGAGTACACCAATGTTTCTTATATCTAGAAAGATTAAAGCTATGGGTGTTAAAATGGTTTTAAGTGGTGAAGGAGCAGATGAATTATTGGGAGGTTATCTATATTTCTTGAGTGCTCCCAACGATAAAGAATTTTATGAAGAGACACAACGACGAGTTAAATACCTTGGTTATTTTGATTGTCTTCGTGCTAACAAATCTACTTTAGGTTGGGGTTTAGAAGGACGTGTCCCCTTTTTAGATAAAGAATTTATTGATTATTGTTTTAAAATTCCACCAAGTCTTAAACATAAAGATGGTATAGAGAAATACGTAATGAGAAAAGCTTTTGATATTAAAGATAAAGAAGGAAAACCAGTTTATTTACCAGATTCAATTTTATGGAGACAAAAAGAACAATTTAGTGATGGTGTTGGATATGGTTGGATTGATTCTGTACGTGAATTAGGAGAACAAACAATTAGTGATGAAGAATACGCAAAACGAGAAGTATTATATCAACTCAATACACCAACAACAAAAGAGGCTTTTATGTTTAGAAAAATATTTGAAGAATTATTTCCAAACAGAGCAAACACTGTTAAGAAATGGATTCCTAAAACAGAATGGGATGGAGTTGGAGAAGATCCAAGTGGTCGGGCTCAAAAAGTCCATACTAAATCTTATTAATTAAAATACAATTTATTAATTAAAATACTTTTTTTTTAATTTAAGATTTTTTGCGTTAAAGTATTTTAATAATTATCCAATAAATTAATATAATATATATTATTTAGTAAATTTAAAATGTCTCATTCAAAACCAGTAGAAAAAGCAGTTAATAATAATATGGAAGAAGAGGAGGAAGACCATTTAGAGGTTGATAAATCAATTCCGGGGCAAAACTTTACGTGTGTATCATTTTTAAGTCCAGAAAAGATTTTAAAGAGTAAAGAAGAATTTACTTTTTATAATTATCATAGATGTAAAACACAAGAGCATATGGAGCGCCTAAAAACAAATATGGAAAGTCTTCTTAAAAAGGCAGAAAATAATACGTTAAAAATCGCAGATGTAGCACATCTTAAAAAAAATATGGATAAGGGATTTAATTTAGATACTATTTCATATCAAGAATGGAAAGAGAAATATGAAGATTTCCTTTTTTCAAAGGGGCAAGAAATAGGTGAAGTATTTGATAAAGCCAATAATTTTCAAACAAGTGTGCGCGGTGTTAAAGTTAGAGGAACATATGATACTTATCGCGAGGCAGAAGTTCGTGCTAAAGTCCTTCAAAAATTAGACCCCCTTTTTGATGTATTTGTAGGTCAAGTTGGTTACTGGTTGGCTTGGTCACCAGATACAAATCTTATGGAAAATCAAGAACACGCCAATGAAGATCTTAATTCATTAATGAAAGGAAAGAAAGAAAACGCAGCGCAACGAGATATGTTTTACGAGGAAAGAAAACGTGAAATGAAAGAAGCAGCAGCAAAAGAAAATGCTGAAATGAAATTAAAAAACAAACGAATGGAAGAAGAAACAAAAAAACTATTGGAAGAAGCGTCATTATCTAAAAAAGAAACATTAGATACAACTCCACAAATACCTAATAAAGTAGATAATGAAGAACTAGAAACAATTCTTAAAGGTTCTACTGTAGAAGATTCTACTACATTACTTAATACAAAAGAAGATCATTTAACAGAAACAGTCGAGTTATTACAAGAATCTGACCCTTGGTTACAAAGAAAATCTAATATCACAAACTAATTAATAATTTTTATTTTATTTTTTACTTTTTAAAAGAAATAATTATCTTCTACTACTTCTACTACTTCTACTACCACTTTCACGACAAATACTTTTTCCAGCAATTAAAAATATTAATGCATACAATGGAATAAACAATATTAATATAATGTGAAGGGCTGTATTATTACCACATATTTTAGTTGCTTTTACAATTGCACATATAACAACAATTAACATTATAAGTAATATAGCAATTGTAACAATAAGCGTTACTCCTATTGCTTTTCCAGTTGTGCTTAATGCTAAATCAAAATCATCATTTAAATCCAAATTCACAGTTTCAGTATTATAAGGATTAGGAGGATTATTATCATAAAATTTTTCTTTTTTCCTTTTTCTTAAATTATTTAAAACAATTGCACTAAAAATCATAATTAATTATTTATTTATTTTTATATATATATATATAAAATATTTTTATTTTTTTATAATATAAAAATATAAATTAAATTAATTGACTAGAAATAATATTTTCATGATCTAAATATCCTATAGAAAGAAAGAGATGTGATTGTAAAAATGTATTTATAAGTTTTCCCCCACTATCACCAGACGCAGAACTATCATCTTCAGTAGTACTTGCGACTTTTAAACTAGTCCACCAACTCTCTTCGACTATTTTTCCAGTACTTGTTGATATAGTATGTGGAATAGATATAACTAAAATATTATTATAATGTTGAACTTCTGTTACTGATTTAAAATATATTTTTTGTGGAGAAATTATAGTTTTAGTAATACTAGAAGTAATGGCTGTTCCATTACTAAATGTTACAGTAGCTGTAGAACCGTCCGCATAAACTACAATTTTATTTGTATCTCCAGAAGCAAATGCTCTATCATTAAAATCTGTATTACCATTATTAAATTGTGTTATAGTAGTTCCTGATTGTGTTATAGTAAAATAACTAAAATTACTATTTTTAATATCTATTATTTTATGTCCTTTTTCACGATTTATATATAAATTAAAACTTTTACTATCACTTTTATATATTTCAGTTTCTCGATAAACGTAATTTTTCACTTTTATAATATCACCAGTTTGGTATTGATTACTAAAAAATGTAGTTGTTTTTATATTTAATTTTTCATTTAAATTAGTACCACTTGAATATATAGTATCTATAGAAAGAACATCATCTATTTCAAATGGAAATTGATTTAATTGTGTCTTCATTTGAATATTTAATATAGATAAATTGGATATTGGATTATTATAATATTTTTTTACAGCTCCATTTATGTTTTTATATTCTAGGTAATTTAATTCACTAAATGTTCTACTAACAGGTGTTGCTGAATTCATTATTGCGATTGCGTTATTTACAGTACTATTAGTTCCTTCATTAGTATAATCACCTTCATTAATATCAATTAGAATATATGGTTTATATGATAAACTATCTTGAATTAAACTATAATCTACATAAAGTTTTTTATTAGGTAATAATAATTTAGTAGCAGCCAATGATACCACATTTTTAACAGTATTTGAAGTAAAAATATTAACTTCAGTATCATTATTCATACCTAATTTAGCTGTATAGTTAAAGGGTGTAACAGAACTATCTAAATTATACCAATCTCTATCTAAACTAGATAATATAATATATCTTTGTTTAACTACTAGTTTTCTTTCTAAAGATAATATATCATTTTCATCTTCATTATTATCTTCATTAACATTTTCAAATATTATATTATCATTAATTCTTTTATTATTATAATAATAATCCGGATTTATTCTTGTCGAAACTAGATTATTCATTTTATATATAACTATATAACTATATTGCTATATCACTTATTAATTAAATTAATAATTATTAACTATTATAAAATATATATTTATTAAATTAATACGAAAAAATATAAAAAATATAAAACATTAAGAAGATATATCAATAAAATATAGTCCCATAGATATAATAATAAATAACATACCACCACCAATTAAAGTATTACTATCTTTAGATATATTACCTAGATTAAATAGTTTATTTTTATTTATATAAAGATTAAAGTATTTTTTAAACAATGAATATATATTTTCAAATACATATGTAAAATAAGACAGTAAATCCTCATCTACTTCACTTTTTTCTGTTTCCTCGTCAACGTCTTTATTTCCTTTATTATTATTTGTTTTAAAAAATTTTTCTTTTAATTCCTTATCATTATTTTCTTCTTCAACTACATTTTCTTCTTCAGAAACAACAAAACCCTCTTTTATTAGCTTTTTATCATTCATTTTATTTTTTAATTTTTTTGGTTTTTGTTTTCTTTTATTAATAAAACCCTCTACATTATTATCAGATTTAAATTTACCACTAAATATATCTATTATTGATTTTTTATTACTATCAAAATTATCAGTCAATTTAAATATACCATTCTCTATATCCTTACCAATATTCAATAAATTTACTTCTGGACCTTTATTCTTTTGATATTCTAAATAATTATTAACAACTTCATTCATCTTATTTATTTTATTATTATCTGTTTGTACTCTATCTCTAGTTGCTTTTTCATTTTCTATTTCTTGTTGTTTTTGTAATTTTTGTATAGAATCTTGTTCTTCACATACTACTAAATTTTCATACTTCTTCTTAAGTTGCTTTTTAAGTTGTTTGCCAGCTAAGTCATATTGTTTACTTAGACTTTTTTGTTCTTGTTTTCTTAATTTAAAATAAGTATTTGTAATATCTTTATTCGTTTTTTTTAATTTTGCCACTTCTTCTTTTAATTCTTTTATTTTAGTATTTTTATTGTTATTATTGTTAGCAAAACTTTCTAGTTCTCTATTTTTTTCCTTATTCATATTCTTTTCAATATAATCTCTATTATTAAGCAATATTACTAGAATAACTAACACTGAAATTATTAAATATAAATTTTTATTTTTAAACTTATAATTTTTATTATTAAAAATCATCATAATATTATTAATATATTATTTAGAAAAGAAAACTTAATTATAATTAAGATATGATAATAAAAAATAAAACATAATAAATAAGTAATTTATTTTTATAAAAATATATTTATAATAATTATATTTAGTAAATAATAAATAATAAATATATTAAATAAATATATTAATAACTAATTAAAATTATGAATAATTCAAATTATAGCAGTTGGAATATGAATGAGGAAGATTTTCAAGATTCAAAAGAAAATCAAAAAATGAATAAAGACTCTAAATATAATGGAAGAATTTTTTTTAAAGAAAATGAATTTACACCTGGATATGAGCTTTATGAAGGTAGTAATGAACCTCAAAATTGTTTTCAAGATTCTGTTTCTACAATTCAAGAAATGACGCCATTAAGTCAAGCATATTTTAGTAAAAAAAATATTGATAAACTACAACAACAGATAATTACTGAAGTGAGAATTAAAAATAATGATTATAATATTGGTCGCCAATCTGATTTACAATTACAAATAATAATGAGGAGTTTATTTCTTTCGTATAGTAAAAACAATAATAATAATATTCAAAAACAAATTGATGATTTAAATTCTATGGTAGTAGAAGATTGTGTAAATAAAATAATACCTGAAATAAAACAATATTTACATTATAGAAAAGAAATTACACAACCTATACAAATAAGAGAAAATTCAGTAAACGATTCAAGTAAAGGCAACAAGCAATTAAGAGGTGATAATCAATTAGATAGTGGAGATTAAATGATTAGTAGTTCAACTCTATTTAATTCAAGAATACGCACTTAACATATCATTTGATATGGGTTTGTTTATTAATAAATTTTTAATAATAGCATTTTGAAGCTCGCCTATTTCTTTTAATAATGTAATTTTATTAGTTTCATTAGTTTTAATTACTTTATTTATGTCACTTTTAATACGTTCTATATTTCTTTCTATACTATATGATATATTACCTATTTGATTTATTTTATTATCTAGTGTTATTAATTTAGTATTAATATGATTTAATTTATTATTTATTTCATTTAATGAAATTTGAGGTGGTATATTAGAGTGATGATATATTTTTATTCTTTTTGAATTTATCTGTTCCATAGCTAAGTTTAATTTTTTATATTATTTTATATTTATTATTTATATTATAAATATTTAATATTCTTAAATTTTAAATATGATAAATATAAACAATATAGAAAGAGTAGAAAATATCCAAAAGATTTCAAGTAATATAATAATAGAAGCAGAACAAGATAAAAAAGAATTAGAGGAAAAAAAAATAGAGAAACGAAAAGAAATGAAAATAAAAGCTAATAAAATGTCTAAACTAAAATCACAAATTGATAATTTATCTAAAAGTGAATATATTGAAATATTTAAAATTATTAAAATGAATAGTGAAAAATTTAGTCAAAATAAAAATGGTGTAATGTTCGATTTAATGAAATTTTCTGACAAAGCAATTAATGAAATTAATAATTTTATTACATATATTGAAAATAATAATTTATTGGTTGAGAACGACGAAGAAACACGTAATGTTTTTAGAACATTAATAAACTAATATATTACTTTTTAAATTTACATTTAAAAAAATTGATTATTTAATGATATTAAAGATTATTATTATATAAATTACTATTAGCAACATAATTTTAAAAATATAAAACAGTAATAACTGAATTAGAATAATAATAAACTAAAAATCATAAATATGATTAAATTAGAAACGATTGTTAATAGCTTATCTAATTCAAAAGAACGTCACAAATTACCAGATGGTAATAAATTTACACAAAGGACAGCATATCAAATGCGTATTGAAGAATTAGAACAAATAGTAAGTATCAACAATAATGAAATAAATGAATATGTTAATACAACAATGAATATTACAGGTAAGATAACAAACTCTTTGCAACAATCTATTAATACAGAATTAGATAGTAATATTAATAAAGGATCACCAAACAATAATTCAAGTACTATATTAAATAATATAAACAATGACATTATTTTTAATGAAGATGAGATTTTAGATATTCCAGAAGTGATTGACTTTTTGTTTAAAAATTCTAAACATAATTCAAAATCACAATTAGATAAGAAAGAATATTATTTATATGGTATTAAAAATAAGAATTCATTTTATACTTCGCTTGTTTTACTTACACAAACAGACTATATTGTTAAGACAAAATCAGAAAAAAATGGTATTGTTATTAGTTTTAAAAGAGAATTGGGTTTAAAACTAGAAACTACATTTTCTCAATTTGATTATAAAGAATTAAAATTTAAGAAAAATAAAATGATTACAGATTTAATGAATGACCATAATTTGGATTTTTCATTACAAATGGCTGCGATTGATTATATTAAACACGATATTTGTATTATTAATATTAATACTAAATCATATATGTATTTAAAATCATATTATATTGATAATCCAAGCCCAATCGAATTTTATATTGTATTAAATATTAATGATAATTTTGTACCAATTATGAATTCTAGTGGAAAACAATTGTTTAATGAAGAAACATTAAAATTAATTAAAGGTAATTTTGAAAAGGGGAAATGTGAAAAACAATATAAAGAACGCTTATTTGTTAAATCTGTCAATCAATCATCCAATACAAAAAACCCAACCAACGTACAAAATGAAACAATTAATGAAGAGCAACCCGAATTAAATTTGAAAGCATTATCTTCTTATAAATTAAAAGAATTACAAGAATTAGCAACTAAATATAATATTAATATTAAGAAGAATATGAACAACAAGAAAGGAAATGGTAAAATGAAAAACAAAACTAAAGAAGAAATTTATAATGAACTTTCCGCTTAATTACAAAAAATTGAATTTTAATAAATTATTTTATCATTATATTTTATATATTTTTTATTTTATTTATTTTATATATATATATATATATAATTTATTCAATATGTCTAAAAAATCAAAATCAAATAATAACAAAAATAATAACAGAAATAGTAAACAAAACAAACTTTTATTAATAGCATGTTGTATATTAATGATTATTTTAGTAATATTAGTATTATGTAAATCAGAACCCTTTAAAAATCATAATAATAAAACTAATAACAACATAAGCAATGCTAATAATAATAATGAAAATAATAATTTTAGTGGTTTAAAATTTGATAGTGAAAAAGTAAATAATAAATATTACTCTTTAATAAATCAAATAGGTTCACCAACATATGTTGAAATATCTGCTAATAATGTTTTAAATAGCGCAACATGGATGTCTCCATTAAATAATTATGAGGCTGGATTATTTAATGGTGATTCTATTTCGTCAAAAGATGGTCTTGATTATATTAAAATAAACGGATTTGTTGGAAGAAAACATCATCCTATTGCGGCTGATATGTATGTTATCGCAGGTAAATATATAGACGTCCCTGATAGTTTAATGGGTCCATTAAAACACGCTTCTGAAACAATTAATATAGAACAACTTGAAGTTCCTCCACTTCTTAATAAAGAATTTGGTAAAACACAAAAACATACAAAAAAGGGAAAATCCCGTGTTACAGGAAGTTGTGCCAGTGTTACTATAAGTGCGATTACTGTTAAATTTGTTGAAGATATGATTGAAAAGTATCACAATGGTGAATTAGATAATCAAAGTGATAGTTTTAGAAATGGTTATTTTAAGGAAGAATACGATAAAGCATTATTAAAATATTTATGTGAAAAAGAAGAACACAGCATTTCTTGGCTTAACCCAGAAGACTTCGGAGAACCAACAAGTATGGACTCGTTAGACCAATGTAAAGATATAGAAGGTTTTTTAAACTATTCAACTCTTACAGATGAAAACAAAAGTAAAACTAGTAATTTGTTATTTGGTACAAATTGTTTTAATAGTTCAATTAAAAGTTCAATTAAAAGTGAAAAAAGAATGAATACTAAAAGTGGAAACTATAGTGCAAGTGCTAATATAGACTCTAGTCATAAAAAGAAAGTAGTTAATAATAATAATAATAATAATAATAATAATAATAATAATAATAATAATAATAATAATAATAATAATAATAATAATAATAATAATAATAATAATAATAATAATAATAATAATAATAATAATAATAAT